>JABAOC010003739.1_pt1 | contig 14269 bp, 18 predicted proteins | sample 7062161 | NCBI WGS metagenome assembly JABAOC01 (sample SAMN14538625, study PRJNA623070) | marine sediment metagenome | biome: marine biome [ENVO:00000428]; feature: marine pelagic biome [ENVO:01000023]; material: deep marine sediment [ENVO:00002113] | place: India: Gulf of Khambhat ... | reverse complement strand
CTCCTTATTCGTCGCGACGGCGACCCTTTCAAAATAATATCATCTGTCATAAAACTCCTTCTGCAAGTTTCCCGCCCGCAATCCTTCGTTTCTTAAAATACCTATTACAGATTTCAAAAGCCCCAACTGGATCCCTGCCCCTTTTTCTCGCTCAGCCTCTCTTTTAAGGAAAGTAAAGACAGATTTCTCCTTCTGGAAGTCCTGATAAATACCGCTTCCCAATTTCTCTTCTGCCTTGAGAACTTTAAGAAGCTCATTTTTGGCATCGGGATAAGGACGGACTTTCCCCTCCTTAACTGCCAGATTGTTAGCTTCCATCTGCCGATAACTTGCTGCTTCTTTTCCTAGAAGGGGCACTATGCCTTCTTCGGAGAAGAGGGAACGGGTAAGGTAGTTCCTTAGATTACCATACGAACCTTCCAGCTTCTCCCCTGCCTGGGGAACCGATTTCCAATCTATTCTATTTATATCTTCCATAATTTCCTTTAGATTTTCGCTTATTTCCAGTAAGTCTCTATCCCCGGGACTCTTGTCTGAAAATGAGAGGCCTTGCCTTTCTTGAAGAATAGATTTTAAGATAGCAAGGGTCGTTTTACCCGTCTTCTTCGCCAGCTTCTCCAATTGAGAACGGGGAGGACGGAAGAACTCTTCCAGGCTCTTCCCCAGGGATTTATAAATGGCTGCCCTCTTCTTCTCTTCTTTCTCCATAAGTCTCAGTATTTCTTTATCTAATTCATCGATCGGCTCAGAAGAAAGGACAGTCAGAATACCTCTATACGGTTTCACTATTCCCCTACCGCTGGGATGAACAAATAAGACCCTCACAGGATACTCTCCTCCCTGATCTGCCTTCCAGCGGAAAGAGAATGTGACTTCCTTTCCCGGAGGTATGCGCTTGCTTACTTCTTTCTCTTCCGAGCCAATGGAAAAGACTACTTTATATCCCACCATCTCTTCCTCATCCCATAGGCGGGCTGTGCCTTGCCCGTCATTTCTCACCACCAGGGAGACTACCACAATATCTCCTTCTGTAGGCGGACTGGGAGTCCAATTGTCTCTAACGCAGACAAGTTTGGGCGGAGGCAATACCTTGATCGCTCCCTCATCACTCCACGCGAGAGGTTCTATATCTTTTGCCACCGCATAGAAAGAAAAGAATTCCAAAATATGCTCCCCTTCTTCGGCTTCCCAGGTCAACTCAAAATCGCTTTTTTCTCCCACCTCTATCTCCCTACCAAATTTAACTTGTTTCTTTATGCCATCCACAGACAGGATTGCCTGGTAACCTACCTCGCTCGCTTCACTCCAGGGTATAACAGGATTTACTCCGATATTCTCTATCCTCGCTAAAATAGTGATGATATCTCCACTTTGGGGTTCGGTAGGTTTCCAGGAAAGGATAACGGGCACAAGATTTATTCCCGTATCAATAGTGAGGGGCAGTTCAGCCTTAGTCAAAAATTCCCTTCCGTCAAACTCGTAGGAGGCTGAGACCTTCAAGTAGTGAGTTCCTCTTTCCGCCTTCCACGAGAACTTCAGATCCTGAGATCTTCCCGGTAAAATCGCAGGACCTTCCGTAATCGAACCTTTACGTCTCCCGTCTACGTAGAGCCATAGACGGTACTTCTCGCAGGGAAGGTCCCCCCTGTTTTCCACATCTACTGATATCTCTACTTCCTCTCCCATATATGGCGAGGCAGGAGAAAGAGAGAGTTCAATAGAGAGGTCAGGCCTCGACTCGCCAATCCTGAGATCGAGGAAGACATCCTCAGCTTTCACTACTTCCAGCACTTCTCCCCTGCCGGTGACTCGGGGTAAAATTTGGGGATAGACCAGCCAATTTCCGTCTTCAACCACCCACTCAATAGGACCCAAGCTCACGTTATGCGCTTTTCGGCCAATCCCGGGAATCTCTTTGAACTCGAGGAAGATAACTTTTTCTTCTTCCTCTTGAGCTTTTAACTGGAGCCTCACGATAAAATCTTCCGGTAGGATAGCTTTTTCAGAATCGTTGCTCACAAAGAGGAAGAACTTTACCCCGTCACCAACTTCCAGCCTTCTCGTAGTATCTATTTCCAGGCTATTTATTTTCAGAACAGGTTTCACTTCTTCTACAAATACGTCGTAATAGACCCTTTCTCCCACACCTGCGGCTGTTCCCAGAGAAGCGCCTATTGAATGTAGACCGGTAGTCGGTTTTTCCCACAAATAGTCGATAAATGGAGTATATTTAACGTCCGAAATGGGAAAAGTGCGCACCGGTAAATCATTCACATAGAAAATCAGAAGAAATTTGTCTCTGAATTCCGGCACCATCTCCTCTGCCCTCAGGTAGGCTCTTATGCGTAGAGGAGCGTCGTCGCTCACAACCTCGACCGATTTGCCTTTCTGAAAAAACTCAATTTTGGTTATGGCAACTTTATCCAGTAACTCCTCCCCCAGGCAACGGGGAAGAGGAGAGAGCAGAACACATATAGTTACTAAAAGGAGAAATCTACGGATGACCATTCGTAATTCCTTTAAAACCTTAAGCCATTTCCTGTAATCTTTCAATTCTTTTCTGGGTAGGAGGGTGAGTGGAGAAGAGAACTGCAAGCCCTCTGCCTCTCAAAGGATTGACCGTAAACATATGCGCGGTAGCCTGGTTGGCGGGTAATCTCCTCTGGCTTGCACTGGCTTCCAGCTTCTTAAGCGCCCTGGCCAGTCCCAGCGGGTTACCTGTTACCAGAGCACTTCCCCTGTCGGCCAGATATTCCCGCGAGCGAGAAATCGCCATCTGGATTATCATCGCTGCCAAAGGTGCTACAATTGCGGCAACCAGAAGCCCCAGCACCCCTCCTCTTCTATCTTCCCGGGAACCGTAACCTCCAAAGATTGCCGCCCAGCGGGCAAAGGACGCCAGAATCATCACTGCTCCGGCAATAGTGGCTGCCACAGTTTGAATCAGGATATCCCTGTTTTTTACGTGAGCCAGCTCATGCCCGATCACTCCTGCCAGCTCCTCCTCATCCAGGACCCGCAATATACCTTCCGTTACTGCCACTGCAGCGTGCCGGGGATTTCTCCCGGTGGCAAAGGCATTGGGAGAGGAATGAGGAATAAGGTAGAGTTTGGGCATGGGCAATCCGGCTTTCTCGGTGAGAGCCCTTACATTGCGATAAAGCTCGGGCATATCATCTTCCGTTAGAGGCCGGGCTCTATACATCGCTAAGACCACCTTGTCAGAATACCAGTAGCTTATGAAGTTGATGAGCGCTGCAATTATGAAGGCAAAAATCATCCCCTGCCTTCCACCGATAAGGTTTCCCACCCAGAGTAAGACTAAAGTCAGGGCTAACATTAGAATAAAGGTCTTCGTATGATTTAACATATCTACCACCCCATTAGGTTAGTAAATTTATTCAATTATATTAAATATTCTCGCACTTCTGCAAGCCATTTTTGGAAGCTTCTGATCTCCCCGGGCTAAAGCCTGCGACTACCATTCCATCATTCCCTAGCCGCAACCTTCAGGTTGCGCATTCGAATGCTTTGATGAAACAAAGCTACTCTGTCAGGAGGAAACTTCCATCCTGTCCGTATCGAAGACCATTCCATCTTCTGCCACTACCACTTTAACTCCCGTAGAATCTTCGATGGACTTGGCCTGCTTCCAGGGATTGGCTCTCAGTAGAGTCATTCCAAAATGGGTGAGGATGGCGACCTTGGGTTTGCATTCCTTAACAATCCTTTTAACGTCCTCCATAGAGAGATGGTCCAGATTGCTCGGCTCAAGCCTTACCACGTTTATAATCAGTAGGTCACTTTTATAGTGAGCGGTCAGCCGGGGAAAGAAGCGGGTATCGGAGAGATAGGAGATTTTACGTTTAGAAGTATGAAAATTGAAGCCGAAAGTTTCTGTATTACCATGAATATGTTTTACCGGGGGCTCAAAGGATATATTGCCTATCCTGTACTTTTTTCCGACTTTCAGCACCTCTGTTTTCTCCAGATAGTTTCTAACATATTTGAATATAACAGGGTCCTCCCGGAAAGCGTCTCCCGGAGCAAATACAACTCCTTTCTTAGCGAAGCCTCCTTCGGTCATTGCCTCTATCATAACGTTTATGTCTGCCGAATGGTCGAGATGTCTGTGAGACAGGATAATCCCTTCCAGCCTTTTTGGTTTAAGACCTTTCTCCAAAGACCTGATGAGAGCGCCCGGGCCGGGGTCTAAAAGAAATTCCGTTCCGTCAATAGAGAACCATATCCCGCCAGAAGCTCTAATCTGTTTGAACACTACAACCCTTGCCCCGCCTGTTCCCAAAAATATTATCCGATTAGGTTCGCCTTCTTTTTTCTTCAAAACTTCTCCCAGAAATACCTGACCGAGAAAGTGTCAAATTCCCCGCTATACTCTTCCCATTCAACCTGAACGTCTTTAACTTCTGCCTCAGCAGGACCGCGACGGCACCACTGAATAATTCTCTCCACAGCCTGTTTATCCCCTTCAAAGACAGCTTCCACCCGACCGTCCNNTCTCCCTCAAAGACAGCTTCCACCCGACCGTCCGGGCAATTTCTAACCCACCCTTTCACTCCCCAGCCGAGCGCTCTGTCACGAGTGTGACTGCGGAAGAAGACTCCCTGAACGAATCCTTCTATCCACACGTGGGCTCTAACCTTGGACAAAGATAATCACCTCTCCCAATATGCGTAACAGGTCAAACTCTCGTCCGACACTGTAAAAAGATCTAAACGGATTAAATAATCTGGATTAGATTATGTCAACTACTTTCCAGCCGAGCTTCTTCAGACTCTGGCTAATATATCTCCTGTGACATCCGGCGGGCAACCTCTCACAGCACATTATTACAGTAGGCTTTTTTCTCGCTAATTTCTCGAGGGACTTGAGAGCCTGTTTATACTCTTTGGTCTTAACGTAGGCTTCATATCCCCCTTTACGGAACCCGCCCAGGTCATTTCCCATATAGACATATTCGATTTCTGAGGAGAAAAGAATCGTATCCAGGTTTTCCCTTTTGAAACGCTCATATTTACTGGTGGGGAACCTCCTCACATCCACCAGAGTCTCAACTCTCCTGTCTTTTAAACTCTTGAGAAAATCGTCCTGAGACCTGGCGGCTGAACCTATAGTATAGATAATTTTTTTCTTTATTCCTTTTACCATATCAAGGAAGATTTATTTCGTCTCCTCTTTCTTCTTCTGCAGTAGCTCTTCTTTCCTCTGGAGAAGATGCTGCGCGTACTTGGAAAAAGTCCCACCCATAGTAGCTTCAACAGATTTCAGTCTCTCTTCTATTTCATCCAGAGTAAGTTTCTTTATTTTCTTCCTTTTCTTAGCCTCGGGAGGAGCCTCTTCGGCGGGAGCTTCCTTCTTCTCCTCGGCTGGCTTAGCCTCTTCTTGTGGCTTTTCCTTCTTTTCCTCTGCTACTTTCTTGGCCTCTGGCGGCGCTTCTTTTTTCTTTTCGGTTGCTTTGGCCTCTTCCTGCGGAGCATCCTTCTTCTCCTCAGTTGCCTCTTTATCCTCCTTTGGCTTCGCTCCCTCCTTCTCCTCGGTCTCTTTTTTCGTCTCTTCCGCCGGAGAATCCTTCTTCTTTTCAGCCATTCTGTTAACCCCCCTTCCTTTCTTAAACTGACGCAGAGCTTCGCTCTGCAGCTACAGTCCTTTCTTGTAGCCGCAAAGCGCAAGCTTTGCTTCTTTTGGCAGAGCTATCGCTCCCAAGCTACGACATTTGAGGATACCAAATAATTGCAGAAATTTCAAGAACCATAAAAGGCCTGTTAAGTCTACTTTCTCTCCTTGCTTCTTGACTTGAAAGAGATACTCGTATATAATTGAAAATTATCGGGAGAGAGGGGATGGCAAACAAGATATTTATTGGCACAAGCGGGTATAACTATCCTCACTGGTCGGACGGTGTCTTTTACCCTGAAGGTCTTCCCCAAAGGAAGTGGCTGGAACACTATACCCGTTTCTTCAATTCGGTAGAGCTAAATGTTTCCTTCTACAGACTGCCCAAAAAGTCCGTTTTTGAAGGGTGGCGAAAAAGAACTCCCGAAAACTTCACGTTCGTAGTTAAAGGGAGCCGTTTCATCACCCATGTCAAGAAGTTAAAAGACTGCGAAGAGCCTATTAAATTATTTTTCAATAATGCCATAGGTCTAAAAGAAAAACTGGGAGCGGTTTTGTGGCAGTTGCCTCCCAACCTGCATGCCCATGCGGAAAAACTGGAAGCATTCTGTAAAATCATCCATCGCCTCAGGGTTTCCCGGTCTAGTCGCCACTGTTTCGAGTTCCGACACGCAAGCTGGTTCTGTAAAGAGATATATAGTATATTGAAAAAGTACGGATACTCCCTGTGTATTGCCCATTCTAAGAGCTGGCCCTGTGAAGAACTGGCCACTTCCGATTTTGTCTATTTTCGGTTTCACGGGGGAGAGATTCTTTATGGTTCCAACTATTCGGAGAAGGAACTTAAGAATTGGGCTTCCCGGGCTATCCATTGGATGAAAAAAAGAAAGGACATATATGTCTATTTCAATAACGATGCTTACGGATTTGCCGTAAAAAACGCTTTAAGATTTAAAGAATTGTTGGAGCGGAAAAAATTTTAACTATTTTTGTTGACAAATTTTTTTTAAGATGTTAAAATAACACGAAATAAAAATTTGGGGNNTTTGGGGGTAGACCTGACCCCGTTAGAAATATTTCCTCCACAAGGGGGAGAGGAAAATTTCTAACGGGGTTTACTAACTAGATTAGAAGAACTCCTTAGTAAGTTACTACCAACTTAAAAGGGAGAGGATGAAGAAGAAAGCGGGGGGATATTATAGCAAGTGTGAGCAATTCAACTATGCAGGAACTCACCTTCTCTTAGAACTGTGGGGAGCTAAGAATATTACATCTTTAGCAAAAGTTAAGAAGGCTTTGATTGATTCGATTGTTGCCTGCGGGGCTACCCTCCTGGAAATAAAACTGCACCACTTTTCTCCCAACCAGGGCATATCGGGAATAGCAATTATTAAAGAATCCCACCTCTCCATACACACCTGGCCTGAGTTCGGATATGCGGCAATAGATATTTTTGTCTGCGGAGAAGTCAATCCGTATAAAGCTATTCCCGTATTAAAAAAGGCATTCAAGCCTAAGAAAACGCAGTTAATCGAATTTAAGAGGGGAATTCTGGAATGAAGGAAACGTGGTTTTATGAATCCCTTTTCCCGTCGGTGAGACTAGGTTTGAAAGTTAGGAAAGTTCTTGTTTCCAATAAGAGTCAATATCAGAAGATTAGTATTTTGGATACTTACCAGTTCGGGAAGGTGTTAGTTTTAGACGGAGTTGTCCAGACCACGGAGCGAGACGAATTCATCTACCACGAAATACTTACTCACTTACCCATGCTCTCCCATCCTCAGCCGGACAGAGTTTTGATTATCGGAGGCGGGGACGGAGGAATCTTAAGAGAAGTCCTTAAGTATCCGGTTAAGGAAGTATTTCTGGTAGAAATAGACAAGAAAGTAATTGAACTTTCCAAAACCTATCTTTCGGCTATCTGCAGAAATTCTTTTAACGATAGGAGGGCAAACATAATAATCGACGACGGAGTAAACTTTGTCAAGGAAAGAAAAAGAAAATTCGATGTGGTAATAGTCGATTCTTCGGACCCTATTGGTCCGGCAAAAGTACTTTTCTCGTCAAAATTCTACACGGATGTCTTCAATATTCTTTCTCACGATTATGGAATATTCGTTCAGCAGACAGGCTCGTCGTTTCTTCAAGAGGAAGAACTTCCTTATGTATATAGGAAACTAAAGATGATATTTCCTTTTGTAACTACCTTTTCCACCGCTGTTCCCACTTACATAGGGGGACTTTTCAGTTTTGTCTTCGCTTCCCGGGGGATCGATCCCTTGAAAATCGGTCTCTCGCAAATAGAAAAAAGATATAGAAAATCAGGGTTGAAGACAAGATATTATAATCCAAAGATTCATCATTCTTCGTTCACTCTGCCTACTTATATAAAAGAGGCTGTGGAGGCTAAAAGAAATGGCTAGAAGAAAAATCTACGGCAAAGAACTGATACTCGACCTCTACGGTTGCAACCAGAAAATAATCCGTTCCCGTAAAAAACTGGGTGAATTCATCGATAATCTGTGCGCCTTAATAAAGATGAAAAAATACGGCAAACCTTCCATACCCCACTTCGGACTGAAGAACCCCCACACTGCAGGCTATTCTCTTGTGCAATTAATCGAGACAAGTTCAATTACCGGCCACTTCTCGGAGCTCTGGAATTCCGCTTACATCAACATCTTTTCCTGCAAGCAATTCGATATAGAGAAAGCGGCAAATTTCACCAAGAAATTTTTTGGCGCCAAGAGAATGAAAAAAAGGACGATTTTAAGAAAATAGAGAAATCCTAGGCAAGGTCGAATATCTTACCCGGATTTAAGATATTCTCTGGGTCGAAAATTTTCTTTATTTCCTTCATTATATTAATATGAGCCTCACTCAGGGCCATAGATAGATACTCCTTCTTCACTATTCCTATCCCGTGCTCTCCGGAAATCGTTCCTCCTCTATTTATGCCGTCCTGGTGGATTTCTTTTCGTATCTGGCGATACTTGTCCTCCCATCCTTCCTCTGCCTTTTCTATTTTTCCTTCCTTAAACTTGACCTTCATAAGATGGGTATGCACGTTTCCGTCTCCTGCATGACCGTACGTGGGTAGCCAGACATCATATTTACCGGCGATCTCATGTACCCTCTCCACGTGATTGGCAATCTCTGCCCGCGGAACAGTGATGTCCAGTATCTCGATTGTGTATGGTTTTATGGCTTCATAGATTTGGCTTCTTATGTTCAATATATTATCCTGCCTCTCTTTAGTATCGGCCACAAAGACATCCAGCGCATTATTGGCAGAACATAACTCTCCCACAGATTCACAAAGTTCCATAACTTCCTCTTCACTGGAACCGTCTATTATTATCATAAGATAGGCTTTCCCCTCCCGGGAAGGCCATTTCTTCTGTAAATACTCTTGTGCAACCAGGATGGGTTCTTTCTCCACAAATTCTATGGCCATAGGAATTGTTTTACTCTTTATTATCATGGGAACTGTGTTTATGGCGTCGCGAACACTATTAAAAGGAGCAACCAGCGTAAACATAGCTCTGGGTGGCGGGAGAAGAGAAATTGTGGCTTTGGTAATAATTCCCAGAGTCCCTTCAGAACCTATCAAAAGATTCACCAGACTATAGCCGGTGCTATCTTTCATAATTTTCCCGCCCATCTCTATTATCTCTCCCGTGGCAAGAACAATTTCCAGCCCCTTGATAAAATTCCTTATTACTCCATATTTGACTGCTCTTGAGCCACCNNTTATAGAACTCCATTAAGGGGACGCCTGCCTCGACCACGGCCACAAGATTTTCCGTATCCACTTCCAGAACTTTATTCATATTTTCCAGAGAGAGAACCAGACCGCCATACAGGGGAACGCAGCTACCCACGAGCCCGGTCGCACCCCCCCGGGGAGTGACCGGAAATTTCTCCTTGTTGGCAAGTTTAAGAATCTCGGAAATCTCTTCCCTGGTCTTCGGTTTCACTACCACCTCGGGAAGTTTCCTTATCGACTCCAGGGAGAACTCGTCATGGCTGTAGTCTACCATTTTCTCCTGTTCACAAATTAAGTTCTCTCCACCCACGATATCTCTGAGCTTTTGTAAAGTACTCTCTTCTATCCGCTTATATGCCATTCTCTGTTTTCCTTTCTCTGGAGTTTATGAAACCGCCCTCTCGGGCGGACTCCACTTTTTCATAAATATTGTTCGGATACTTCAAATCTGGAATTCTTGAAACCTGCGGTATGAACTCCCTTAAGGTCACTTGTTGGAAGGCATAAAGAATATGGCAGAACCTTTAGCCAACAACTTCTTGTTCCCATCCCGGACTTCCATTCTGCTGAAGAAGAAATTTCCTTTTTTCCTGAAAATTATTGCCTCAGCGAACATTTCCCCGTCCTCAATAGAAGCCTTAAATTCCATATCCAGTTTAGCAGTGAAATATATTCTGTCGCCAAATTTCGTGGCCATTGCCACAGCCGCTGCCGTATCGGCCAGAGAAGATATTACTCCCCCATGAACGAAGCCGTGGGGATTGGTGAACTCTTTCCTGTAGGGCAATCTCACTTTCGCAAAATCTTCTTTTGCTTCCAAAACCTTCATTTCCAGCAATTTTTCGAAAGGAGCGACTTGTATCATCTTTTCCCCCAAATATTTGAAATCAAATTCCTATCATATACCCAGTTCGGACAACGTGCGAATGAAACTTAGAATATTGTCCCTCCCTATTATACCCACCAGTTCGCCATCCTGGATAACGGGAAGTTGACTGATATCTTCTCGAGTCATTGTCTCGAATACAGAGAATAGAGGCTCATCGGGTTTAACTGCCTTCGTCTTATCCAGAGGAATCATCACTTCCTTAACAGTGGTACTACTCCAGGCACGGTGGGGAACCTCTTTTACCTGATGTATTGTTACCAGACCCACCACCCGGCCGTCCTCAACCACCGGCAGACAGCGATAGCCCCCCCGAATAATATGTTCGTGGATAAGCTGTTCCAGCGTCATATCGCCCGCCACTCCGTAACATTCCCTGACCATTGCTTCGTCCACAGTTACCCCGCGCATCGTATCTTTTAAGGCAACCCATCGGTAACTCCTCTCGGCGGCATTATTGAGGAACCACCCGATAAATACAAACCAGAGCCCGTTAAAAAATCTCCCCGTAAAGAACATAAACATACCAAAGAAAATCAAAAGAAAGGCTATAAACTGCCCTGCTCCGGAAGCAACACGAGTCGCTCTCCTGAAGTTACCGGTTATTTTCCACACGGCGGCTCTCAAAATACGGCCACCATCGAGAGGAAAACCAGGGACCAGGTTGAAGATAGCCAGTATGAGATTTATCCTGCTCAGCCAATACGCCAAAGCGGCAACAGGGTGGAGGGAATTCCTCATTACAATTACCACGAATCTGAACAGGATGGCAATTACAATACTTATGAAGGGTCCGGCAAAGGCCATAAGAAATTCTTTTCCCGGCCTTTCCGGTTCGCTTACGATTTGAGCAGCTCCTCCGAAGATAAACAGGGTAATATCTCGCACGGGAGTTCCGTGAGCCTTGGAAACTAAACTGTGGGACAGTTCGTGGGCCAATACACAGGCAAAGAATATCAAACAGGTGGAGACGGCGACAATCCAATAGGTAAGGACCTGCCACCCCGGATAGTAATGAGGAAAGTAGTGGCCTCCCAGCGACCAGGTAATTAATAGAAAGATAATAAACCAGCTGTAATCTATCCTTATCTGGATACCAAAGATTTTTCCCAGATTTATGGTATTTCTCATTCTCCCTCGCTTTTTAATGCCCCTTTTTTATCTACTTGAAAAAGAAACGCGCTCCAATGGCACCGTCGATTTCAAAATCGGTCTTCTCAATCACCCTGAGAATAGGAACCACTTCTATAAAGACATCGAACGGCGCCCGGGGAAAAATATATTCTAACCCGATGGGGAACCTGAATCCTGCCTCCACTTCGTCTCCAAAATTCACCCGAAACCCTAAACCATAGTAGAGGGGAAAACTACCTTCCTCTACCTTGATGAGTTTAAAATTGTGCCAGAGATAATCTCCATGAATCTGAAACCGCCCCTTCCTGCTGAAAGACCAGGCAGCCGCAGCGTCGAAAGCAGTGCTTTTACTGAGCCAGAGCTTTCCACTGAGCCCTGTAGGAGAGCCCAGGATGATTCCCAAGCCAAAATCGTTCTTATCGTAAGTAAGTCCTTTACCGGTAAGACTACAAAAAATCAACGCCAATACTAAAATTAAGATTCTTTTTTTCATTTATCGCCCCCCTCCACGTCCGCCACCTCTTTCTGGCCCTTTACGTTCCTTAACTCTGGGTCTGGGCCGTTCTCTTGTAACTTCACGCCGTCTCACTCTCTCCTTCCAGGAATTGCGAAAAGTACGCCGCTCTTCCCGGGTGAGTTCCTTGTTGATACGGCGACGTTCCCTGTTCACTTCCCTTCTTGCCTCCCGAAGTTTTACTCCCAGCTCATCGGCTATCTCTCCCCAGCCTTTGCCCTCACGCCTCATTGCCATGATTTCATTCTGTGACCTTTCCGTCATTTCAGAAAGGACAAAGGCGTGGCTGATTTCCCCATACCCGAAGCGCTCTGCCCTTAAGTCTGCCAGGGTCTCTGTCTCCACGCCAAAACGCTCAGAATATTTCCCGAGAATCTTTTCTTCATTCTCCATAATTCTTTCCCTGTCGCGAAGCCTCTCCTGCTCACGAAGTCTCTCTTCCTCTCTGGTCTCCTCTCGAGTCCTCTCTTCCAACTCCTCCTGGGCCCTGCCCGGCCTCATTCCAGCAACGAGAATGATGCCCAGACAGACAATTCCAAAAACATTCCGAAAACTTTTCATCTTGGTAATCTCCTTTCTCCATATTTACTTGTCCTTAAATTTTTCCGAACTCAACTCGCCTCCAATTCCCCAGTTATGCTTGGGGACATCCCTGATTATCACTTCCACTGCTTCCCTCGGACATCCCGTAATTTCTACAAAAAGATCGGTAATTCCTGCCACCAACTTTTTCTTCTGTTCAACTGTGCGACCTTCCCATAAATCCACGTTCACCAATGGCATCTTTACTTCTCCTTAACATTGAATAGTTAAATTATACGTCTTATGAACCTGAGAGTCAACCATAAAAAATCTAGGAAAATAATCTATTTGCTATCAGGCCTGCTATAGGGGGAAAGAAGAACGTACTCGCTATCCGAATCAGTGTAAATTTCCAGCCCAGTATACCCACTTCTATGGGCAACCGACCAACCGCCCATAACGACCATCCTGTCAAGAAAGCTACCATGGTTCCTACGCTGGCGCCGGAACGCAAAAGACCCGCTGCAACCGGCAAACTCACATAGGGGCCGCCTGGTGCCAGGCCTCCCGCTACTGTGCCGATGAGTATACCTCGTATGCCAGACTCCTTACCTATCCACTTTGTTAGAAACTCGTGAGGAACGAGAATCTGAATCATACCAGCCACTATGAAGGCAAAAATTACCAAAGGAAGAATCTGGATAGTCATATTCACCGCTGCTTTCAATCCCAGAACATGTTCTCCCCCTCCTCTATAATATCCTATAGAGACAAGAAGAATCGCAACAAGACCCATTACAACCGTAGCGATTAACATTCACAACCTCCTCCACCATAATTAGAAACCGGCAGGACAGCTCCTTTTCTTATTTGTGTATGATTCCGCCACAGAAACTAATAAAATGAAAAGACTGGATAGTGGACATTTTAGGGATTACTTTTTGCAGACTCATTTCTATCGCGTGGAAGAATACTCGGCAGGCACTGAATTCACCACCGTATTTCCCTCATTTGTTGGCGAAGTCACATAAGCGCCTTGTATACATAATCACCATATATGCAGTCTCTGGCGAGCACCAATTTGTTTCATACTTTTCTCTTGGCTTCCGCTTTCTTCTTAGCGACCGGGCTTTCTTCCTCCTTTTTTTCTTTTCCTGCCACGGGTTCGGGATACTTGCCGGTCCAGCAATAGAGACACAACTTCTCTCTGGGAAGCCCGATGGCTTTGACCATATCATCCACAGTCTGGTATCTAAGCGTGGTAGTTTCCAGCTCCTTGGCAATCAATTCTACCATCTTATTATATTGCTGAGAATTATGGTCTATATATTTTGACACATCTTTCACATCTTGCCCTTCCATGCTGCGAATGGCCTTACGGGCAGCGAGCTCTTGGACGGAACGCGTGGAGAGATTAAACCTGCAGGGAAACATCAGAGGCGGGCAGGCGGGTCTTATGTGTATCTTTTTGGCGCCGCAATCCCAGAGTTTTTTTATAGTGAAGTTCTTAAGCTGGGTTCCCCTCACGATAGAATCCTCACACACAACAATGCTGTTACCTTCAATTACCTCTTTAATAGGGATGAGTTTCATCTTTGCGATGAGGTCGCGTGTCTGTTGTGAAGGTGGAGTATAGCTTCTACCATATCCCGGCGTGTATTTAACAAGAGGGCGTCTGAATGGTTTGCCTGATTCCATCGCATATCCTAATCCATGGGCAAATCCGGAGTCAGGAACCCCTGATACCACATCAACATCAATATCCTTATCGCGTTTTGCAAGGTAGCGGCCACATCTTTCCCTGACTACC
>JABAOC010000890.1_pt4 | contig 14279 bp, 23 predicted proteins | sample 7062161 | NCBI WGS metagenome assembly JABAOC01 (sample SAMN14538625, study PRJNA623070) | marine sediment metagenome | biome: marine biome [ENVO:00000428]; feature: marine pelagic biome [ENVO:01000023]; material: deep marine sediment [ENVO:00002113] | place: India: Gulf of Khambhat ... | reverse complement strand
TCGTCAGCCAGGGGTGTCACATTGAACCCGGCATTTTCCAATAGCTCGGTCAACTCAGAGATAATGTGCGATACGTCGGTCATCTTGCTTTCCTTTTTCTGTAACTTCCCGCCTCGATATTCGTAGGTGCCGTCCAGGTGGCGGCTGATGAGCGTCGCCAGTCGCTTACCGATCTTGGCCCACTCTCCGCTGGAGTAACCACCCTGGGTCCGGTGTTCTGACTGGTTGAAGTAAGTCAGGGCGGGGCGTGCGTGCGCGGCGTCTGCGGGGTACTTGTAGTTCACCGGGTCACCGAAAGAACCTTCCGGTACATCGGAGTACTTACTAGGCTTGGTAACGTTACCCTGTTTCTTGGGGGAGATACCGTACTTAGCCGCACGCTTTTTCTGTGCCGCTACCTCAGACTCGGTGGCGGCTTTGATGCTGTGTTCCTCAATAAAGTAGTCAGCCATCTTCTTCTCCACTTGATCGTCGTGCATCTCGTTCCATACGGAATTGCAAATGGCGTAGGCTTGTTTTTCGTCCTTTGCAGTCCCGTGTTCGATTACAACCGGGATGCACCTTTCTATGAATGGTCCCTTCCCCTCCCCCCGCCTTGGTTGTGGCATATACGCCTCCTGTGATAGACACAAAAAGAGCCCGCTGGAATCCAGCGGGCTCATATGTACTGCCGGGAAACAAGCGGGCGATTTTGCTAGTGCAAGAGCACCCTTTTATTCAGTTAGGGTAAAGATCAAGCTATAAGGGCTATCTCCCCCTCCGGTATGCAGACCGAATCACCATTTCGAATAGATCTGGTATGGTAGAACTTACCGTGGCCAAGGAGCGAACCGTCGGGTCTGACTACTGACCAAAATGCAACGTCACCCCAATTACTGGTGGCTTGCGGGAACCAGACATCCTCATCCTGTACAGCCATCCCGTCTACTACTTCGCCAAACGAAATGGGCATACGGACATAGCCGGTACCTCTGGCTACCTCAGCCCCATCGTGAGTGTGCAGACACAGATAAGTGTCGGTACGTGGCTTCCACCACCCCGCTACCCGTGAGGTCCACTTCTCGAACGGTGGGTTGCCGAATTTAGCATCCTCAATCAGCTCTGGTGAAATCTTTAGACCGGGGGCCTCCCGTTGCCGCCAATGTAGGGTACCGGCTAACGCCGTCCCTATCGCCCCTAGACTGGTCTTGAGAAAACTACGTCGGTTCATCAGTTCCAGGTACCATCCTTCTCTGCCAGGATTTCCCACAAGATACAGTTCTCTTTGTTGTGGGGTAGGTGGATGGTATCACCGTTTGGTTGGTTCACAAAAACCGCCACGTTGTCAACCTGTTCTGGCACGCAAAAAACCAACCGCCCCACTTCAATCCAGGACTCGCCCCGGTCGGGGCTCATCGCCAGCGATTGAGTACTGTAAATGGTCGCCATACCTCCCCCCTACTCGTCTTTCTGTAGGCCGTACTTCTTCTCGATGTAACGCACGATCATGAGCAATGCCTGGCGCAAGACTAGTAAAAAGCATTTTAGCTCATCTGTTCTATCACGCTGTATCATAGCACAACCCTAAACCGTGGTCAAGATGTAACTAAAAGCCCCAATACTTGATGAAGTGGTTAACATACCGGGCGATGACGGTGATGGCCTGTAGATCGACTTCACGCTGGATTTCCTCTGTGAACAGGCGCGGCCTGATGATGTGCCCGCGTACGACATGCCTGTAGACAGTAGGACCATACCGGCCACCCGGTCCGCTTGCCAGTACGTGGGGTGTCGTCTTGGGCGTGTAGCCCTCCTGAAAGATCAGGACCGGTGAGTTGCGGGGGAAGATGTCCATTGGACCGCGCCCCCAATTGACCACGTTGTAGATCATATCGCTGGTACCCACCTGCCTACCCACACCCGTCTTGAACCTCAATGGGATGATGTAGAAACGTACCTGATGGTCCCAGGTTGCCGTCGTCCGTTTGAACAACTTGAGCGCCAGGTCGGCCAGGTCTTTTACGGTCGATTGTAGCGCCACACTACCCATCGTCGCGGCCAGGCCCCGCAAACGGGCTGCTACTTCTCCGGCGTTGGTTTCAATACGTATGTAAGCAGGCATGTGTCATCCTTCTCCGAGCCAGAGCAACGCGCACTCATCTTCGTGTAACTGCTCCGGGAACGTACGCCAAATGTGTGGGCACCATGGATGCCATGGACCAGGGTTGTTCATGGCTACCTCTATCGGTACACGCCCCCGTTGCACCCAACCGATGCACACCGGGCAGACGGCTGTCTTTGGCTCCAACTCCGCATAGCCCTGGATGCGGTTGTGGGACCAGAAATCTTGCTGCGCCTGCGCCCGTGCCGACATTTCCGTGTACAGTTCCACCTGGGGGGCCTTCCACTGCATGCGTTCCTCTTCCCACTGCGCCAACCTACTGGCGTAGACGTGCCGGTTAGCCGTAGGTACCTGTGCCCGTATCTTCTGGATGGCCTTAGCCAGGTCGTAGTTATAGGTGTTAATGATGCTCTCGGCATCTGCGGTACTGGCCTCGTGCAAGTTGTTCAAAATCTGTCCGTTCTGTAACAAGGCATACTGTTCACCACACCCCACGCGCCGGGCCTGTATGGCAAGCTCCTGCTCGTAGAACCCACGCCGTATACGCGTCAGTTCGCTCCGCAACCTCCTTTCGTCCAGGAAGTCCATACGCATGGCCAGGTGGATCAAACGCATCACGTTACTGAACGCATCGCTATCGACCAGCGACTGCCAATCACGCCTGGGCATCTGCGTCCACCGCACTCCGCCAAACGTCGTTGGGGATGTTACGTAACTTACGCCTGCCGTCCACGTTATCCAGTAACGTCCTCACACGCGGCGTTTCCATCCGTCGTAGGCGTAACCTGTCCTTCCTGTCAGCCTGGTCCTTTTCCGTCCAGGTCATGGCTTTTGTTGCCTCCAACCTGGACCGCCCATCCGGTAGTGGCTCTAGCTCGGGGTCGAACGTCTTTCCGCATTGCTGGCACACGCACAGACCACCGTGGTCTACGTACCTATCGGCCCCGAACTCACCGCACAATGGGCAGAACAACCCCGCGAAATCAGGGCTGTGGATAGAAACTGGTTGGTTCTGGTCTGTCACTGTCCTCGTCCTCACCCGTAGCCGGTGACTGGTTGTCAGGAATGACGTAAGTCTGTACACGCCCGAAGTCAAAGTNNTCAAAGTACTGATTCAATTCCCTCATGAACGCATCTATCAGGTACGTCATTTCATCAACGCCTACTACGTCCAGGTCGATCCCGGTCTTTTCCAACAACTTGCACAGGTATTGGAAGAACATAGCCGTTTCCAATTCTGACAGTACGTAGAGTACGTTGATCTCCTTTATCGTAAGACGTTCCACCTGAAAGTTGTAACGTGACATCGTACCCTCCCTAGTCGTAGGTATAATTCGCAACTATGTTCCAACAGGACAGACCCACGTTGACAACGGGTACATCCTTTTCACTTTCGATGCGCTCAATCCTGGCATCACACTCAAAACCATAATCGCTCTTGAGTTCCAATCTGCATTGTTCGGCGTACAACGGTAAGGCCACAACGTCCTCCGTGAGTAGTTGTAAATCCACATAACCTTCGCTTAACCCCGATGCATATAGCAACTGTTTTGCGCCCCACATCCGGTAAGGTTGTACGTCATGCTCGAACGAAAGTGAGAAGCTACCTGAATAAGGTACTCCGTCGATCACGATACCTTCGTCAAGGGTCTTACCACAGTAACCGGCAGTCGTACGGTATGGTACATCGTAGGTATCCTCTGCTACCTCGTCCTCAACCAGTTCGGGAAGTTCGACGACCTCCTCTTCTTCCACCGGTAGTATCTCGTCCAGTTTCGGCTTAACGCCAGAAACCAACGCGCCAACGCTCACCCCCACTCCCTTTAGGAAGCCCCTCCGTGTAGTTTTCATATACCCTCCGCCTCGTCACCCTAACCAAGGTTGAAAGACCACCATAACCTCGTCGGTGGTGGTCACACCCGACAACCTACCTTCGATCTCAGCGATGATGGATGGTGGGATCACATCGCTGACAAACTCCCGCTCGGACGGGTCCTCACCCTTTGCAGCCAGCTTCAATGCCACCTTGCGCCAGTTGTACAGCTCGCTACGTAACGGGCTTGGTTGGCCCGGCTGCAACCGTTCATTTTCCGTAGGTTCCAAACCCAAGACCATCTGTTGTGCGATCACGTCCAGGAAGGCATACATTGACTCGCCAATTTGCCCACCGACAGGACCGTAACCGGCCATTGCCCGCGCCTCGTCCACCGTCAGTGCGCGTGCGTATGCGTTAAACTCAGCCACGTTCTGGTAGCGGTCCTCGGGGGTGATGTCCTCGAACTCACAGGTGATGTCCGGGTTGTTTTCCAGGTCCTCATAGTATCTATCCAGAATCTGGATCTCGATGTTCCCCGCAAACTTGCGTAGTAACGGCATCACCGTGTCACGCGCCAGGGAACGTTCAGCCGACTCGGCGTTGGCCCTGTTTGCCTTGGCGTCCCAATAACCACCAGGGAAGCCAAACACACGGTCAAACAGTTTCTCGTCGTACTGTAACCGGTCCAGGAAAGCCATTTCTTCCTGGGTCAACGCGAACCGCTGGAAGGACATCTGCCCGACGCGCCCTACGGCAATCCTGCGTTTGCCTCCGCCGTAGGTCTGTTGTAGTTCCTCGCGTATCCGGCTTAGGTCGCCCGGCTGCGTCCTTTCCGACACGGACAACAACCCTTCCGGTACCGCTCTTTGTTCGTTGAAAAAGTCCAGCTCCCACCGGAAACGCGCATCAGAGCCATCCAGGGTATATTTCAAGGCATCCAAGAAGCTCATACCCTCAATCACACTGAATGGGTTGACCATCCGGAAGTGTGCGATCTTTTCCACGGGGATGGGGGGCATCCTCTTCCCGTTTGCGGGTTTCCATTCGTAGTGGCCGATGACGTCGCCCTTCTTCGGGACTGGCTTTATTTCGTTGGCAGGCATGGGCCAAAGTTCAGCCAGGTCGCCGTTATGGTCCTGCGTCAGGTACCAGTAAGCGTTGCCTTTCAATGCCAGCCACCAGACCGAATGTTCCATCAACTCGCTACGCCCAAATAACGGGTTGGGCCGCCGGAACAACCGTTCGAACTCATGGTTCTCTATTGGCTCTAGGCGCTCGCCTTCCCGTCGTTTCACGAACAGTTCTGCGGTACCTGCCTTCTGGCTCAACACGCGTCCGTTACTGTAGAAATAGACGCTGGCGCTTGCTTTGGCGATCTGCTTGGCTTCGTCCAAGTCCAGTACGTCCGTGTAGAACGGCTCCTCTACGTACCCGAATGGCCTGTCCGGGTTTTTGGTCGCCTTTCCAAAACCAAGGCCGTAGGCTAGTGTTGCCCCTGCCGTCTGTGTAAGCTGTCTAATGTTCATAACGTCGTCCCACCATCGCAATCACAACCCAGATGACCCCCCAAAACACATCCATCCCAATAATCTGTAACAACGGCACATCCAATAACAATAAAAACGGTGAACCAATAATTAAGACCATCAACAGCGCCAGGATGATTTCGGGGTACCTGAACATCCTAGATGAACCCCATGAACGGACTCAAATACTCCACAAGTTCACGGGCCATAATGTGCATAATGGCATCGGCGTGGTCGGTAGAACGCCCACTCAGGCGCTTTTTGATCTGGTCCTTACTTTCCACCCGTATCTTCCCGCCGCTCGTCATCTTGTAGGTCGGTGTCGTCAGCTCCGCATCCAATATGTCGTCCACTGTTGGCGGTAAGGCAACCCCTTCGCCATTCATCGGGTCCAACATTTCGCGCATCAACCACCAACCAGCAGAACGGCAATCGGCAAAGGCAAGTTCCTGGGACCGGTCCCGCCAGTCGGTCTTTTGTCCCGCAACGAACCCGTACACAATCTCGCCCAAACCTTGTTCATGCAGCCGGTGTAAGGTACCCGCACCAATACCTATAGAGTCAACGACGGCCACGCCGCCACGCCCCTCTACAATCCCCTTGATCTTCCCGGCCAGCTCCATCGTAGCGGTGTTCGGGTCGCCGGGATAGAACTCTTCCAGCTTGTCAAACTTGCATCCGTCATAACAACGGGCGATAACCGACAGGTTGGCGTGTACCTTACCGCTACCCACATCCACGCCTATACCCGTGAAATCCCCCGGCCTGCCTGCCTCATTCCACTCGTGCCAACGCTCGTGCGCCTTTTCCACCCAAGCCAGCGGTATCACGCCGTCCGTATCGCCAGCGGCAAACTCACCCAACACGCGGTTCTGGTAGATAGCAGATTCTATACCCCACAACCGGGCCTTTTCCTCGGCCCACTCCCGACCGATCTGCCTGGCCTCGATGGCTTCTTCTAGAGTGACGTGGCGCGTCCACCAGCTCTCCAAACCGGCCTTTTTGCGGTGGATGTCGAAGAAGCGCCCCATTGGCTCGCCTGGTGTACTGATTGCAAGCGCATACGCCTCATAGTCCCCCGCACCCGCCTGGGAGAACGCACCCTCGGACGCGTCGAACGTTTCGTCCCTAATCGACTTGGCCTCGTCGTAGATGTATACGATACGCTTTGCGTGCGCGCCCTCGATCAGGGTCGGGTCATCGGACGCCACAGCAAACGCTTCACAGGCCGCACCGCGTTTGATCGAACGGGTTAACAGCTCGTAACGGCTGAACGGGTCGCGCCCGATCCGGTCCCATTTCAGCTTGGCCGCCCACTTGTGGACCTCCGGCCATAGGTAGTGCGTCAACTGCCGCCAGGCACTTGCCGTGGTAGGTACCTTACAGTCGTTGGCAGTTAACACACCCCACAGGACCACCCACGCAGCCATGGCAGTCTTACCCAGGCCGTGGGGACCTCTTATGGAAACCCGCGTCTCTATAGGTAACTGTTCCAGTGCCTCCAGTTGGTACGGTGTAGGTCCCTTATCGTGCTCAAAACAATCCACCACGAACCCTGCGGGGTTGTAAGCGTACCTCTTCTGGAACTCCTTGAACCGGTCAGTCGTCCTTATCTTCGGTTGTAAGCCCCTCAAGCGCATCTCCGCTTCCAGGGCCGCTAACTTTCGCAAGTAGTTCTGCGTATTGCTCTTGTAGCTCTTCATCCGTTAACTGCGCTACTTCCAACAGATACTCCGGTAAACCACGCGCCTGCCGTTCCAGGCTGATCCCGTCCTTGATGTACTGACGTGCCTGTTCGTGTGTCAAAGTTTCTTTCTTTTCCTGCATCCGTTTTAGGGTCGCTGCACCACGCTGCCACAGGGCGCGGGCAAGGGTGATGTGCTCCTTCAACATCTCCGCACGCTCTTCCTCTTCGGCCTGCATACGGAGGCGGTGCTGCTCCATATCCCACGCTTCTGCCCGGTCCTTCCAGTTCCATTCTTTGAACTTGTCGGTCCAGGCACTAGACACACCCGTGGTGGGCTTCGGGGGGTTCCCATTATCCCTACGCCACATGTGGTATGCCTGGCGTAGGTTCCTTTCGGACTCCGCCCCGTCCTGGATGCGGTAGTACTTGTCAAACCGCGTGTACCACATCATCGGCTCGCCGGGTTGTCTCTCCCAGGGTAAAATGCCGTTGGCTTTCTTGGTTTTCATGACGTCTTCTCCTACACAACTCAAACCTTAATTACGTTAATCCCCAAAGCCTTCATCCCGGCAGCGATGTGCGGGTCATCTTCGTAATAGACGCTTACACCATAATGGCGACACCAGTGGACCTTGTGTTCGACCATGTGCCGGATGGATGGTGTCGTGGACATCATCTCCAACGCGCAGGGGTGGATATTGTTCGATGCCAACCACATTTCCGTTTCAGGTCGAAACTTCTCCTGGCGTCCGGTGATAATCACGAACGGCCCTTTGGGGCGGCGTAACACCCTGGCCGTCTGGTAATGCACCTGCAATGCTTCGTCATACTCCCGCCGTTCCTCCGACGTCTGTTGGTGGTACGATTTTTCCCGCATCGGGCCTGTATCACACAACGTCCCGTCCAAGTCGTAACCGAGCAGATCACTAGTCATCTGGTCCTTGCTCCGTCTCGTCAGCTTTGCGACGAGGCTCCGGTGTCACGCTCCAATACAGCGGGTCTTGTGGGTACTCTCGCTTCAACCCCTCGTAACGGAACAGCACGTTACCGTCCTTGTCCCTAGTCACCGGCATCAACGCACCCTGGAAGTAATTAAGCGGCCCACGTTGGGCTTCCAGGTCATTCCAGGTATCTCTCAACCTGTCGGACCACATCCGGTGCCGCTTGGCGTAATAGAACTTTGGGCCAGGGCCGATGTTCGCCAGGTAAGAAATCCGTACGTCGTACGCCCAGGATGGGATGATGTCATCCGGCCCGATGAGCTTACCCGTGTTCTTGGCGATGAGCAGTTGGTTGGTTGCGGACTCCACCTGCCAATTCCCGAACACAGGATCGTCGGGCGAGATACCACAACAACAACCAACATCAGTCAGTTGCTTCCATACCGGGTCTGATACCCCCACCGTCATATCGTGCTTGTGCGCCTCATACCGGATGGCATGCATGATGTTCTCCGTCCAGGCTACGGGCGGGCGCATACATGCCTGGGTTGGCCCAAAACTACGGTACAGCTTCTCGAAGGGTACCCCCGCAACTTCGCTCAACAACTGCCAGCGGTGCCGTACCGACTTGGGCATCGTGCCGGGTACGAACCCGACTTCGTAACTGATGGCCCCGGCACCCGCCTCAGCCGCCTTTTCGATCAACACCCGGTACGCCTCCGGGTAGTTCTTGGTGGCATCGGAGATACCAGGGAAGATGGGCCTGAACCGTAGGGATGTTTTAACACCTACGCTCGACAACATCTCCATCGTCTTGAGGCGCATCGTGGCGTTGGGTGCGCGGCGGTCCGTCTTTTCGATCACTTCGTCGTCCGGTGTGATGATCGAGAACGCCACCCAAAACAGCTCCGGAGCTTCGGCCACAGCATCCAGGTACTCCTTGATCTGGAAAACGGTACCCTTGGTCGAAATCCGTGTGGGTTGGCGGTATTTCTTCGCCAGCTCAATATACTTCAACAGCCAACCCTGTTGCAGCTCGATGTGGTCGCACGGGTCGGTCAATGCCCCGAGCTGTACCGGACAGGGGTAACCGGCAGCGTTGGGCCGGTCGTAGCGCAGCGCCCTACGTACCAACTCGCCGAAACCACCACCCTCACCGGCAAAGATACGCTCAATATGCCCGAGGTCCGTCTGCCCGATTTCCCTGGTCCTGGCCTTCTGGTGTTCGATCAGGTTGTCTGCAAAGCAGTATTGGCAGCCGTATGAACACATCGAGTGGCTGTCTATGGAGATCGGTAGCGCACAGTCAAACCCGTCCGAAGTAAACCGTAGGCCGGTGTAACGTCGTAGGGGTTGCCGTGCCGGTTCGCACCGTTGCGCGTCCGGGCAGGGTACAAGGCAGTCCCGACAGGGTACAAGTCGTGTGTAACGCGGTTCAGCCAGTCCCATCATTCTCTCCAAAATAGGCCAACGCCATGTCGTAGAACAGGTCCGGTTCCAGTTCGTGCTTGCTCCCGGATGTAAAGTACGGTGCTAACAAGTTCACCAAAGTATCCCACCTGACGGTATCACCGTAGTATTCGATGTAAAACCACTTTTCGTCCCCTTCGGCCTTGCCCGTTTCCTGTGGTATGAGCTTTTCAACAAGACCCGAAAAGTCGGGGCGCGTGGGTATCAACCCGTCAAGTACCTTTAGGTCGTCCTCATGCACGGAAACAGGTAGCTCATTGGCCTCAGCCAGGTTGACCAACACTTCTTCATACTCTTCATCCCAAAGCCGCGCCTTGTCCATGGACGTGAACCCACCACCACCCAGGGTCAGGTTGTTGTGATCGACGGCGTACGCCTCCGCAGCAGCCTCGCTCTGCGCGTCCACGCCGAACAAAACCGGGACGGCCCACCTTCCGTCCTTGGTCACATCCACACCGGCGGGGGGTGGGTACCCCCGCGCCTTCATTGTCTTGAGCGCCACGGTGCGCCCGTTCCCCTCTACCAGGCCGCCTTGCCCCTTGTTCAGCTCTGGCTCGTACTTGGCAGGGTCTTTATATCCGTGTTTCTGAATCGACTCGATGAGTTGCGGAATGTCGTGCTTCTTCGGGTTGCTGTCCCACAACACGGCCCGGTCCAATAGTATGTATTCCAATCTCAATAGATCGCGTGCCATTGCTTTCCTCTCGTCGAATCAAGCATCCCCCAGGTTATAGCGCCCAGGTATTATGTAAACCTGTTTTGTACCAATGCATGAGACTAATCGCTCAATTTCTACAAAGTCCTCCATTTTTGTTACCGCAAACTTAAATGCAGCCCGCTCGCAGACTACAATGCCCCTAACGCCCCTGGCGCAACACGTTTTTCCAGCGGGTTGCCACTGTTAGTCAGATTTTGCTATACTCCGCCCATGCCCTTGGTGTTTCCCACACCCGGACCGTGACGTGTAGCGGCTCGAACATTGGTGCCGCTCGGTCGTACAACCAACGTGCGATGTTCTCCGCAGTCGGGTTCACATCCAGTACTTCATTGAGGAACCTATGGTCAAGCCGGGTGTCCAGTAGTTCCTTGAACGGCGCCATATCCGCAAAGTCCAGCAAGAACCCTCGCGCATCCACACCGGAGTAGGACAACCGTAGCTCCACCTTGTAGGTGTGACCGTGTAGGTTGCCGCATTTGTGTCCATCAGGTAGCCCCTCCAACAGATGCGCCGCATTGAAAGTAAATTCATCTCTTATGGTGTACACGTCTTTCTACCTCCAGCCTCGGAGTGCTTTGTTTCACTCAGGACATCGAAACACCATCGCATATTCATGCACCTTTGGCGCGATGCGCTTCTGGTTAAAATACAGAGCGAAGGATTTAGGCAGACCGCCGACAAGCCCCTCGATTACCCAGAGGTCGTGCAAGCAGTATCCAGCACTCTCGAATAGCGCGATGCAATCGGTATGATAGGAGTAGAACTTGCCATCTCGCCGGAAGTCGTTGGTGTTGACTATGACCCACGCACCGGGCTTGAATTTCGGTAGCCAGGCGCGTGCTACTTCTTCCAGCCCCTCGAGAAAGTCCTGGTAGGTGCCAAGTTGTCCAAGTTGGCCCTCTGCGTCGTCGTAATACTCAATGTCATAGTAGGGTGGGGAAGTGAAGCAGAAATCCCCAATCCCATCCGGAATGTTCATAGGGTAACGGGAGTCTCCCAAGTAGGGCTTAATGACAGTCGCCCCGTCGTCGATTTTGTCTTGTACCTCCTCGATGTAGGCAACGAAATCCTCACAGATGTCGTACCCGTAGTAATCAAGGCCGTACATCTTCGCCACCTGCATCCGGATTCCTTGTCCCATAAATGGGTCGAGATACACGTCCCTGGGTTGGGCATAGTACTTGATGAAGTACTCCACCAGCTCGGCAGGCATCATCGTCAAACCGCCGTATGAATTCGAGCAAGTGGAATCAGCAAGACCCGCTTCCCTGATCATGCGCGTCTTCTTACGTCGCTCCTTGCCCATATACGTCTGCTTGCGGCGTTCTACTTGGTAGTTGAACATCTTGCGCGACAGGGCACCGCGATGCAGGTGCAGAACAGACATGGGGATAAAGCCAAAATGCTGCTTCATCTCATGTCGCGCCTTGCGGCTTTCGTACACACGCTGGCGCAGGTCCTCTACACCCTCGACCTTCTTACTCATTCAGCCCTAACCACTCCAATAGCACAGCGTCCAAAGATACCGCACCGCTCGCGTCACATTTGGCGTTGTAAGCCGTCACGAACAGCTCATAGATTGACTGCGAAACCTTGCCCCTGTGAGTCCCGAACTTGAAATCCACATAGCCAGAGTCAAACGGCTTTGTCTCTGGCTCAAAGTCGCCAAATTCGAATGGCTCGGAGAGTGCACCGACGTCCCTGAGCAGTACGTCCAGGTCGTCCCCATCCACGGACAGCGGTAGCGCATCCTGCTGCGCCAGTTCCGTGAGGACCGTGGTGTATTCGGCGTCCCACATCCTTGCCTTATCCCATACCGTGAAATCGCCACCGTCCAAGGCTAGGTTGTTTGCGTCTAACGCATAGGCTTTGGCGAACTCGATGCTCTTGGCATCGTTACCGACCAGGACGGGCATGGCCCACCTACCCGTAGGTTCGTGGAGCGCCAGCCCGTCCGGTAGCTGTTCGCCTTGGCTCTCCATCCAGGCCAGTGCCTCGGTACGCCCGTTGCCGTCGACGATAGCCTCAAGCGCCCCGTCGTACTGTGGCGGGGGTTTGAACCCGTACTTCTTGATACTGGACACCAACGCCCCGACGTTGTGCAGCTTGGGGTTGTCCACCCAAAGCAGGTCAAAGGCGTCGCGTACCAGCAGCCAGATCAACCGTTGCGGGTTCTTAACCTTGAGCTGTTTTTCGTCAAGGACAAGTTCTTCCATTTACAACTGCCGTGTGTGTGCCAACTGGCCGCCGAAAGCCGCCGCGAAACCGGCCACTATGGCAGGAAACCAAGTTTGGTCAAAAGCCATCGACCAACCGTAATAAAGCACGCCGACCGCAGTTGCTAACAACGGCAACCCTAGCGACAGCGGGATCATAAAGAACAACCGCTTCCGTACAGGCGAAATGTCTTTCCAGGCTGGCCAAAGTTCAACCAGGAATGATGTGACGATCACCAGTAACGCACTGACCGCATTGGCGATACCCTGCGGTGTAGACAGATAACTCAGAAATTCCTCAAAACCCATGTCCTTCCTCCTCAAGTTGCGCGCGTGTTGGCGCGTCGTGATATTTCAGGCAGTTGACAGCGTGTGCCGCCAACGCCCGTATCCGATGCAGCGCATCGGTCTTGTCATAAGTTTGGTAAGCGAATTGCTGGGCAAGATCAAGTTCACAACGCATCCAAGTGAGCCACTCCGCGATGGATTTGTCTGCGTCGTGAGGGCTGTGCGGATGCTCGGGTCGGGTTTCCTCCCATTTCTTTCTGCCGTAATCCAATTCCTCTTGGATCACCTGAAAAACCTCTGCGTCACTTTTCATGTCGCTTTCCTCTTCCACTCTTGCTTTCTACGCTGCTTTTGCAGCTTGCGCTTTTTGCGCTTTTCCCGTTTCTTCGCGTTCCTCAACAACCTCTCTTTTTTCTCCCTGGCCTCTTCTCTTTTGGCTTTAGCCTCGATCTGCCTCCTTCTGGTCCTGTTCGGGCCTTTGTGTTGCACCTTGTAGGTAAGTTCTCCGGCTCTCCTGATAACGTCTTTTAAGCGTGTCTTCATAAGCACCTTCCCACGATACCAGTACATAGATATGCTACGGGCAAGCAGCGTTCATTCAGTTTAGTTCACTGCACCCAAGCGGTGTAAAACCACTTTGGTCTTGACGTATGTGTTACGGTTACAGCTTGATGGCACTCGCTTGAAAATGCGCTGGAATTTGACCAGTTGACTGCCAATTGCGAGAAACCTTCCATCGTTACGAGCAAGAAGCGCCGCACCGGCATTCTTCTTGGCCTCACACTCGGTTTCACCAAATACGGCTTTAACGACCGTCAAAACTCGGTCGTCAGCCACGATGTACACATCCCAGAGATTCATGTCATTCTCCTGTTCTGCGCTTGCCCGTAGCCCATCATCGAATAAGGTCGATCCTGCGGAATAAGGTCGATCCTGCGGAATAAGGTCGGGGTTGCAGACCCACGCCGACCGGGAGGGGGAAGCCCGCTGAGTCTGCAAGCCCCGTCGTAAACTAATATTGGGCCGCTGCGGCAAAATAATCCTTGGCCAGCGAGATCAGGTTTTCCGCCGGAAATACCCCTGCAAAAGAACCCATCGTCCACCATTCCTCAGTGTCTATCGCCTTGAAATAGACGAAGGTCGCTGGCACACCACGGGGGTTCATTACGGCATTGGATTTCGTTTTAACTTCTGCCGGGAGTCCAGTCTGCTCTTCTGATGCCCCGTTCAGAACAGGGATGGTGAGCGGGATGTGGTGCTTGTCGATGTAGGCCAGCACATCCTCATCCGAATGCCCTCCCACAATGATGATCACCATCCCAAAACTGTCCCCGAACTCATTGTTCAGCTGCACCCCCGCGTCGATTGCTTGTGGCATGTACTTCTCGCACGCAGGGCAATCGGGATCGGAGTAGATCAGGTAGTAAAACTCGACGCTCCCTCCCAACGCCTCGCGTGCATCTGCTTTCGGCCTCTCCGACCGTACATCGTGCAACCCTTCAATCGACCCTTCCCT
>JABAOC010024353.1_pt5 | contig 14281 bp, 18 predicted proteins | sample 7062161 | NCBI WGS metagenome assembly JABAOC01 (sample SAMN14538625, study PRJNA623070) | marine sediment metagenome | biome: marine biome [ENVO:00000428]; feature: marine pelagic biome [ENVO:01000023]; material: deep marine sediment [ENVO:00002113] | place: India: Gulf of Khambhat ... | reverse complement strand
CATGTGAAGAATCACCTTTTTTTATTTTATAAGAAAATTGCTCTAAACATTGAAAATCTTTAGAGCTTAATATCTTTTTACAAATATTTTCATATTTAACATCACTGAAATCACATTTCATTTTAAAACTTTATTTTTATAATTAAAACTCTGTATAAATAATTATTAGTTAATCAAATTTTTCATCTGTAAATTTTATTTTTTTAAAATCAATAGGTAGTATAGGAGGATTCTTTTTATAATACCTAAAAGCTTTTATTCTCAACTCTTTATTAGTCCTCAAATCATGTAAATAATCTTCAACAGCTTTTTCTAAATCTTCTATTGCTGAACCTAAATGTAGTAAACAACCTCTATTAGTTTNNNNTCTGTATCATGTTCTAATGTAAAATGAAGAGGAGAGTAATAATGAAGAAGTGACCATCTAAGATCATATAATTTTTCAGAATTATAATTTCCATAATTGTTTAGATATTTACTAATAAAAGATTTCATACGATATTTTGTATCTTTTAGATTATTAGTGTATAATCCACCAAAATAATCTATAGCACAACACCATAAAATAAAAGCCCCTATTAAAGAACCATCTTTACCCCATTTTCCATCTCTGTGAATTCTACAACACTTTCTGATATCGCCTAAAACCCACTCTTTAATTATATCTAAATGAGTTTTTAATAATTCATCAGCAAATTCTAATTCAGATTTATCTACCTTCATTTTATTCTCCTTCTTGCCCCGAACTTTATATAATTTAAGGANNTTATTTTTAAATTTTTTTAATTCTTTCATCTCGCCTTCTCCAATTTTAATCTCTCAACTCAAATTATACTCTAAAATTTGTATACAAAAAAAACCCCGAAACTTTCGGGGTAAACCTTTCTACCTTTCGTACGAAAGGTTCTATAGATTTAGTACAGTGTAAGAATTATTCCTTTTTACTTTGAAGTTTTATTGAAATTAATATTCCTAATAAGATTCCCAAAGGAAACCCTAAACCGAAAGCTAGAGCTAGAATCCAGGTTAACATTGATGTTAAACTGCTATTCAAAATCCATGCTAAAAACAAAGCAATGCCTAGTGATATTAAAAGACCAATAAATAAACCAATTAAAAAAACTTCATCTCTATTTTTTATCTGTTGATTTCTCCAATTATGAAAAACTGTATTTACTAATCCACAAATCAATAAAAGATATCCAAAAAGAAAAATCAGAAAAGCAAAAATCTTAGGCATGTAATCACCTAAATAACAACAATTTACATCTTTTTCTTGAAATAATCTAATTACACCATAAACAATAAAAGGTAATCCGATCAGACTAATAAAAAAACCAGATGAAAACTTTTCAAGTTTCTCATTTATGCTTTTCAATGAAATTTTTGAGTTATTTTTGTTTGGCATAATTATCCCCTTTTAAATTAAATTATAATATTCCAATATTCTCAAGAATGTGAGAATTTTTTTAGTAAGAATTATTTTAATATATGGCGGAGTTTTATGGAAATTAAGATTCCCAAAGNNTTTGAATCACTTTTCTCTATCATAATTACCTCCTTAATATTTTAGAATTATTCCTTTTTACTTTGAAGTTTTATGGAAAATAGAACTCTATTTCTGTCTTTTAGTCCTTTTTGGAAATAATTAATGATATTAATCCAATAGCTAATATTAAACATCCAAGAAGAAAAAGCAGAAAAGCAAAAACCCAAGGCATACTTTTAGACATGCAATCACTAAAAGAAAAACAGTTCATATCTCTTTTTTCCTGAAATAGTCTAATTATACCATAAACAATAAAAGCCAATCCGATCAGAATAATCAATAATTCACAAGAAAACTTCCCAGGCTTCTCTCTTTCATCCTTTTCAGGATTTTTTGAATCATTTTTTTCTTCCATAATTATCTCTTTTAATTTAACCACTTTATCTAAATACTATCTTAATTATCGCTTTGTTCAAATTATACTCCAAAATTTAAAATAAACAAAAAACCCCGAATTTCTCGGGGTTTTTTTGTGAACATTGTTTTTATCAAATGGTGTTAGCGTTTTGAAGTAAATGCGCCAAGCAATATCACAAAGGCAATACCAAATAACACTAATGGCCAAATCCATACTACATCTGTTAAACCATCTAATCCTATCCCCAACAGAATAAATCCAATTATCAGGCTTCCTCCCATTTTCCATTTATGTCCTGCCAGCAGACGAATAACTACACCAAGCAATGTAATGACCCCAGCTCCGGCGAAGAAAACAGACCAACCGTCCCACCAGCTATAGTTTGCTGCAAAACCAGTGGATTCTGCCAATAGTACTAATCCACCCCAGACAAAAGCTGCTGCCCATCCAATGGCATCTGCTTTGTCAGTTTTACAGTAATCCTGCAAACTTGTTCTTTCAACCTCTTCTTTCTCATTTAATTGTTCTTCATTCATAACCCCCTCCTTATAGATTAAATTATAACATTCCAATATTCTCCCTCCATAGGGGGACAGGTAAGAATGTTGGAACGTTACAACTAGTCTTTTTTTAATTCTTTTTTGATATCTTCAAACTCTTTCTTGGTAATTTCTCCTTTGGCAAGGCGTTCTTTGGCAATGGAAAGCGGATCTTTCTCTTTTCCTTTTTCTGTGTATTTTAAAGAAAAAACAAAAACTAAAACAATTATCACAAAGAATAATATAAAAAACCACCAAAACCAACCCATTCCCATCCATTCATATCCCATCATATGATAGAAATCATGCATCATTCCTTCATCATTACCGTTCGCAAAAGCTAAACTTGGAACAAAAAGCAAAGAAATGTATATTTTTTTTAACATTTTTCTCACCCCCTTAATTCTTATTGCTTATTGCTGGTTACTTATTGCTTCTTTTTATAATCCTCTATTGCTTTGTGGAGGGCTTCGTCGGCCAGGTTGGAGCAATGCTGCTTGATTGGAGGCAAACCACCTAAAGAATCAGAAATATCAGACTTGGTAATTCTCATTGCCTCATCCAAAGTCCTCCCTTTGGCCATATCTGTAATCATTGAAGAAGTGGCAACAGCCGCGGCGCATCCAAGAGTTTTAAATTTAATATCTTCAATATATTCTTTCCCTTGTTTATTCTCACCAATTTTAATAGTAAGCCGGAGAATATCCCCACATACGGGATTTCCAGCCATACCAACGCCTGAGGGATTTTTTATCTCCCCCATATTCTGTGGATTTTCAAAATGCTCCATTAGTTTTTTGGAATATTGATCAAATTGCATAAATACCTTTCAAAAATTAAAAATTGATTTTTTACTTATTAAATGGGCTCATTTTCCTTAAATCTTTGATGATTTTTGGTAAAACTTTCAAAACATAATTAATATCTTTTCCACTGGTCCCTCTACCTAATGACAGACGCAGGCTTCCATGGGCAACCTCAGCGGGAATTCCACAAGCCAATAACACATGGGAGGGTTCCAAGGAAGCTGAAGTGCAAGCAGAGCCAGAAGAAGCAGCTATACCTTTTTTATCTAACTTCAAGAGCATTGATTCCCCTTCTGCATTTTTAACACAAAAACTGGCTGAGTTAGGAAGTCTTTCCCTTCGACTACCGCTCAGGATTACATCAGGAATATTTTTTAGAACACCGTCAATCAATCTATCCCTCAATTTAGTTAATCTCCTTGTCTCTTGTCTCTTGTCACTTGTCACTAATTTTATCGCTTCTCCAAACCCAACAATTCCTGGTACATTTTCGGTTCCTGCTCTCATATTTCTTTCATGTCCTCCACCTTGTTGTTGTGGAAGAAGTGGAGTTCCCTTTTTAACATATAAAACCCCCACACCTTTAGGAGCATAGAATTTATGACCAGTTAAAGAAAGTAAATCCACACCTAACCTATTCACATTACAATCTAAATAATTTAGTGCTTGGACAGCATCAGTGTGAAATAAGATTTGAGATTTGAGATTTGAGATTTGAGATCTTTTTTTGTTTTCTTTTTTTATAATCTTGCTGATTTCACTAATTGGTTGGATAGTGCCGATTTCATTATTGGCATACATAACAGAAACTAAAATAGTATTTGGTTTTATAGCTTTCTTAACATCAGAAGGATCAACAATTCCTTCTTTGGAAACAGGCAGATATGTAACAGAAAATCCAAATTTTTCTAAATATTCACAAGTATGCAAAACACAATAATGCTCAATAGCGGATGTAATAATGTGCGATCTGTGATCTGTGGCTATCTGTTTTTCAATCCGTGCTAATCTGTGCTGAAAGGCAACACCTTTCAATGCTAAGTTATTGCTTTCTGTGGCACAACCGGTGAAAATTATCTCATCGGATTTGCAACCCAAAACTCCAGCTACTTGTCCTCTGGCTCTTTCTATAGCTTTTTTCCCTTCCTCGCCCCATGTGTGCAAAGATGAAGGATTACCATATTTTTTTGAAAAATAGGGTTGTATGATTTTTAAAACTTTTGGATCAACCGGCGTTGTAGCTGCATAATCTAAATAGATTTTTTTCATTTCTTTTCTCCTAAAAGCTCATTCAATGTTATAGAATCCAAAGTATTGGTAATTCCATCTCTTAATTTTTCCCAGACTTTTTTGGAACCACAAGTTTTCATTTTGGGACAACAAGATGGTGCTTCCTTTGAAACACAACCTACTGGAGCGATAGGACCCTCCAAAGCATAAATTATCTCTTTAACAGTAATTTTATTGGGTCTTTTGGACAATCTATATCCACCTTTTATTCCTCGCCTGCTCTCTACTAATCCTGCTTTTTTCAATTTAATCATTAATCTTTCCAGATAATCCTGGGATATATCTTCTTTTTGAGCAATTTCCGAAATAGAATAACAATCCCGGCTATAATGTTTAGCCAGGCTAATCATTGCCCTAAGCCCATATTGTGATCTAGTAGAGAATCTCATAATAAAACCTGACCATTTTAGTCAGGTTTATCATATCATTTATAAAACACCTTTGTCAAATTATATTCTATAATTCTACAATTAATTCCTCAACTAACTTAGAAATTTCTTCTTTATTTATTTTATCAATTTTAATCTTTTTCAATATATCAAGTGCTTTTTGTTTATAACCTATAACAATATCCATTGTATATTTTTTAGCATTTACTTTGTCCAAAAGTCCAATTACCTCATTAATATCAGTATCATCTAATTTATCTTTTTTGTAAATTTTCATTATCTTTTCTTTGTCTTTTTGCTCTAGTTTTTCCAGTGCGTATAAAACAGGTAAAGTCTTTTTCTTCTTTCTGATATCTCCTGCTTTGGGTTTGCCTGTATTTTCTTCTTTCTCCCAAATACTACAAACATCATCATAAATTTGATAAGCAAGTCCGAAATTCAAACCAAAATCTTGCCACAAATCAATCATTTTCTGATCATTACAAGCTAGAATAGCTCCTGTCTTGCAAGCTCCGCTTACCAACTCTGCTGTTTTCATCATATTCATCTCCAAATACTCTGGAACAGAAACATCTATTCTTTCTTCAAAACCAATATCCAAATATTGCCCTTCAATCACTTTTAGGAATGTTTGGTTTAAAGCCTTTATTACCTTTAAGGATTTTTCTTTGCTAATTCCGAATTCCTTATTCCTTATTCCTGATTGCTGGGCCAATACAAACATTGCATCACCAGTATTTATTGCTTGTTCGACTCCCCAAATTTTCCAAACCGTTTTTTTGTGGCGGCGGTATTCATCATGATCTTCAATATCATCATGAATCAAAGTAAAGTTATGAAAAAGTTCAATTGCTGCTGCAGCAGATAAAGCCTGTTTATATCTTCCGCAAATTGACTCACACACCAAAAGACACAAAGTTGGTCTAAATCTCTTTCCTTGAGCTTTCCGATCATCTACCGGCTTTCCTTCCTCATCCTGCCAACCAAAAAAATAGCGCATTTGATCATACATACCTTTATATTTTGGTGATAACTCCTGAATATTCTTTTTTAACTCTTCCTCAATCTCTGGAAGATATTTTTGCAAAATTTCCATATATTAATTCTCAATTAATTCTATGAGGTCTGGTGACGTACAGTTTATAGAGCTATGGCGACTTCGGGAATGCCAACAGGAGTCTCTTCGGCTATATTGTGATCAATTGGACAAGTTCCAATTGGTTTTACAAAATTTCCATTAGGCCACATCCCACAATCAAATCTATATCCTTGACGAGCTAAAACTGCTGGACATTCTCCATATAACTTATGATAACCCTCATAAGTTTGACAAGAATCAGAATGTCGGCCACAACTTTCACAAACAAAATATGGAGAATATACTTCTTGACCACCCACAATATGCTTCCTAATTCCTTTATATCTAACATTTCCTCCACAATTATAACAAATAACACCTTCTAAAGCCTCCCATTCCTCATCAGAGGTAGTTGCTATAATCTCTTTATACTGTCCTTTAGGAAAGACATTTTCTGGGTATTTAACTAAATTGGGAATTTTCCCAGCAAATTTGTTTCCTATTTTTTCGTAAATCAAAGAAACGGATTTGGTAATACGAGGAGTGAAAAAAGATTTCTTTAAAGAATTACCTAAACCAGTTTTTTGAGGCAGAACAGAAAGAAAAATTAAAATCCCACCAATAATAAAAATTCCTGCAAAAACACCAAATATTAAACCGGCAATCCTGTCAATTTTTTTAACTACTATATGGGATTTAACTTGTTGAATTAAAACTTCTAATATAGTATGAACAATACCGCTTATAAGGATTAGTAAAAAAACTAAAGACATTAAATCAGCAATTTCATAAGGTGTATTAAAAATCTTTACAAAAATATAGGCAAACTTGTGATAAAAAAACAAAGCACTTACAAGCCCCACAAAGACTGAAAACATTCCAATAAAGCCTCTAAAAAAACCTCGGGCATAACCAAAAAGGCCTGAAAATATTAAAAATAAAATTATTAAAATATCTAACCAATTCATATTTATTTATCTCCGATAAATCACTATAACTCACATTGGTGACAAATTACTTACAGATAACTTAATAATTTATTAATGTAATTTAAATAATTTTTTAGCATTATTGGTAGTTGTATCGGCTACCTTTCCCAAGGAAATTTCTTTTATTTCAGCAATCTTTTTAGCTATCTCAACTACATAAGCTGGCTGGTTTCTTTGCCCTCGATATTTTTGGGGTGGCAGGAAAGGACAGTCTGTCTCAACCATGATTTTATCCAAAGGAATATCTTTAACAACTTCTTGTAAACTCTCTGTTTTAGGATAAGTAATATTTCCAGTGAAAGAAATTAAAAAACCTAAATTTAAAATTTCCTGAGCTTGTTTTATATCTCCTGAAAAACAATGTACTACTCCGCTTATTGCTGATTGCTTACTGCTTTCTGTCTTTAATATTTCTAAGGTATCTTTGTGGGCATCTCTGGAGTGTATTATAACTGGTAAATCTAACCTACAAGCTAAATTTAATAAAGCAACAAATAATTCCTTCTGTTTTTCTTTAGTATTTTTATTATGAAAATAATCAAGTCCTGTCTCTCCAATTGCCACCACTTTAGGATGCTGAGCTAGCTTTTTCAGTTTCTCTATCTCAACTCCCCCAACCAAAGATTGGTCAGCCTCTGGCTGAAAATCTCTTATCTCACCAACATGTATAGGGTGGATACTTACTGCAGCATATATTCCTTTATCATATTCTTCCGCAATAGAAACTGCTTTGTAACTTGTCTTAAGATCACTTCCAATATTAATAATACCTCTGGTATCTTTCTCAAAAGCTCTTTGGATAACTTGCTTCCAGTCTTTATCAAATGCCTTGAAATTTAGGTGAGCATGAGTATCTATTAACATAAATTTAAGAAATAAAATACTAAATTCGAAATACTAAATCCTAAATAACGGGATCCCTTCGGGACAATATCAAATTACCAAAATGTAAAATTCNNAATTAGATATTAGGATTTATTTAAAGTATCTTCTCTGATTCATATATCTTCTGAAATAATATAGGCAAATATTTTCGAATTTTCTCTTTGATAAATCTACTGATTACAGTTTCTTCTTGTGGCTTATAACTTAAATCTAGGTGAGACAATTTTGGTGTATTTTCTCCATCACTTTCTAAAACAACTTTAATTAATAAATATCTATATTTAGGATTTAAATATTTTGTATCGCCATAAGTCATCTTACTGCCAGATATAGAATATTCAGCCCAAGGAGCTAATTCCCAATTTTCTTTTAAATCTTGGCTGGTTCCTTTTATTTTCAAAATAATTTTTGTTCCAGAAGGTATCTCGGCCTCCCAACTAACATCTTTCCAAATTACTCCTTCGTCTAAATCTATTTTTTTCTCCAACTCCCCAATAGGATAAAAAATATCTGTATCTTTTTCCTTTTCCAGTTGCACCTTTCCTTCTTTTATTTCTATATTTACTGTATTTTCATTTTTGGCCCAATTATTCTGACCAATTATAGTATAAGTAAGATAAAATTTCTTATTGAATCGGGAAATTTGAATATATTGGAAAGAAACAATTATAAAAAAAGCTAAAAAACAAATAAAAATTGACCAATGAAGCCAGCGGGTAAAATNNTCTTAACCTATCATGCTTTTTTATAAAAACATTAGAAAATGTACTACTGCTTTTTTGAATTTTATGAATCATCCTTTCTATTCTTTTTTCTTTGATTTTTTTGTCTTCCATTTTATTTATCCAATCTTGGGAATAAAGGTTTTGTTTTTTTAATTTCTGGTCCTCCAAATATGTCATTAATTTTACCAGAAGTCTTTGGCATAAATGGGGTCAAAAACCAAGCAATATCCAAAATATAACCTATTAAATCCGATAAAACCTTTTCTAATTTTTGAGGGTCTTTTTTGGCTAGCTCCCAGGGTTTGTTCTTTTCTATATATCGATTGGCATGATTAACTATTTTCCAAATATCTTTTAAAGCTTCATCAAACCTAAACTGTTCTATTTTATCTTCTATTCCAGAAATATCAGCACAGGCTTTTTTTATCTTACCCAAAGAAGGTTTTTCCTCAAACTCTATATGCAAGCTGGGAATTCTCCCTTTCAAATATTTCTCAATCATAACCGCTGTTCTTTGAACCAAATTCCCCAAATCATTAGCCAAGTCAGAATTATAGCGTTCTTCTAATCTTCTTATAGAAAAATTACCATCTTGCCCAAAAGGAAATTCTGATAAAATGAAATATCTAATTACATCTGAGCCATACTTTTTAGATAGATCAATAGGATCTATCACATTGCCTAAAGATTTACTCATTTTTTGACTGTTTACTGTAAAATAACCATGGATAAAATATTGACGAGGCAACTCTATATCCAAAACTAAAAGCAAGGCTGGCCAGATTGTAGCATGTACTCTCAGAATATCTTTAGCCATCAATTGAACATCTGGGGGCCAATATTTTTTAAATTTCTTCTTATCTTTTGGCCACCCCAAACCAGTTAAATAATTCAGAAAAGCATCCACCCATACATAACAAGTGTGTGATTTATCAAAAGGCAAAGGAATCCCCCAAGAAACCTTATTTTTAGATCTGGAAATAGCCAAATCTTGTAATTTCTCTCTTTGCAAAAAAGAGACAACTTCATTTTTACGCCCTGGGGGCCGGATTCTAAGTTTGTCTTTTTTGATTAATTGTAAAAGTTTCTTGCCAAAAGAAGAAAGTTTAAATAAATAACATTCTTCAGAGCATACTTCTGGCTTTGTTTTGTGATCAGGACACTTGCCATCTACAAGATCGCTTTTAGTCTTATATTGCTCACAACCTGCACAATATAAAGCCTCATATTTACCTTTATAAATATAACCTTTGTCATATAGCTCCTGAAGAACCCGGGATACTGCTTTTTCATGTTTAGAATCCGTTGTTCTAATAAAATTATCATATTGAATATTTAAAGCCTTCCAGGCTTTCCTAAATTGCTCAGCGACCTCATCGCAAAACTTCTGGGGGGACTTGCCAGCTTCTTCGGCTGACTTCTGAACCTTTGTTCCGTGTTCATCTGTTCCCGTCAAAAAGAAAGTATCATCACCAATTAATTTATGATAACGAGTCAAAACATCAGCAGCAATTGTAGTATAAGAATGTCCTATATGCGGCTTATCATTCACATAATATATTGGGGTTGTAACATAAAATTTCTTCATTTTTCTCCTTTAATTAAAACCACAAATTCCCCTTTGGGTTTGATTTTTGGAAGAACCTGGGAGATTTTTCCTCGGTAGGTCTGTTCAAATTTTTTGGTCAGTTCTCGGCAAACAACCACTTCCTTATCTCCTAAAAAATTTTGCAATTCTTCTAAAGTTTTAATTATTCGATATGGTGATTCATAAAATATTATTGTTTTTTGTTCTTTGACCAAAGTTCTAAGTAATGTCTTTCTTCCTTTTTTCTTAGGTAAAAAGCCTAGGTATAAAAAATTATTTAAAGGAAGCCCTGACACTGAAGCCGCGGCTAAAAATGCCGAGGGACCAGGAATAGATACTATATCTATTTTAGACTTAATTGCATAAGACATCAACATAACTCCAGGATCAGAAATTCCTGGTGTTCCAGCATCTGTAACCAAAGCTATATCTTTCCCTTCTTTTAACTGATTAATAATATACTCAATCTTGGTAATCTTTGAATGTTGATGATAACTTACAGTTGGAGTTTTAATATCATAATGATCCAACAATATTCTAGTATGCCTAGTATCCTCACAGGCAATTAAATCCACTTCCTTGAGTGTCCTCACTGCCCTTAAAGTTATATCTTCCAAATTCCCAATTGGTGTTGCAACAATATATAACTTTCCCATAAATTCTCCTTGATGAGTGAGATCGTAACTCGAACAATTTAACTAATATCTTATCCTAAAATCTTCAAATTCATCCTTATAATCCTCTTCTGTAACTTCAACCTCCTCAACTGTTGCCGATGGTGGACCATGATGACACCAACCAACAAATTTATCCAAAGCTTCCTCATTTCCTTCTGCAACAATCAAAACAGAGCCATTAGGTTCATTTTTGATCCAGCCAGTTAAATTTAAACTTTGAGCTACTCTTTGAGTATTTTGACGAAAAAAGACCCCTTGAACATCACCACAAACTTTTATTATATATCTTTTTTTCATAAAAAACCCTAAATGAGTGAGATCGTAACTCGAACATTTATTCCAATTTTATATCTGTAATTCTTATAAGTTCCTCTATTGTAAATTCTTCAATAAATTCTCTATATTCTTTACTATTTTTAAAATACCACCAGATTGGTTTTTGAAAAATAACAGAAGGGAAATTTTTTATACCAATATAATCTTGATAACTTGACCAACGATAACTTTCTAAAAATTTCTTAACTTTTGTCCAACTTTTTATACCTCTTTCTTGCCAATCTTCCTCTATTCTCTTGACTGGATTTAAGTGAATATATCTTGAAAGATGCATTAAATAATCATCATTTTCTATAAGAACTGCTTTAAACCTACCTTGAAATAAACTGCCAACACGTTCATATTTTTGATTAAAATACATGGCATAACTTATCCCCAATTTTTGCATAAACTTTGTTACCCCTCCATCTTGGTGTTGTTTCAGAATAAGATGAAAATGATTTGGCATCAAACAATAACATACTACATCTACTAATAAATCTCTCTTTTCCCTATTGTTCGAGATCGTAACTCCAACATTTCGAGAAAGATTTACAACTGCTTTACTGTCATTTAATTCATACAAACAGTGAATAAATCTAAAATAATCAGCGTCTTTTAAGAAAATGACTCTTTTTTCCACTCCCCGATTATAAATGTGATAAAATTTTCCTGTAGAAAAAACTGGTTTTTTAAACATATAATATAAAATAATTATAACATAAATCTATGAGTGAGATCGTAACTCGAACAATTTCACCCATTCTTCCAAACTCAAAGTCTCTGCCCGGCGGGTGGGATTAATTTGGGATTTTTTCAATAAATCAATAGCTTGTTTTTGGCTAATTTGTAAACCGCCAGTCAATGAATTTTTCAACTGTTTTCTTCTTTTAGAAAACCCTGCTTTTACTATCTGAAAGAAAGGCTCAGGATCTATTCGTGTCCCATTTGTGTTTTTAAATTTGTGTTTAATTTGTGTGACCCGAAGAATCGCCGAATCCACCTCAGGAACAGGCCAGAAACTTTCTCTTGGTACATAATCTATAATCTCTGGCTTTGCATAAAATTGTACTGAAACAGCCAAAATACTCATATCTGGAGGGGACGCTGTAACCTTACGAGCTATCTCTTTCTGAACCAACAAAACCATACTTTCGGGCTTACACTCCACTTCTAAAAACTTTCTTAAAACAGGTGAAGTAATATAGTAAGGAAGACTAGAGATTAGTTTGTAGTTATTAGGAATTAGGAATTGGGAATTAGAAATTTTAAGGATATCCTCATTTACTATCTCTAAATTTCTAAATCTACTGCAAGTTTTCTTTAAAACCTCTATCATCTTACTGTCTATTTCTACTGCTATTACTCTCCCTGCTTTTTCACATAATTTATAGGTCAAAGGAATACCTAAACCCGGCCCGATTTCCAATATTATATCACTAGAAGACAATTTAGCTGTGTCAACCATTTTTTGAACAATATCTCCATCTATTAAAAAATATTGCCCTAAATCTTTTTTAGGCCTTAGGCGATATTTTTTAAGTAAATATTTAATTTGAGAAAGATATTCAATCATTTTTTCCTTAATTTCAGTATAGCATAATAAATTAAATGAAAAAGCGATAGCCAAGAATCAAAAAATTTAAATATTCTTGACTATCGCTTTGAAATTTTATAAGCCGGCATTATTCATTAAATTATTTGCTTCATTTATGTAGTCTTGTTTATTTCCAAATGGNNATTTGCTTCATTAATACATTCGTTTTTCTCTTCTCTTGACAATCCACCTAATCGCCAAGCTACATCCCCTGGCCGTAATCCTTGATCAAGCGCCCACATGGCTAATTGAACTGCTCCAAATGAATAGTAATTTTTATCTATTTCTGCAATTAATTTCTGTTCATTTTCAGTGGGACCGCTTATTGAAAATCCTCCATATCCTTGAGGCACACCCCTATACATATTTACACAAACTGCAGCCTTTCCACTTGTTGACCATGAAGTATTATCACCAGTCAAATCTATCTCTTCATCATATAATATCATCATACTTTGATAACTACGGCTATGACTATTTAATCTAGTTCCTGACGGCATAATAACAACCAAAGACGGTGCACCAGGATTTCTGGAAATTTCCAATGATGTATTCGCATCTGATAATCCTTCAACATTAGAATTTACAGTAATATATCCTGCAGCAATCGCATCCCAAATAATAAGTTTTTTAGGAACTATCTTTAAACTATAGTTACAAGAAGAAACTCCGCCTTCATTGTCCTCAACTGTAAGCTTGATACTATAATCACCTTCATTTAAATATGAATGACCAACTTGTGAACCTTCAGCAAACTGGTTATCACCGAAATCCCAGGTACATTTTACGATTTCACCATCAGAATCTGTACAGGCAAAAGAATCAAACCCAATTTCAGTTCCTGTATCCGTTTCAGTTGCCGAAGAATTAATTGACACATCTGGCGGTTTATTAATAGATATTGTTTTCTCAACTTTACATTCAGCATTATTATCATCGCACACAATTAAAGAAACAGTATATTCCCCTCCTGAAGAATAAGCATGAGATACATTTTCCCCTTCATCTGTGTGATCGTCACCAAATTCCCAATTGTATTCTAAAATTTCCCCATCAGGATCTTCAGACCCAGCACCATTAAACTCTATCTCTTCATTGATATTTGCCCTGTCTTTTGAAATTTCCATTTGGGCTTCTGGCTCTTTATTAATCTTAATAACTTTAGAATCTTTACTGGTTTTTTGTCCCTCGCCGCTTTTGCATCCACCTATAAAAACCATAAAAACAAGTGAGAGGATAACAACCATTCCAATTAAACTAAACCTTCTAAAACTTTTCACTAAAATCACCCCTTAAAAATAGAAAAAACAACAGCCATTCCAATCAAACTAAATCTTTTCATCAAAATCCCCCTTTAAAATTAGCTAATTTCTCAATTATCCTAATTTGCTTAGCCATCCTTGACTAAAAATATTAAGACTTTTTATTAAAGAGCAAACTTATATTTTAATATACAATAAAATATCCAAAAATACAATTATAATTTTTATCACATA
>JABAOC010003682.1_pt1 | contig 14281 bp, 16 predicted proteins | sample 7062161 | NCBI WGS metagenome assembly JABAOC01 (sample SAMN14538625, study PRJNA623070) | marine sediment metagenome | biome: marine biome [ENVO:00000428]; feature: marine pelagic biome [ENVO:01000023]; material: deep marine sediment [ENVO:00002113] | place: India: Gulf of Khambhat ... | reverse complement strand
AGAATTTACGTTTTCATGCTCAGTAGCTTTTTCGCCGGGCTGGCAGGAGTTTTATACATGGCGCAGTTGGGGGGCGGCTCCATGGAGATTGGAGCAGATATGCCCATACCGCTTTTCGCGAGCGTGGTCGCGGGCGGCACAGCCCTCACGGGAGGCGTGGGAGGCCCGCACAGAACCTTGCTTGGAGTGATTATCATTACATGGATTCAAGCTGGAATGTTAATGCTCGCAATCGGCCGCGATATCCAGATGGTAACTTTCGGCTTAATCGCCCTAGGAATGAGCATAGCCACGATAGATAGGAGAAGGATAAAGATCATTAAGTAGGATTCACTGATTCCCTCACCAACAACTAACCCGCGCACCTCATCCCGGGACGTCGTTCTTTCACTCACTTTCTCAATAAGACGCGCCCAGCTGCGGCGTGAAGCTCTGGCAGATACAGTCTGTCCGGATCGGAGATGTCAGCAGATTACCCTCATGGACAATGGTGTGCTCTTATCAAAGATAGACTTCCTATATAGGGGAACGGTTATGCCCTTTTCGGGGGATTACATCATCCAGCCGCCTGTCACCTCAATGGTTGCCCCAGTGATGTAACTTGATTCATCGGAGGCCAGAAAGGTCACCACATTGGCGATCTCCTCTGGTCTCGCCATTCGCCTCAGGGGTGTGGCCTCGATGATCATCCTCTTGTACCTTTCTGGCATCTTCCTAATGGTGGGCGTATCCGTTAAACCCGGGAGTACGGCATTGACAGTGATATTGCTCTTACCCAATTCCTTGGCAATGCTCTTGGTCAGGCCAATTATTCCCCCCCTTTGCGGCGCTATAGCTGATAGCGGCAATCCCCGGATCTGCCATAAATGGACGAGATATTGATGATCTTACCATTTCCAATTGTTACGCAGAATGAGACAGCCAAGAGGCGAGGGGCGAGGGGGCGATAGGGCTGAGGGAGTGAGCTTGTGTCTCCGGCTTGGCGAGCTGCCAGCCCCTTTTTCGTTGACACACACCCCTTTGTTTCCTATTGTCTCTCAGTGGAGCAAGGGGTTTGCTGAAGGAGGGAGAGACGATGTATAGGGGCCTGAGCACTTTGTCAAAGAATGGAATTAGACTGGAATACTAATAGGAGACTTGCCATATGGAGGCCAAAGCTTCTTTTTTTTCCACGCTTTCAGGGTTAGTTCGCTTTGTGTTCTGGATTTTACTCATTGGAGTGCTGCTTTATCAGTTCTTCGCTCCGCAATCTCTAGAGAAAAAGCGGCTTGGAGCTCTTGAAGCCATGCAAAACGAGCGGGCAAGCAGGGTAATCACCTTGATACATCGCCAGGAGACTGCCAGCCTGTTGGGGATACCGGTTAGAAGGTTTATTAACATCGAGGACGCCGAGGCGATTTTAAGGGCGATTCGCCTGACTCCTGAAGATCAACCAATCGATCTGATCCTCCACACCCCTGGTGGCTTAGTACTTGCAGCCTCGCAGATCGCCCAGGCCATCCAGAAGCACAAGGGCAAGGTCACGGTCTTTGTCCCGCACTATGCCATGAGCGGTGGAACCCTTATCGCGCTCGCCGCTGATGAAATCATCATGGACCCCAATGCCGTGCTCGGCCCGGTTGATCCACAGATAGGCAATCTTCCCGCAGCCTCCATCATTAAGGCAGTTGAAACGAAGACGCCCGAAAAAGTGGACGATGAGACACTGATCCTTGCCGACATCTCCAGAAAGGCCATCAGCCAAGTCACCTCATTGGTAACTGAGCTCCTCGAAAGATGCATGCCCGAGGAAAAGGCCAAGGAGGTTGCCAGGCTGATCACCACCGGCCAGTTCACCCACGACTTTCCCATCACCGTGGAGCGTGCCACATCCGCAGGCTTATGTATCTCAACGGATATGCCGGAGTCCATCTACAAACTCATGGACCTCTATCCACAGATGGGAGCTGGCCGCCCATCAGTGCATTTCGTTCCAATGCAAGAGCCTCCTGAGGCGATTGTCGTGCCTGCCACGCAGAGCTGAGAAGCCCCCTTAGACTTCATATATCAGTTAGGGAGAGCCTGAAATGGAAATATTGGATGATGTGCCCATGGAACTTGATGAAGATCGGCTTTTAAAAAAGCTACACATAGATAAAGAAAGCAAAAACGCAGAGGAGTTTCAGGGTTTGATCGAGACCGTGGCCCCTGCAATTAAGCCCAAGGCCCTCTATGAGGTCTCCTACATTCAACACAAGAACTTCGATACAGTGGATATTGGGGGAGTCGTATTTAAAAGCCGCGTTCTTCGTGTCAATCTCGATAAGGTAGAAAGGGTGTTCCCCTATATTGCCACATGTGGAAGGGAACTGGATGAGATAGCCGTACCATCTGATGATCTTTTAAGACAATTCTGGTTAGATTCAATCAAGGAAACGGCCCTGCATGCAATGAGAGAATATCTTGCCAATCACCTCAAGGAAAGATACGCACTGGGAGAGTTATCGAAGATGAGTCCTGGCTCGGGGTCCCAAGATCTATGGCCAATAGAACAACAGAGGCAATTGTTCTCAATCTTCGGTAATGTAGAGGAGCTGATTGGGGTTACGTTGACCGAGAGCTTCCTCATGATTCCAATCAAATCCGTATCGGGAATATATTTTCCCACGGAAATCAGGTTTGAAAGCTGTCAGCTCTGTCCACGGGAGGTGTGCCGGAGCAGGAGGGCTCCCTATGACAAGGACCTGTTGGGTTCATTCTACAAGGACAGGGCTTAAAGTTCATAGATAAGGAGGTTTGATCATGCCTGAATTCGGAATCCCATTCAACGTCCTGGCAAATGACAGGACGCTGACACACGCTGAATTGGTCCGTCCGATACTATTTATGGTTGCTGCGGAGTATGAGGCGGTCCAGCTTTACATGCAGGTTGCTGAATCGATTGATGATGAGCTTGCTACTGAGGTGCTCAAGGACATAGCCGATGAAGAACGCGTCCACGCAGGTGAGTTCCTCAGGCTTCTAAGGCACCTGGAACCGGATGAGGAGAAATTCTATGCAGAGGGCGCGGAAGAGGTTGAGGAGTTCATCAAAAGACTAAAAACGGATTAGTTTGAAAATAAGCATGGAGCTTAATCAGCTGAGGGCCTTTTGTGCTGTGGTTGAGAATAAGAGCTTCTCTAAAGCAGGCGAGGCTCTACACTTAAGCCAACCTACGGTAAGCATACAAATCAACTCATTAGAGCGAGAGCTCGGCGCAAGACTACTCGATCGTCAAGGCAGGGAAGTGACGACGACCGGGGCGGGAGCAGTACTGTATCACCATGCTCGCAGGATTCTGCAAGCAGTGAATGAAGCAGAGCAAGCCATTGAGCAGCTTAAGGGGTTGATGAAAGGAGGTCTTACAATGGGTGCGAGCACCATTCCTGGAGAATATATCCTCCCCAGCCTCTTAGCTAAATTCAAGGGGAAGTACCCCGGCATCGGCATCAACCTCGTTATTGGCGATACGAAGGAGATTGTTGAGAAAGTAACGGAAGCTGAAGTAGAGATAGGAGTAGTCGGGACAAGGGAAAAAAGCGACAAATTGGTCTTCACTAGCTTTATCACCGAGAAGCTTGTATTGATCGCCCCCGTAAACCGGAGCTGGTTGCAGGGCGAGGCGGTTACGGTGGAGGACCTAAAAAAAGTGCCCTTTATCCTGCGCGAAAGTGGCTCTGGCACCAGGGCGACCGTGAAGCAGAAGTTGCATGAAGCAGGCGTAAGAGAAGAGGATTTGAACGTAGTCATGATCCTGGGAAGCACTGCCGCAGTAAAGAGAGCTGTGGAGAGCGGGGCCGGGGTATCCCTTATTTCTGAACGAGCAATAGAGAAGGAAATCAGGCTGGGGTTAGTAAGGAAAATTCCCGTTAAGGATCTCGATTTGGATCGAGAATTCTTTATTGTTTACAGGCGAGGGCGGTCCCTTTCCCCAGCAACCGAAGCCTTACTCCAGTTCTTGGAGGAGAAAAAGGGCTTCTCCTCACTCCCTTCCTACCCATAATAGAGTAAGACCCCCTGACATTATAAGAGAATCCTATTGCGACTTGACTTTTTATTTAATCTTTCAATTTGACATATTGAAGCGTTTAATATTGAAGTATTTGATATAGTTTCCCCGCTCAATCCGGCGAGGAACCGTGCGTGAAAAAGCGGAAGGATCTACATGGCCCAGTTGAAAAACCTCTTTGCAACTCGGTGGGGGATTGTTGGAATAGGGGCTTTTATCGGAGTCTCTGCCCAGTTCTTGCAGAAATGGGGCAATCCTGGAAACATGGGCATCTGCGTTGCCTGCTTCGAGAGGGATATTGCGGGGGCCATTGGAATCCATCGTGCAGCGGTGGTCCAGTATATGCGGCCGGAGATTATCGGTTTTGTGGTGGGCTCCTTGATCGCCGCGTATCTCTTTAAGGAGTTTCGCCCCCGAGCCGGTTCTGCCCCTATTGCCAGATTTGTGCTGGGTGCCTTTGCGATGATCGGAGCCCTCGTCTTCCTGGGATGCTCATGGCGGGCGTTGTTGCGCTTTGCCGGCGGCGATGGGAATGCAATTTTCGGTCTGCTTGGGCTGATCTCCGGTATTAGGATCGGCACACTTTTTCTCAAGAACGCATATAGCTTAGGGCGGACTGTGAAGACATGCGCTTCAGTAGGATGGTTACTACCTTTGACCATGTTAGGCTTTCTTACCCTAATGCTCATCTTCCCACAAATCCAAGGAGAGGCGAAAAGCGGCATCCTCTTTTATAGTGTCAAGGGCCCGGGATCAATGCACGCACCGCTAATCCTTTCACTGTTAATAGGCCTTGGTATAGGATTTCTGGCCCAAAAGGGCCGATTCTGCACCATGGGGGCCTTTAGAGACCTGATCCTGTTCCGGCATACCCATCTCCTCTTAGGAGTGATTGCCCTTGTGATCTGTGCCTTCATCACCAACCTGATCCTCGGGCAATTTTCTCCAGGATTTATGGAGCAACCGGTCGCCCACACTATGAGCCTGTGGAATTTCGGTGGTATGGTCCTGGCTGGCCTGGCCTTCTGTTTGGCCGGGGGATGCCCTGGGCGCCAGCTTATCCTGGCTGGAGAGGGCGATGGTGATGCCGCGCTCTTTGTGTTGGGGATGATCGTCGGTGCTGGGTTTTCCCACAACTTCAGCCTGGCCAGTTCGCCCAAAGGAGTTGGGCCACACGGAGTCGCAGCCGTGGTAATTGGGCTTGTGGTCTGCCTATTTATAGGTCTTACCATGAGGAAAAAATAGGGTAAGGAGCACTTACAATGAGTAGGACTGTTGATGCACGAGGATTCTCATGTCCACAGCCCGTTCTAATGACCCTGGAAGAGATCAAGAAGGTGGATAAGGGGAAAATTGTGATCCTTGTGGATACAGACACCTCCAAGGAGAATGTGAGCCGTGCTGCCACAAGCAAGGGATGGCAGGTGAAGGAGATCCAGCAAGAGGGGGAGGGATACCGCATTATCATCGCGAAGGATTGACATGGCCTTTCTCGATTTTCTTAAACGGAAGCATCTGAAGGCGCCGGCAGAAACTCAGGACCTGGACCGTGGAATCCTGGTCTTCGAAAACACCAGTGAGGTGATCCGGGCGGAAACTGCCCTCAAGGCTGAGGGGTGGAAGATCCGTGTCATGGGACCGCCGCCTGAGGTCCAAAGTGGCTGCGATCTGGTTATCGAGATCCCCCTCATCGAAGAACTGAGCATCCTGAGGACCCTCCAGGCAGCCGGTGTAACGCCCAGAGAAGTAGTCCCGGTGAGCAGCCCCCTCCTGCATCCCGTGGACCTGTTCCAGACAAAGGACCTCGGCCAGTACCTCATGGTCCGGGCAGCGAATATGAAGCTGACCATTGATAAGCAGACATTGACCATCGTGAACGTTTCAGGTGGTGGTTGTCCAGATGTGCCCTATCTGGCCCAGAAGATGGTGGGGAAACCCTTGTCTGACGCACCCAGCCCACGGGAAATAGGTCACACGCTGTGCGGTTATGCCCTACTGCTCGCCTACGAGGAGGCAAGGCGACAATGTGGGCTATAGTTGGGACTATTCCAGACCGCGATTTTCCCCTGGTAACCGGGCAGGCTAGCCTGAAGGATAATGCGATCTCTATTCAGGGGCAGCACATCCCTGTGAGCCGAGGGACCCCGGCACTGCTGGCTGCAGCTATCAAGGCTGGCGAATTTCTGGGCCAGCCTGCGCCATACGGGTTTCTTGTCGGAGACAGCGGCCTGGGAGTTGGCAGCCGGCGTCTCTGCGACTATCTTGTCGATCATTTAGGGGAATCGGCTTTTCGGACCATCACGTTTCATTATCTGCAACCTGACGTCAGGTGGCATAACCGTGTTCTGTCTGCGGTGGAACAAATGGCCCACCGTCCTATCTTAGTGGCCGACGCTGGTTCCATGTATGTAGCCAAGATGAGCGGAAGAGCTCAAGCTTACGACCTTTTCACACCTGACATTGGGGAGCTAGCCTTCCTTGCTGACGAAGAGGCTCCCCATCCCCTCTATACACGTGGCTTTATCCTACACCAAGAAAGCCGAGTGCCAGAGCTCATTACCCGCTCCTACGCTTACAATAATGCAGCACGCAATCTCCTGGTTAAGGGAGAAAGGGACTATGTGGCCAATCAGAATGGGATTCAGGCAACTATCGATTATCCCATGGTGGAGGCCATGGAGGCCATAGGTGGCACAGGAGACACCTTGACCGGAATCGTTGCGGCCCTGATTGCTGCGGGCATGGAAATCAGCGAGGCTGTCATTATTGCTGCACGGGCAAATCGGTTAGCCGGGTACTATGTGAAACCAACAGCCGCCACTCAGGTGAAGGAAATCGCCTCTTATATCGGAGGGGCGCTAAAGGAAATCCTGGCAGAGAACAAGAAAGAGGAGGCAAAGAAGGTAGGTTAAATGGGCGAGAAGACCACCATACGCCTGACTGAGACAGTTCATGGTGCAGGGTGAGCCTGCAAGATAGGTCCGGGAGACCTGGATAAGGCACTGTGCGGTTTGCCTCTCATCTCGGATCCGAACCTGATTGTGGGGATAGAGAGCGCGGAAGACGCCGGTGTGTATAAATTGAGAGAGGATTTGGCCATCGTGCAGACCCTGGACTTCTTCACCCCAATCGTTGACGATCCCTATACCTTTGGCCAGGTTGCCGTGGCCAATTCCCTATCCGATGTCTACGCCATGGGGGGAAAACCAATTGTAGCCATGAATATAATCTGCTTCCCGATACAAAAGATGGATATATCCATCCTGCAGGAGATCCTCAAGGGTGGGCTGGAAAAGATGCGTGAAGCAGGGGTGCTCCTGGTTGGAGGCCATAGCGTTGAGGATAATGAGCTGAAGTACGGGCTTTCTGTAACTGGCACCATCCATCCCGAAAAGGTAGTGACCAACAAAGGTGCCAGCATTGGCGATAAACTCATCCTGACCAAGCCCCTGGGCACCGGGATTATCACTACAGCAGTAAAGGGAGGGGTGGCGGATGATCGTTCAACCGCCCAGTCAATAGAATGTATGAGCACGCTGAACAAAAAAGCAGCAGAGCTAATGACGGAGATGGAGGTTCATGCATGCACCGATATAACCGGCTTTGGCCTCCTGGGCCATGCCTGCGAGATGATCGATGGTGAGGATGTAGGCATGCTGATTTATTCCTCTGCAGTTCCGGTCCTTCCCGGGACTGAGGAGTTTGCCTCGATGGGGTTGATCCCCGGGGGGACCATCCGTAATCGTGACTTTCGTCTCCCCATGATAGAGCGGGCTGCCGAGATTTCCGATGAGCGGTTGCTTATCCTGTTCGATGCCCAGACCTCAGGTGGACTGCTCATCTCGGCGCCGGAGCAGAAGGCAAGCGTCTTGCTTAAAAGGTTACACCAGGAAGGGGTGAACGGCGCAGCGATCATTGGCGAGATCTTAGAACAACCCAAGGGGAAGATTATTATTCAATAGATTATATAAGGGCCTCCTCCTATCNNCTATCCCATCTGGGCGCGGCCTAGCGTATCATAATCCATATCTCAATATCCGACACTCTCCTTTTCGACCTGGAAATTCCTCCAACCTTTCAAAACTAGCAGGGGCACAAAACAGATATACAAAAAGGCTCATTTCTCTTGACACCTCCTCTCCGGCTCGCTATATGCTTAGCGGAAGAGAAGATTTGATCGGGAAGATCATTTCCGCCTTCGAAGCTGTGCTTAGAGGCTGAAACAGAGTAGAAACAGGATAACGCTAGGTTGAAGAAGGCCACGGAGGTCTCTTACGCCAACGGGAATCGGGGCGTGATTTCTTCGTGGTTTTTTTGATCTGGGGAAATGACAATGATGAGGGTTTTGGGCCATCTATTTGTTACGATAGGTTCAGTGTGTGTGCTTTTAGCCAGTCAACCTTCAGCAGCAGAGGATATCGTCAAGAGGGACACCGGCGAGGATGGAAAGATAGACCAGATTGCCCATCTCGACAAAGAGGGTAGGATCGCCAAGCTGGAGTTAGACACAAACAAGGACGGGATCATGGACAGCTTCCAGTATTACCAGGATGAGAAGTTGATAAGGGTAGAGAGGGATATGGATTATGATCAACGGATAGATAATTGGGACTATTTCAAAGAGGAGAAAAGGGTACGCAATGAACGGGACTCCAATGGCTCCTTCAAAGTGGATCAGGTGGTCTATTTTGATGCGGAGGAGCGGCCCATGAGAATAGAAAAAGACACCACAAATGATGGAGAGTTTGATTCAACGTACCATTTTAAGGATGGCAAGCTATTCAGTTGCACTAACGACACGGATGCAGACGGAGAGGTAAACATCTGGCAATTCTACGGGGACGAAAGGCCTGTCGAGACACGCCACGATAGTGATGGCGACGGAAGGGTGGAAAGGATCACCTACTATAACACCAAGGGGCTTCCCAGGGAAAGCCTTCATGATCTTGACGGGGACGGAAAGATGGAGATCCTTCGCATCTATCACAAGGGCGAGTTGGTCGTACAGAAAAAGGACTTGGACACGGACGGCAAGTTTGAGATCCTCACCCGCTTCAATCATGGGGAAATTATGGAGCAGGGAAAGGATTCCAACGGCGATGGATCCTTCGACATCATCACTCGATTTAGAGACGGCAAACCCCATGTTCAGCAGAAGGATACCAACTTTGACGGCAAAAAGGATTGCTTCACCTATTTTGATGCTCGAGGGACTGCTGAAAGAATCGAAGAAGACACACAGCATAAAGGACGGATTGACAGAGTCAGGGTCTATCGAAAAGGCGGGCCTGTCAGTGTCACATACGATTCCAATGATGATGGTTTCATGGACACCGTCACGCTCTTAAAAGGGGGAAGACCCTGCCTTCAAACACAGGATGAAAATCGCAACGGAGAACCGGACATAAAAATCTTTTTTAATCCTAAGGGAGAGAAGGAGAAGGTAGAGAGCGATACCAACTTGAATGGCAGATGGGATACCTGGCAGTATTATGCAAATGGGCACGTGGTAAGGACGGAAAGAGACGCGGACGAGGATGGAACGGTCGATCTAAGGATTTTTTATGAAAAGGGAAAAAGGTACAAGATCATTGAGGACAGAGACCACGACGGCAGATTTGAGATCACCCAGCGATTCAACGATCCCTCCTGGCCTGTCATTATGGAAGTGGATATAGATCAGGATCGCGCACCAGAAGGCCGATACTTTTATAGGAAAGGAGTCCTAAGGGTTAAGGAAGTTGATGAGGACGGAGACGGCAGCCTCGAAATCAGAGAATATTACGATAGGCAGGGATGTTTGATCAGGAGCGAGGAGGATGATGGCAATACCGGTTACCTCAACATCACCTGGTTCTACAATGCTCATGGAGAGGCCATCAGGGCAGAGAAGGATAACAACGGAGACGGCCGTGTGGATACATGGTATTTTTATGAAAATGGACAATTGAAGGCCGTTGAGGAGGATACGAACAATGATGGTAAGCCGGACCTGTGGGAGGAATACGATGAATCAGAGGCCCTTATCAAGAGGGCGATGGATCTGAACTTTGACGGAAAACCAGATGTCGAAAGGACGCACCTCGAGAACCAGGCGAGAGGATAAGAATAGCGAACAGAGGAAGTAAACAAGGAGAAATAGGGAGGTTATGAGACATGATTGAATTTCTTTCTAAAGGGGGTATTCTTATAGGGCCTATCCTTTTTTGCTCTGTGCTGGCACTGGCCATTTTTCTGGAGAGGTTAATACGCTTTGCCCAGGTAAAACTCAGGGGTTTTGAACTCGTGGATCGCGTAGCCAAGTATGTAAGGGAAGGCAATGACAGTTGGGCACTTGATCTGGCCACGGAAAGCAATTCTCCCATGGGGAGGGTACTAACTCATGCCCTGGAGGTAAAGGACCAGGACAGGGAGACCCTGGAAACCGTGATTGTCCATTCAACAGATGAGGAGGTAAGAGAGCTCTCTCGCTATCTTCAGGCGCTCGCTACCATTGGAAGCATAGCACCTTTGCTCGGCCTGCTGGGAACAGTTCTTGGCATGATCAAGGCCTTTATGGTCATTCAACAGATGGGTGGCAAGGTCAATGCTGCAGTCTTGGCCGGAGGCATCTGGGAGGCGATGTTGACCACCGCCCTGGGACTGGCCGTGGCCCTCCCGACCATGGTGGCCCACAGCTATCTGGTCTCAAGGGTTGATAAGTATGAGGCCCAACTCAAAGATGGGAGCGTTAACTTTATCAAGGCCTTGAGGAGCCAATCGTAAAGGAGGCCATTATGCTGAGACATTACAAACAGCGACAACGTCTTAAGGTGGAGATTCCCCTACCCTCTCTGATCGATATTGTCTTCCTCCTTTTAGTCTATTTTCTACTGACCACCAATTTTATGGTGGAGGAAGGGGTCAAGATCAAGCTCCCCCAGGCAAAGGCCTCGGCGCCTCAGACTGAAGAGGCGATTACCGTCTATGTAGATCGGGAAGGAAAGGCCTTTCTTGGGACCGAAGAGGTCTCTCTTGCCACCCTCTTTGATCGGCTCAATGAAATGATCGGAAGGCAGGAAAACGAGCTAGTCGTAATCAGGGCCGACCGGGCGGTGATCCTTAATAAGGCCGTGAGGGTCATGGATGTGGCAAAGGCAGCCGGGGCCGGAAGGCTTTGCTTGGCCACGGAGAAGGACTTTTGATAAGACGATCCAACTGGCTATTGCGCGGTTTGGTGGGTGTATCGCTTGGGATACACTTCGTCGTATTCATGCACATTGTGGGGCTTTACAAGTCAAAGGCAATGACCTATATCGAGTTAACCTTGAAAGACACAGCGAAACCTCCCAAAAGGAGTATTCCCAGACCGCGCCACAGGCCCAGGACACCAGATCAACCACAGGACATAAAAACATTGAAGATAACTCACAGGCCAATGCCTCTCTTAAAACCGATAAAGAGGGAGCCTGCTGAAAGGGACCTGCCGGACAGCCTTGTGGAGCGAATAAGCATGCCGGAGATCCCGAATGTTTCGGGAGTAGCCATCTCCGATTGGAACCCAGGCGAGCTTGATGTAGCATCAGACGAATACACAAGTCCCAACTCCTACCTGGAGATGGTAAGGCTTATGATAGAGAAGCACAAGAGGTATCCCGACATTGCCAGGATCAGGCAAAATGAGGGGCGTGTGACCATACGCTTTGTTATCACGCTTGAGGGAAATGTCAAAGCGGCTACGGTTCTCAAGACCTCGAGGCACAGGGTCCTTGATACAGCGGCTCTTCAAGCTGTTAAGGATGCCGCTCCCTTTCCAAAGCCGCCAAGGCGGTTCTTTAAGGCAGAGATTACCCTGGAGCTTCCCGTGGTGTTTGAGCTCACCTGAGGACCTTAACAGCTAAGATTCGAGGAGGAAGCGATGAGCATTTATCATATGCTTTCCACACTCAAAAACGTGAAATGCATACCGTGTATCGCAGCTCTCTTTGTGAGCGGCTGCGCCCCGGTAATCTCAAAGGAGTTAAGAACTCAGATAACCACCGACATTGCCTTTAGGCAAGTACGTGAAAACCCCGATGCCTATAAGGGCAGGCTCTTACTCTGGGGTGGAGTCATCGTAGGGGCGAAGAACGTAGAGGAAGGAACCCTCATTGAGATATTGCAAAAACCTACCGACAGGCGCGGGAGGCCTAAGGATGTCGATGAATCTGGTGGAAGATTTATCGCCCTCTATGACGGCTACTTGGATGTAGCCCTCTACGCCCAAGGGAGGCGAGTGACCGTGGCAGGTGAGATAAAGGGAAAGAGGGTCCAACCGCTTGGCGACATAGAGTATCAATATCCCCTTATTGCGATCAGGGAGATTCATCTGGTTAAAGAGGAGAAATATTACCCTTATCCTTACTGGTGGTATCCGCCATACTGCTATTCGCCATGGTGGTACTACCCATACCCGTATACCTGTTGGTAAGAACCGAATCCTGGAATACAACCCCTTACAAAAAGCCATGAGGTCGAGGATGGCAGGAAAGAGATATGTAGCCCTCTATGTCTCGTTATTGTTCTGCTCTTTCTTACCCTTTGCACACGCCCACACCTACGAAATCCCGATCCTTGTTGACACTGACATGGCCCTGGATGATGTATGCGCAATCTCCATGCTCCTTAACTCAGAAATGGTGGATATCCCACTAATCGTTGCTTCAGACGGAGTGCTATCCCCTCAGGTCGCTTGCAGAAATTTAGAAATGCTCTTGAGGTATTTTAAACGTGAGAATATCAAGATTGGCCGAGGGCGAGTTTTAGCGAAACCACCTCCCCAATGGCGGTCATGGTGTGAGGATCTCAAGTGGCCCCAGATGAGTGCAAATGTTTACAAGACAGCTGTGGCCGGGCCTTCTGCAGAGGAGATTGTGAAAACATTAGAATATCTGGACGGGCGGATACTGTACCTTTGCCTCGGGCCTTTAACCAGTCTAGCGGATGCCCTTCGACTGAAGCCTGGCCTCAAGTATAAGATCGCCCGGCTTGTCTATTTCGGGGCACATCCGGATGACCCTTTTCCTGGCTGGAACACGGATAGAGATCCGGAATCGGCCCGTTTTGTCTTTGATTCGGGTCTGGAGATTGATTGCGTGGTCCTTCCCGATGAAAAATTACTTCCCTTTGACAAGAGGCTTTACGAACAGATAGAAGGCATGGACACAAGCGCAGCTCGCCTATTGACAAGTATTCATCTGAACCAGCCATCACTCTTCAGGTTTGTACCCACGGGTCATGGCTCCGGTGTCATGTCCCTCGCCGCGTTTAACGCTGCGGGCCTCTGCGATACGTATTTGAAGCTTTTGGGACACCTCGCGGATCTCCATTTAACTCCACGCGATTCGGTCGTCTTAAGAGTTTTTCCTTTTGACCCCTCGTTCTTCAAGGATGATGTGAAAGCTTATGTGCAAGAAATCATTGAAAAATATGGACTTGAGGAATGGAAGGCGTGTATCCTAACAAATGAGTTTCACCGGCACCTGGGAATCCACTCCCTCATCGGGGCCAAGATGGGAATCCGGGCACGGGAGATCCTGGAGGCACCCTTTGATGCCCTGAGAGTCCTCTCCTTTGCCGGGACTCAACCTCCCTTAAGCTGCATAAACGATGGACTTCAAGTGGCCACCGGGGCAAGTCTGGGGCGAAAGACAATTCAGATATCTGATCAGAAGCCGAGACCGGAGGCGGCTTTCTTCTACAAGGATCAAAAACTCACCCTAAGGGTAACAAGAGGACTCTTGGAGGGAATAACGGCAGAGATTGAGGCAGCTCAGAAAGAATACGGGGGGCTGAATCCCGCGTACTTTTCCCATATTCGGAAATTATCCATTGACTATTGGTATGAACTGGACCGGAAGAAGATCTTCCACGAGTTCCTTGAATAAGCATGCAAGTGCTACATGTTGGGTTTAGTCAAGAACATTTTTCTTGACATCCTCTTCACAACTGGCTAGATATGCAAAAAAGAAGATTTGATTTCGATCACGAAGATCTTTTTCGACAACGAAGGCTAGCCAAGAGATCTAACTAAAGTAAAAACGGGATAACGCTAAGTAAAAAGGCCACGAAGGCCTTTTGCCTCGACAGGAGGAGGGGCAAAGTGCCTTCGTGGCTTTTTTTGCGAAAAGGAGGTGATGAAGGATGAAAACGTATGGCTTGATTCTAATCGGAGCAGCGCTGTTTTTAGCACTCTTCACCCTTAACGTGAGCGCCCATGCCTTGGAGGAGGGAGTG
>JABAOC010009201.1_pt1 | contig 14290 bp, 4 predicted proteins | sample 7062161 | NCBI WGS metagenome assembly JABAOC01 (sample SAMN14538625, study PRJNA623070) | marine sediment metagenome | biome: marine biome [ENVO:00000428]; feature: marine pelagic biome [ENVO:01000023]; material: deep marine sediment [ENVO:00002113] | place: India: Gulf of Khambhat ... | reverse complement strand
TCCCCCGCACCCCCTTTCACTCGCTTTTGAGGCTCCTGACGATCACTACACCCGCCTCGGCCTCTCCACCCCGAAGGCACGAGACCCGACTCACATCCCCCGCCCCGAGTCCTCCGTCTCCTTGCGCGTGAATAGCGATGCTCCCACGGCATTACGATANNTAAGACTCGCAAAGCGCGGCCACAACCCGAGCCGGACGCCTCCCACTTCTGGAGGCGTCCGGCTGCGGGGTCAAGGAAGGCGAGGCACGTACCGATCTAGCTCTCCTTGCGCGCGGCGGCGCTCTCTGCTGCGAGGTCTTTCCAGCTCTCGAGAACTTCGGCCGCCCGTTTTCTCACTTGCGGGGAGGGATCGTTCCTGGCGAGGGGGACGAGCATCCCCGCCGCATCGTCTCCACCCACCATGGCGAGCCCTTCGACACCGGCCAGGCGGACTTCGGGATCGGGAGATACCAGCTCTTCTCTGAAGTCCTCCGCCTCCCAGCCTCTGCTCATGACGTAGGACAGCGTCTCCAGGGCGCGCTGGCCGGACTCGGAGGGCGCGCTTCGCGCGGCCATCAGAAGCCGTCGAAGCCCGGTTTCGTCGCCCTGCTGGAGCAGCTCGAAGGCGTGCGGGCGACGGCTGACATCGGCGAGCAGCTCGACCATGGGTTGGCTCACACCGCGAGACACAAAGCGGTAGCTCGCAGACACGGCGGCCTCGCGCGCCGAGGGGTCATCATCATCTGTGAGCGCGAGGATTTCGCGCGCGACCTCTTCGCTCTTCGGGGCCATCGAGGCGAGGGCCTCGATGGCCCGCGCCCGGACCGAGCTTTCGCCATCCGAGAGACCAGCCCGGGCCACGTCGCAGTGGTCTCCGGCCTTCTCGCCANNGCTGGCTCGCACCGAAGGATCGGGATCAGAGGCGATCTCCGCCAGGGCCCCGGCGCAATCGGCCGCCCCGGCCTCCCCCAGCACACCGGCCACGACGAGACGAACCCTGGGGTCTTCGCTCTTCAGGTATGGCAGGAGGACCTCCGCGCCGCCTCGTCCGGCCAGCTCGCAGAGCCCCTGCGCGGCGGCCTTCCGGAGGGCGATGTTCTCGTCGCCCAGAGAGTCGATCAACTCCTTCGCCTGGGCGGAGAGGTCGAAGTCGGACCCGGCCTGGGGATTCCTCTGCCCGGCGCGGTTGGCTCCCAGCGTGAGCTCGACCGACCCTTCCACTGCGGCCTCTCGACGGGAATCGGGCGCAAGCTCCGAGAGCGCCATTGCGCCTCCCTCCGGAGCCAGCACCAGATAGCCGTCCACGATCTTGCACTTCACCACCCCGCCGGGATCATCTGAGGCCGCCGCGGGCTGGACGCGCGTCACCTCCGGCTCCGCCGGCGCCCGAAGATCGCTCGTCTGAGCTTCGCTGCTGACCTCGATCGGCCCCGCCGGCCCCCTCTCCCGGGTCGAGAGCCGCCGGCGCAGCCACAGCGCGAGCAGCCCGGCCGCAACGAGGACCGCGGCCGCCGCCAGGAGGCGAAGGAGCTTCCCCCAGGGAAACGGCCCCGCGTTCTGCTCCACCGCCAGCGGCGCCGGGGCGGGCGGCTCGCCTGCCACCTCGGGCTCCGCGGCCTCCGGGACCTCCCCCCCGGTGGCGGCGACTCCAGGGTCGGGCGCCGGCTCTTCCAGCGGCTCCTCTCCGCCCGCCGCCATCTGCGGCTCGGGCGGCTCTGGAGGAGTCGCGGAAACACCGGCCGCAACGGGCCTCGACGCCGAGCCCGGCTCCCCCTCCGTGTCCGGCCCAGGCTTGACGGCCGTCGAGGAGCCGCCTTCGCCGGCACGGGGCTCGGTTGTTTGGACTCCTGAGGCCGGCTGTTTCGGCCGCGGGGCGGCCGGGGTCGGGTTCGTCCACCGCTGCGAGGGAGAGGCCTCGGCTTCGTCAGAGACCTGGACTCGCAGCAGCCCCTGCCCGGTTGCGGATATCGCCCGATAGCGCATCTGCTGGGCCGGCACCGTGAGGTCGAGGACGATGCGGGTGATGGGTGGGTCGACTGAGAACTGCCCGACGCGGATCTGCTCGATCTCCGGGTGGGCGGTCGGGAGATGGGCCGTGAGCCCCGGCTTCCAGCGAAACTCCGGGAGGTCCATCACGAGACGGTCGGGCTCACGCAGCGGGAAGACCATGAACCAGGGGGTGTTCGGGGCCGTGGTCACGACCTGAACCTCGAACTCGTCGAGAGTGGTGGCGGCCTCGACGCTCTCGACGAACTCCGGCTCCGCCGATGGCGGCCCGCTGCTGTTGGCCCCTCCGCGGGATATGGCGGCGAGCAGGAGACAGACCGCCGACGCGGCGATGCAGCAGTGGAGCCAGCAGCGGAGCTGACGTCGCCTCATCGGTGGGTTGAACTCTCGCGGTGTGCTGTGATGCGCTCGTGTGATGGACATCGGGTCGTCCCCCGCCGGTCGGAATCCGCCGCCACCGCGGCTCCGCCCAATGCTCGGCGTCGATGGGGGCAGGTTCCAGGGATTATGCAGGATTCTCTTCCATACCACGAGCAATCTGTACCATAGGGGCCAAGCCTCGCGACATCGCCGCCAGAGGAGGGGAAACGGCGCGTCGGGGCGAACCACGGCACACGACGTTATCCGCGGTCTTTCCGGCGAGGGAAACCCGCATTTCGAGCAGCAAACAAGCCCGGCGAGCGCGCGCGTGGCCGGCGGGGCGCCGATCCGGACTTTCGGGGGCATCTGCCCCACCGCCGCCTCACCGGGGAGGAGGGTGCGAATGGACTCGTTCCTGTCGAATCCCGCGCTGTGGGTCTCGACCGTCGCCGCGCTGGCCGGAGCCGCCGTCTTGCTCGCAGCGCTGAGATGGCGCGGCGAGCACAGAGGCGACCTCCAGCGGATCATCACCCTCTTGCGAGCGAGCGATCCGAATACCCGGATCCAGACCTTGGAGAAGACCCAGGTTATGCCGCCCGCGCATCGCGCCGCGCTGGCCAGAAGGCTGCGGGGGAGCCTTGCGGCCTCCTCCCGCGGGGGAAGGCAGCAGCCTCAGCAGGCGGTGACGATCTGGTTCATCAGGCAGATACTGGCCTTGCTGGTGGACTCCCGCGCGGCGGTGAGGACCGACGCGGCGCGCGTGTTGGGCGCCGTGATGGGAGGGGGCGCGTCCCAGCTCGCCGGGGACAAGGAGGAGCCTCTCTCTCTGGCGCCGGCGGTGACGGCCGCGGTGGAGCTGGCCGGAGGACGTGTCCTGACAGAGAGCGAGGAGCGGCGCAGCCAGACGCGAGTGTTGGCTCTCGCCGAGATGCTGGAGGCTGGACTCCGGCCGCTGGCCGTCGGCCTGCGGGCCCTCGAGGGTGTGGAGGAGGAGGCGTTGGAGCCGCTGAGCTCCGCCCTCCGGGACCGGAGCCCGAGGGTGCGCCGGAGTCTGGTGGAGGTGCTGGCCGCCATGGGCGGCGACCGCGCGATCGAGATGCTCACACCTCTGCTGCAAGACCCCAGTCCCGACCTTCGGGCCCAGGCGGCCCGCGCGCTGGGCAGCCTGCGGGCGGAGACGGCCGGCTCCCAGCTTGCCGATCTGCTGGGCGACCCCATCGGTGAGGTGCGCGCGGCGGCCGCCTCCGCGCTCGCCGAGATGGAACTGAAGCGGGCCTGCAGTCCGTTGATCGCGGCGCTCGGCGCGGAGGCCCGCCGGGAGGACCCGTCCGAGCAGGCCCAGAGTGCGATGATCGAGGCGATCGTGCGGCTCTCGGACGGCGCGCGCCGGGACCTGGCGGACGCCCTCGCCACACTCCCCCGGCCTGTGGCGCGGTCGCTGGCGGCCGCGCTGGAGGCCGGCGGCGCCGTCGAGAGCTGGCTCACGGCGGCCGAATCGGAGGGGGCGGAGGAGGTCGTGGCCGAACTGCTGGCGAGGGTGGCGGAGTTGGGCGTGTCGCGCCCACTGCTGGAGGCGCTCGATTCGACCGCGGAGTGGGTCAGGATTCAGTCGGCCGCCGCGCTGGGCCACAGCCGAGATCCGGCCTCCCTCGCGGCCGTCGCGGCGCTGCTCAGCGACCCGGACCGGAAGGTGAGGGCGGAGGCCGTCAGGTCGGTTGCGCGGCAGGGAGAGCCGAGGGCGCTGGAGCCGCTCGCCGGAGCGGTCGCAGACCCGGACCCCGTGGCTCGCCTCGCGGCCGTCACGGGGCTTGCCACCGTGCTGGCGGCGCGCCCCGGCTGGAAGGCCGACCTGCTCCCAGGCGATCTGGATCTTCAAGCGGCCATCGAAGGAGCCCAGCGCGCGCTGCTCCAGGCCTCGACCGACGGTCGCCCGGAGCTGCGCGCGGAGGTGGCAAGGGCGCTGGGGCTTCTCTCCTCGGCCGAGGCGGCCGACGCGCTCGTCGATCTGGCGCTCGACGACAGCGATGAGTGTGTCCGGGGGGCGGCGACCGAGGCGCTCGGGAAATGCGGCTTCCCGCAGAAGCGGCGTCTGCTGGCGGGTGCGCTGGAGGCGGAGGATGAGGTTCGCCGGGCGCGCGCGACGGCGATGCTCCGGGTGCTCGGCGGGGCCGAGGCTGGGAAGCAGCTCGTCGATGCCCTGGACGACCCATCGGACCAGGTGAGGGAGGCGGCGCTCGAGGGGCTTTCCGGGGTCGAGGTCTCCGGCCTCACCGAGGGGCTGCTGCCTCGCCTCAAGAGCCCGGACGCGAGAGTGCGGGCAGAGGTCGCCGTCCAGCTCGGCAGGGGCGGCGCGGTGCAGTCGGTCGATGCTCTCGTCCAGGCCTTGTGCGATCCGGAGGAGGATGTCCGCGTGGCCGCGCTCGGCGCGCTGGCGAGCATGGGGCGCGCGGTGCGGCGGCACCAGGGCGTCCTGACCGCCCGCCGAAGCGACCCGAGCGCCCGCGTCCGTGAGGCCGCGGCGGCAACCCTCAACCAGTTGCGGGGGGCCTGGTCCGACCTCGGCGAGGCGACCGAGGTGTTTCGCCAGGGCCCGCTCTCCCGGAGCGCGGCCGCCGCGGTCGTCGAGATGGCCGCCGCAGGTGACTTGGATCCTCTGCTGCGGGCGCTGGCCAACCAGCAGTCCGACCGAGTGGTGGCGGAAAGTCTCGCCGGCCCCGTGCGCGCGAAGCTGCCCGCGCTCTTGGCGGCGCTTCGCAAGGCTCCGGAGCAAGACCAGACACGTGTGGTCTCGGCCCTGGCGCGAGCCGTGAAGCAGGGGGTCTCGGCCGACGCTTTCCTCGCTGAGCTGAAGGCGCTCGACTCCGAGGTCCGGCTCATGGCGGTGGAGATCGCGGGCCGGCTGGGGACGCCCGCTGGAGTCTCCGCTCTGATCGACGTCCTCCAGCGGGACCCCCTCGCGGAGGTCAGAAGCCGGGCCGCCTCGCTGCTCGCCGATGCGCCCGGGAGCGAACCACAGGAGGCGCTGCGGCGCGCGCAGAGAGAAGACCCGAACAGTGTTGTGAGACGGGTGGCGGGCCGGGCGCTGGATCGCGGCCGGGAGGCCGAGGAGCCGTCGATCTTCCCGCAGTCGGAACCACAGCCCGACGCGGCCCAAGGGGGGTCGGCAGAGGTCGCGTAGCCCCTCGACGTGAACTCGGCGAACGCCCATTCACCAGGAAGCAGGCCGGCGTGACTGCGCCGGCCGTGACTGCGGGACCTTAGTAACCGTCTTGCCCTCCTGCGTCTAGCCGTTCACTTCCCGTCAGACCGCTCTCCGCCCGACTTCGCCGCCTCGGCTGCACGGCCTAGCCGCGGGCAGTTTCCATCTCACATCCCTCCGGCCTCTATGGAACAACTGCCTTAGCAGTTGCTTCGGGGAAGGTTGTACAGGAGGGAGAAATGCGCTGTCGGGCGATACTCCTGCCTCTGGCAGGATTTCTGGCCTTTGCCTTCTTGGGGATGGGATCGGCGCTCGCGTACCCGGGGGAGGCGCCCTATGTGCCAGACCAGATCCTGGTGAAGTTCCGTCCTGGGACCCCCGCGTCTGAGATAGCCAGGGCCCACGCCTCGGCCCACGCCGCCGTCCGCGACGATATCCCCCAGATCGGGGTGCAGATCGTCGGGCTGCCGCGAGGGCTTTCGGTTGGTAAGGCGATCGGGTTCTACGAGAGGAACCCGAACGTGGAGTTCGTGGAGCCGGACTACTGCCTCGAGCCATCGTTAGTGCCCAATGATCCGTGGTACGCCAATTGGCAGTTATCGCTCCAGCTCATGGACTCCGAGCCTGCTTGGGACGTAACCACGGGAAGCACCTCTGTTCCGATCGCCATCGCAGATAGCGGCGCCGACTTCGCCCACCCCGATCTTCAGGGGAGGCTCGTCGCCGGTTATGACTTCGTAGACAATGACACCTATCCCATGGACGAGAACGGGCACGGGACATCGGTGACCGGCGTCGCGGGGGCGACGACGAACAACGGACTCGGAGTGGCCGGGGTCACATGGACAAGCCCTATCCTCACCGTGCGCATCGCCGGCTACACCGGGTACACCACATCCGGAAGAATGACCCAGGCTATCACCTATGCGGCAGACCAGGGAGCCCGAGTCGTCAACCTCAGCTTCGCGACGCCCAGCTACCTCAGCTCCGTCGCCACCGCAGTCGAGTACGCCTGGGGCAAGGGGACGGTGACGGTCGCTAGTGCTGGAAACGAGGGCCAGAATGCGCCGCACTATCCTGCGGCTCTACCCTATGTGGTCGCGGTCTCCGGGGTCGAGGGCCGTGACACGCTCGTGTACTACTCGAACTACGGCTCATGGATCGACGTATGCGCGCCGTGCTCGGCCCGCACCACTTCACTGGGCGGAAACACAGGAACCGTTGGGGGCACTTCGATGTCCGCGCCTTATGTGTCCGGCCTCTTCGGGCTGATCTTCGCAGCCAACCCAGAGCTCACGCCGGAGCAGGCGGTCGATATCGTGTGTCAGACGGCAACCGACTTAGGGGACCCAGGGTTCGATGAGTTATATGGTTGGGGGAAAATCAACCTCTACCGGGCGGTGCTGGCGGCGTCACAGACCTCGGGCGATGAGGATAATGCCGCCCCGACAGTGAGCATCGCCTCTCCCGCTCAGAACAGCGCCCTTTCGGGAGCAGTAGCCGTCAGCGTGAACGCGACTGATAACGTGGGCGTGACACTGGTTGAAACCTGTCTCGATGGGCAGCTCATGGGCTCAGCGAACCAGCCGCCCTACGAGTGGACGTGGGACACGAAACAGTCAGCCGACGGTGAGCACTTCATCCAAGCTCTCGCCTATGACGAAGCGGGCAACGTGGGAGAGTCGCCTGTGGTATTCGTGACCGTGGACAACACGGCGCCGAGCACAGCGATCCTCGCCCCGTCGGACGGCGCGCTGGTGAGCGAGACGACCCCCGTGTCCGCCGAGGCGTATGATGGAACCAGCGGTGTGCGGGAGGTGCGCTTCTACGTGGACGGCGAGTGGCAGGCGACCCGCGCCGCGGCTCCGTATGTGTGGAACTGGGATACGACGGAGTCCTCCCAGGGGTGGCATTCGGTGATAGCAAGAGCGTTCGACGCGGCCGGCAACGAGAACGCCAGCTCGGTGTCGGTAGACGTGCAGAACGCGTTTGACCCCACGCCGGTGACCGAGACCTTTTCGGGTGGTGTCGGGTTCAACAGAAAGGCGACGGTCCAGGCCTGTGCAGTTGACGTCGCCGCGCCGGGCCTGATATCGGCCGCGCTCACGTGGGGCGGCAAGGCGGACCTGAACCTGTATCTGTACGGTCCCGCGGGCGATCTCGTCGCGACCTCGGCCGCGCGCAGCCGCGGCGGGTCAGAGGAGATCGCGTACGTTGCCGCCGAGACAGGCGTCTATCTGTTCGAGGTAGTCGCCGCGTCGGGCAAGGCCAACTACACGCTTGTTGTGACACATCCCTGAGGGGGGGACGCCTACACCTGTCTCAAGAGACAGGCATAGCAAGAGGGGCCGGGCGCATCCGCCCGGCCCCTTTTCGTCGCAGTCGNNGCCGAGGTCGAGGGAAGGCACGGCGCGGTCGGATAATGTGCCTCGGCAAATGCCGCGAGGTAGTTCTTGATCCTCAGCAGGTCCTCCCGGCTGCAGCTATCCGCCAGGCAGGCGAGCGCCTCGGCGATAACATCGCCCAGCACGATCGGCGTCCCGTAGTAGTTCAGCGTGCACTCCGGCACGAGGCTGCCGTCGCTCGGGTTGGGCATCTCGGGATGCTGGGTGAGGTTGAGGGTCAACTGGTCCGCCAGCAGGAAGGCCTTGAGAATCGTCAGCTCGTCGCCCGGGCTGGCGTCCCAGTGCTCGAAGATGTCGTTCGCTGCTGCAATGTCAGCCGCGCAGTCGCCGACATCCGCAATGGTGCCCTGCAACAGCACGCAGAACTGTACTGCCGTGTAGTGATTGCTCCAGTTCTTCCAGTAGCCCGGCGTGAGGCCCATGCACGGCGCCCAGTTGCAGAACGTGACTGTGGTCGAGCCGCCCGCCTCCACGACGACGCACTTCTCGCTCGGGCCGACCGGCACCCAGCCCGGCTTTGCCGTCTCTTTCACGCAGTAGTTGCCAGCGAGCAAGTTGTCCCAGCAGTCATCGTCTCCGCCGCTTGTGATCGGCCCGATCGGATCCCCAAGGGCATCAGTAGTGATCTCGGTCTCACACGCACAGTCGTAGAGCCTGAACTCGAAGCCCGAGAGCGGGTTGCCCGTGCAGGCCTCGCGCTTCTCAACACAGATCTCGGCGAGCTTGTTTCCGAAATTGAGTCCCAGCACCTCGGTGAGGAGGTTTGCAGTCTCGCCAAAGTTGACGACGTAGCGCCCGTAAGCGGCCGTGACCGTCACATCGGCGTCAGAGGGATCGACGTCGACCGCATCGCACGGATCGGCGTCTGGCGGCGGCCACAACACAATCTCATCTCCCATGTTGGGAGCTGTCTGAAGCCAGCCCGCCGACGGTGTCTCGCTGATTCGGTAGGTCATCGGAACGACCAAGTTGCCGAAGTTGAAGGACCCATCTAGACCCGTTATTTGACAGGGAACCGGGTCTTCATTCATGTCGATCGCTGGCACCCAACTCCCGTTTCCGTCCTTCATCTCCAGGCAGATCTCCCAATCCTTCAAGGGGATCTCCTCCGGATCTGTTTCAGACAGGCAGCCATCGCCGTCCACGTCCAGGAACTTCACACCGCTCAGTGCTGCCTCCGGCGGAATCGTTTCCTTGTTGACGAACTGCCCGATGTAGATCTCCCCGCCGGGGGCGCCGTTCTTGCCTCGCCGGCCTGTGTCGGCCTTGTTGATCGTGAACCGGATCGGGTCGGCCGGGGAAACGCGCTCCCAGCCGGAGTAGTCTACACACCCACAGCCCGTGCACTGTGAAAGGTCCAGGTCCTCATCCACCTCATACGTGCCAACGGGCAGGTCCGTGAAGGAGAACTCGCCATTGCCGTCGGTGCAGGTCTCGTCGATCATGACGAGCGTCTCCTGCCCTTTCACCTTCACGACCTCGTACAGGATGATATGGACGCCCGCAACCGGGTCGCCCTCGTCATCGACCTTGTCGCCCCAGATGGAGGCAAGGCCCTTCACCTTGAAGTTGTCGGTCTTCGAGTAGGCGGGGATAAACCCGAAGCGAGCATGTGGGTCACCCGGGTCCCAGTCGCCGACTCGGGTGATCCACAGCTTGTAGACGCCGCCCGGGTTCGGCGTGTCATCGAAGGGACACAGGGCGATCGTCTTCGTCACGTATGGATAGCCCAGGTCCTGGCAGGTGAGATGAGGGGCCGGGTTGCCTCCCAGCGGGTAGGTGACGACCTTGCGGTAGACTCCGGGCTCGACCTCGATCTCCTCGACCAGGAAGCGCCGAGCCTCGATGTCGTCGCTGCTCAGCAGCTGCTTGCCGGGCGGGTCTGTGACCTGGAAGTAGTACTCTCCGTTCGGAACCCAGCGTGTGGGCGACGCGAAGCTCGGCCCACCGTTCAGGAAAGGCACCAGCGGCGGAACCACGCAGGGATCGCCTTCCGTGGGTGGGCACTTCTGGTCATAGAGGTTCGCGTTCACCTTCGCGCCGTCGGCGGCGGTGGTCCAGACAGCACCCTTGAGATGCGCCGCCGCGGGCGTCACGGCAGACAACACCAGCACCACCGCGAGCCCTATGAGGGCCGCGGCGCACTTCCGCGTACGCATATCAGCACTCCTCCCTCCGTAGCGTTCCGTCACCTCTGCGTGCGGCTTCTGGAGGGTCCCTCTGCCCTCAGAGATCGAGGGGCGTGACAACAGGAGAGTGCGGTCTGCGTGGCGTTTGCTGCCAAAGAAAGCGGGGGTGGGAAACCTGCTGCGCGTAGGCTCTGACGCCTCCGATCCAGCCGCTCTGGTCCTCAGTCAAAGATCCGCTGCAACGCCTCCTTTCTCCCCCCGGCCCCCTGCTAAGAATTCTCTCGCTTGCAGCCGCTTAGCACGAGCGCCGCTTTTCAACATAAGCGCCAGAGTCGCCGCACGCTCTCAGCCCAGCCGTTGGCTGTAAGCCGACCTCCGCGTGATGACTGCTGCAGGAAGTGCCGTGAATCTGCTGCGAGGCTCGACCCTGGCGCACTTGGTCGAGAGGCTGCCCAGGTTCAGTAAATCGACCCAAAAGCTATTTCCTTGCCCCCCTATTAGCCAATGAATCGCAATCTCCTCCCCTCCTTCCCAATGTTTTTGTGTTCTGATTCTCCCCTATGGGAGACTAAGAAAAGCCGCCCCCCGCGAGGCTGCCTCNNGGCTGGCCCGGCCGCGCGGCCGGGCCAGCCCGGAGTCCGCGCCTCGTCGGCGGCTAGCCCGTCGCCTGGATCTTCACGATCAGGCTCGTCGCGTAGCCCACGAGGCTGTCCACCTGCGACAGCCTCAGGCGCCCGTATCGCTCCGCCTCTGCCGCCGCTTGGAAGTCCTCCAGATGGGCGATGGCCGCGGCCGCGTCGCCGCCGGCCACATCGGCCGCTGCTGCATCCAGGTGCGATAGGAAGCAGTTGCGGAGGCCGTTGGTCATGTCCATGCGGGTGAGAAGATCCCGCAGGTCGGTGAAGGTTGGTTTCGTCCAGAGCGCCGAGACGTCGTCGATCCCTTCGTTGTCGGTCACGCGCTCGCTCTGAAGCCCGCTGAGTGCGAGGACTGTGATCTCGGTTGCGCCCTGGCAGCACAGGACGGGCGTCTCCATGACGGCTACCTGCTGGCCGTCCGGCGAGAAGCAGGTGGCGGAGTAGCAGCCCGCGATGCTCAGGGGCGGTCTGAACGCGAGAACGTGCACGTCGGAGCCGTCCACATTCACGGCCCAAACGGCCGAGCCGCACTCGCCGTCGGGGCGGAGCCTGCTGAACACGACCCGACTGCCGTCCGGCGAGAACACGGGCGCGTTTCCGTCGGCCAGCTTGTGGTCGTCGCTCCCATCGGGTCGAACGAGACGGATCTGCTCGGGCTCTCCGACGGGGGCCGAGTCGTAGGCGATCCATTCGCCGGTCGGCGACCAGGAGACGTTGCCGAGCCAGTGAGGGGCGGTCCCGCCGCAGTTGACGCTCGTCAGCTTTCGCACGGCAAGCGTGTCGAGGTCGATGACATGCACCTGTGGGTCGCCGTTCTCGTCGAAGCGGGTGAAGGCGATCTCGGAGTCGTCGGGAGACCAGCTTGGAGACTTGTCCTCTTCGGCCTCATCGGTCAGCGCCGCTGCTCCGGAGCCGTCGGCGTTGGCGATCCAGATTCGACGACCAAGGTAACCCTCATCGTAGGCGATCCTCGAGTTGTCTGACGACCACGAGCGCCCGCCCGGCGGCAGCCCGATTGAAGTCTCGCCGCGATCGGCCCAGTCGAACACGATGCTGTGCCAGTCGGAGCTATCGAAGCGGTTGAAGCTGATCCTGCCGGGGAGCACATGGGGCACGGTCTCATCGCGGAGGACCTCGAGGCGGTAGATGATGTCCTCGGCGTCGGCCGTCAGTTCGTCGGCGAGCGCCTCCGGGATCTTCTTCCCGCGCAGGGCCTCGATCTCGTTGATGAAGGCCTGCATCACGTTGATCGCCGTCATGAGCCGGTTCTCGGCCTTGTCGAGGTCGCCGGCCTCCAGGTACTCGAGCGCGCGGTCCTTATGGGAGCGCGCGGTCTCGAGCTTGCTCACGAGGCTTTCGGTCGTGCCCGTCTCGAGGCCCGAGCCCTGGACCTGCGCGATGAGCGCATCGAGCAGGTCGTTCACGAAGTAGTACCGGCTGCCCGGCGTCGCCGTGGCCAGGATGATCACATCGCCGGAGGTGGCCTGAGAGATGCCCGGGTCCGTCTGTGACGTTACACGAACCTGGAACGGGTACGCGGTGTCTTCCCACAGCGCCAGGTCCGCAGGCGGCGTGACCGCGAGCGGAACATCGCGATGCTCGTCGCCGACCACATCCGGGACGACCGACGCAACGTCCACCGTCCAGCCGGCCGGAACATCCAGCACCTCGAGGTCATAGCTGTCCATCTCAGTTCCGAGGTTGTGAACGGTGACGGTGAAGTTCGCCGGAGAGCCCGGCGGCACGCTCACCGACCCCGGACTGAGCGAGGCCTCGACGGCGTAGGGGATGCCCAGCTCCTTCTCCAGGATGTAGAGCGCGAGCGCGGTCTGATAGGCGTCGCCCTGCCAGCTTCCTTCTTCCGCTTGCTGTCCGACGAGGAACTTCGAGAAGTCGTAGTACCAGCCGGCATCGAAGGCTAGCTGATCCTCCGGCTCGACCGGCATGTGGTCAGCGCCCGGTAGGGCCTTTACGTCACACACGACAAAGCCCTTTGCCGCCGACCACAGATAGTAGTAATGATTCCCGCCGTATCCCGGGTTCTCGTCATAGGCGTAGTTCCTGGCGAGCCAGTCCAGCCCATTCTGCACCCATTCGTCGGCCACGGGCACGCCACAAAGCCGCAGGCACCAGACGGCCGCTGCCGTCATGCTTCCATAGGAGGTGCCACCTGCGCCTGGCGCGTACAGGTAGCCGCTGCCGGGGTAGCCTTCCACGCTGAACAGGAGTCCTTCGGCCTCGCCAAGAAGGCAACTGCTCCCCGTTATGAACCTGGCATCACCGGCATAGGGCGTCGCGGCCGGCCAGTCGCTGAGCCAGGTGTTGCGCACTCCCGGAATTGGGAGCGGCTCTGGAGCCATGCTGTCTGCATTCACCAAGTAGATGCGGTCGTACATTTCGAAGGCCAACTGGCTGCTGTCGGGTGACCAGCATCGCGAGGGGAATTCGGCCCACTCGTAGACCGGCGTGGTTGCGACGTACACCTTCCCGCTGCCGTCCCACGACATGAGCCACAGGTCGCGCTCATCCGGGCGGCCCTCCTCTTCCGTGAAGTAGAGGAGCTTCGCGCTGTCAGGCGACCACTCCGGCGAGCGGTGAGAGAACGATGCCGCCAGTTCCGATGTCAGGTTTGCGTGGCCGGTGCCGTCCGGGTTCGCGGTCCAGATGTCTTCGCCCTCGCTCCAACCGTGACCGTGGTAGGCGATCTTGCCCGTCGTGCCGGGCGGCTCGCCCCAGTCCGGCTGGTCCCCGCACTCTATGCCGAGGTGCGGGGCCATGAGGTTGTATGGCGCGGCAACACCGTCCGGATCGACGACCCAGACGCTCGGCATTTCGCATTCCGGGCCCCACGGCCAATCGGGCGGGAGGCCGAAGAGGTCGTAACGACCGTCGAAGGCAACCCTCGTGCCGTCCGGCGACCAGGTCGGATTGCCGCCGGGCCCGTCTCCGCTGACGTTGACAGGCGGTGTGAGGCCCTGAGCGTCGGCGACCCACACGCTCCAGTTGGCGTTCGGGTCGGACGCGTCGAACACGTTGTGGAAAGAGCAGAAGGAGATGCGGTCACCGGTCGGCGACCACTCCGGACCACTGCCACATGGGGCAAGACGCGTCGGGGGAGACAGCTCCAGCCAATGCACTTCTCCCTTCGCGTCGTCGTCACTCAGATACAGCACCCAGTCCGTGCCGCTCGTGTCCGTGCGCCATCCCTGAACTCCCCTCTTTCCCGNNCCGTCGGCGTTCATCAGGACCATGCCCTTGTGGCGCCGGAACAGGATCTGACCTCCGTCGGGACTCCACAGGGGACCGCCGTCGCCCCAGTCTTCTCCTGCCGGGATACCCGTCAGCATCTCAAAGCCCGTCCCGTCCGGGTTCATCAGGCAGATCCCTTTCGTCTCTGACCCCTCCGGCCCGACTCCCGTGGCCTGGAAGGCGATCTGCGTTCCGTCCGGTGACCAAGCAGGATCGCTGCAGCAGGTATCGGCCAGTCCCGCTGTGAGATTCGTCTTGTCGCCTGTGGTCGCGTCGACCATCCAGACGTTGGGCTCCCACGCCGGCGGAGAGCACGTGAAGT
>JABAOC010004529.1_pt1 | contig 14301 bp, 16 predicted proteins | sample 7062161 | NCBI WGS metagenome assembly JABAOC01 (sample SAMN14538625, study PRJNA623070) | marine sediment metagenome | biome: marine biome [ENVO:00000428]; feature: marine pelagic biome [ENVO:01000023]; material: deep marine sediment [ENVO:00002113] | place: India: Gulf of Khambhat ... | reverse complement strand
CTTCAAAGTATGCTCAGGATACGTTCTCTCCAGTATACGAGAACACTTGAGAGAAAGAGGATTCAGGGTGCAAAGAGTGGAGGACACTGGCGAACTGCAGGAAAAGGTTGAACGAGGCTACCAAAGATGGTGCAAGGAAATGGGAGCTCCAGCAGAAATACGAGAAGACAACGGACGCTTCTGGACATTTCTCGAATGGGTTGCGGAGAGCCCCAGGTTTAGAGAAAAACTGGTGAAGACAGGATGGCAAAGCTGGAAGATGAAATGGCGAGAGACAGCATTCACGAGAGGCCGTATAGTATGCTAGCTACAAGAACTATGACCGATGTACGCCGCAGCAAATTCGAGATCATAGCAGATATGCTAACGATTTTGCGTGAACCAACCTGTTGGACGAACATCATATCTAATTGCAATATGAGCACAAAACAATCAAAGCAATACTTGAGTCTGTTGATGTCACACGATTTAATTCAGATAGCTGCGACGGCTCGAAGCGTGAAGTATCAGAGAACAGAAGCTGGTCGAAAACTGCTGGAACAATATGACAAGATAGTGCTGCTTCTTGCGCCTAGCATTTCCGCACCCTCGATTCATTAACACAAAGAGCTCATAGGCGCGTGTTCCCAGCTTCTTCTCGGCATATTGACGAGGGTAGGCTGTAGCATGATGTGAGCAATTCGAAGAAACCAGGGTCAACGATCAACGGTGCGCGTCTTTCATCCCTGGTAGTGTGGAATCCCCATACAAGGAATTTTGGCTCTCTTCATAGGTCTTGATAGCACCTCGTCTGGGCAGAAGCTTAGTAAGTCAAGTCGCTCCACAGTTAACGAGGGACTGGTGAAGGCATGTCAACTATGAAAGTGAAGTTAGGTGGAATCCCATTTGTCTATCCAATACCCATAGTGCTTGCAGGGGCACTTGTTCAAGGAAGACCGAACTTTGAAACCTTGGGGGATGTTGGAATTATGGGAATTAACCCTGCGATTGTTTACATCTCTTCAGGCAAGAGGCACTACACGAATCTCGGGATTCTCGAACACGGAACCTTCAGCATCAATTTTCCACACACGGAGCTTCTCCCAAGAACTGACTACTGTGGAACAGTATCTGGACACAACGTGGACAAATCTGAATTGTTCGACATCTTCTATGGGCAATTGAAGACCGCTCCGATGATTCAAGCCTGTCCAGTGAACCTTGAATGTAAGGTAATCAAAGAGTTTTGCATCAGGCACAGACAAGTCTTTGTCGGAGAAGTTGAGCAAACCTATGTCAGTGAAGAGTTCGTCATCGATCGATCGGGGAAACCAGGTATTGCAGACATGACGAAATTGGATCCAATAATCTATGCACTGGACAACCGATATTACAGGATTGGCGAATCCATTGGAGTCGGATATGACGAGAGTAAGAAGCTTCGATTGCACAAGACCAGTGACTGACCTGAACGCCTGATCAGCATGGGCTCTCGTGCGGACCCATCTTCTCTGCATTCGACGGGAGAATTCCTCAGAATTGTGGGGTTCCAACTCTTGTCAGATCAAGCAGCAGCTATCAGAACGTCTTGCAGCTTCCTATCGGCATCCAGAATTCCAATGCGCATAAGTTTATTAGGTGGTCAAGAAAAATGGGTAAACACGCAGCAATTAGATTCTCAATTTGAAACTAGTTCTGCCTTAATGAATAGGAGGTGCAGCCCATATGTCCTATGGAAGAGAACCCCGAGAAATGCACAAAGCAGTTTGTGCCGATTGCGCGAAGGAATGCGAAGTTCCGTTCAAGCCAGATCCCAGCAGACCTGTCTATTGTAGAGACTGTTGGTCTAAGAGAAGAGGCCCTAGAAGAGGCGCACGCGGAAGGTATTAAATCTCGATAGCTCTCTCAACATGAAAGAGCTGTTGATGAGCAAACTCACTTTCTTTTCCAGTTTTATTTGAATCAACACCTGTCGTGATCCCAGTTTGGGATTGCGGTGTTGTGATGTGTTGTTTCCTGAATCTCTGTCTCTGGAGCGTTATCTTTGTTGGACCTCTCCGGATGGCAGCCATTGGAGGGCTGGATTGCTGGCAGCAGAAACTCATTTATCGTGTGCAATGTCAAAGGATGATTCTGAAGGCCGATCAGTTTGCCTGTGAGGTTATCGCGACAAGAAGCCAGATCTATAAAGGAGAAGCTGCTTTCCAGCATCGACATCCCATATTCTCGAGTCGCCAATTCAGTTTATGACATCAATGGACGACGAGTTAATGTGAAGATCACGTCTAGGCGACGCTCCGGGCGCTATTGGTTCAACATTCAACGAAGAGATGNNCCTATCTCTGGATATGCTGTATTCCCGAGACACAAGGCATCGAAGCCTTCTATTGGATCCCTGCATTGGAGATGTGGAGCTATGTCAGGCGTCGCGCGTACAAAGATAGGACATGGGAGAGAGCTGGCCATCCGATTGCAAACTTTGAGATAGATCCAAAGCGTGACCTATACATTGGAGGCCCTAAAACTCGAATATCAATACGGGAATTCCGTGGGCATCGTTTCCAATCGCGACTGTGAAACTTCAGAGAAGTTTGTATTGAAGCCTCACTTTCTGTGTAAAGACTCCACTTCAGACTGCTGCAGTCTCTTTGGCTCATCCATCGGCTTTCCACCATAGTCTGATGGTTTAATGAAGATTGCAGTCATCACGAAACAAAGAAGAATGACTATAGATGCGATGACAAAGGACAGTTGAGGATTAACCTTCTCATAGATGAAGCCACCCAAGAGAGTGGCTGGAATGCTGAAGATGGACCATGCAGCCCCAAAGGCAGCGAAGACCCGCCCTCTTCTTTCTTCCGGTATTATATCTGCTTCGAGAGAGGAATACGTGGGTTCGTAGAAGGACCACAAAAGAGATGCCGCTATCCAAAGAGCAAAGACCTGTATGAACATTCCGCAACTGATAAAGAGCAAGTATGTGAAGACATCTAGCGCTGTGGTTGCGAGCAAGACTTTTCGACGACTGATTCTGTCTAGTAGCTTGCCAACCAATACAATCTTTGATGAGATGCTCACTACACTACCACATCCGACAATGATTCCCCATTGAGCAGACGTCAAGCCGATCACCTCTTGAGCGTATACGATCCAATAGGGTTCCACTAAACCATATTCGAAAGCCCACAGAATATATGAGGCTGCCAGCGCCAAAGCCGCGCGGGGCATCCATCTCCAAGTCTGTATCTGTCCTGCAAAAGCATCTTTTATGAGGGAGACCACCTCCACAAGGCTTGTATGCTTCCACGTTTTCCTGTCATGTGAAGAAACGGTTTCGTCAAGCATGAAATGTCGTATGACGCCGGCAACTACACCTGCCACACCAAGGAAAATGTACGCTATTCTCAAGGAAGCCAGAACTCCGTAGTTGTCAATGAAGTAACCTCCAATCGATGGNNTGGCATTATGACCCACGGGAGAAAACTTAGACAGCTGAAGAGTGCAAACGCTGTTCCTCTTTTCTCCTCGGCTATGGAATCTGCAAGGATTGCCCAGAACGCAGGTTCGAATATCCAGCAAATGTTAGTCACAACTATGGCAGCGGTCAGGAATTGCCAGTTTGGTGCAACGGCAACAAGGAATTGGCTGAGGCCAAGGGTGATCGTCATCAAGCTTACGATTCTCTTTCTTCCGTACAAGTCAGCAATATGTCCGCCAATGATTGAGAAGATGACGAAGGCCACGCTTCCCACAGCTAGCACTAGTCCGATAGTGATTTCTGTTCCGCCGAGTCCGAGAACATACAGAGAGAAGTACGTGTTGCAGATACTAGTAGGGATTCCCCACAAGGTAGATGTAAGGGTTAGCACTAGGTAATTGCGTGTCATGAAGCCCCAAACAGGCTTGTTTTCTACTGGATTCATCTTCGTCACCCTCACAGGCAATCTTTGATTCAGGTCTTCGGAAAGCCCTACGATTCATGTGCATCCTCTATCATCGGTGCACATGTAACTTAAAAAAGTACCGAGATTGCATCCTTTGCAGGAATGGTGATGTTTAGGTCGTATTCGTTGAGCATGTGGGTTCCCAGATTCACATCACTCCTAACCTCTCCAATTCTTGCGCGCACTTGTGCAATGAATGTGAATTGATGGAAGAAGCTGCCAAATTGACATTCGTGCCCATTGGGGAATTTTCATCGTCATGACGTATGAAAAGTATCATTAAGCTGAAGTTCTACAATGTGATTCTCGTAGAATGATCAGCGCCCGCGTGCTAGCGTGGCACTACTGAGTTGACAGTGATGGACTGGGAGGTCAAATGGTTTCGAAAGCTCCGATAGTGGCAGTAGTAGGATTCTCGAAATCTGGGAAAACAGCGGTCATGGAACATATCATCTTGAGCCTGACAAAGAAAGGGTTCAACGTTGGAACAATCAAACACATCTGCGGCGCTCAACACTCAATGGACGTGAAAGGAAAAGATAGTTGGCGCCATTCACAAGCGGGAGCCAAAATAGTTGTCTGCTCAGCCCCACATGAGATCGTCGTGTTCCGCAAAAGGCAGACCTCCACAGAAGGCCTCGATGAAGCGTTGAACCTGATGAAGTGTGAGCATCTTGATCTCATTCTTGTGGAAGGATTTCGCTCGAAGGCTGCCTCCCGACGTGACATACAGAAGATTGTGGTAGTGAAGGATGATCAAGAGATTAGCACAGCGATAGAGGAGAACCTGGATCCGATTCTCTCGTTTGTAGGCCCTGCTGAGCTAGTACATAGATCGCGCAAACTGGGCATTCCGATTCTGAGTCTGGCAAGCGATAGGGACCAGCTGTCCAAGCTGGTTATGACTTTGATGGCGTGATCTTTCGATAAAGCGTTCTTGCCACCTCCAGATCCTCAAATGTGTTAACATTGAGAAACGAGATTAGTTCCGGATCTACCGTTCTCAGCTCCTCAGTTTCCACGTAGACCACTTGTCGGAGTCGCTTGATCATGTCAACCACCCATAGTTCTCCGCGAGCGATCGAGGTTTCTGCCGCCGGTATCGCGGAAGAGACTTCGTAGATCGAGTGAAGAGGCTCGATGTGGCCGTTAGGCCAGAGTGGAACTACTGCTTGTGCGTTGCCAAGCTTGTCTACTAGGCTTTGGATCAACGCTTTCTTCACAAAGGGCGAATCGCACGGAGAGACTACTACATATTTCGAATGTAGAGAACGCATGCCGGTCAAGATTCCCATCAATGGACCTTTTCCGTATTCAGTGTCTCTGAGCAAGCGGACGTGCGTTGGCAGGAATCTCTCATATTGCTTCGGATCAGCCCTCTTCCCAACCACAACCACTGTTTCTTGTGATACTCCGGAAAGGTTCTCAACAGCGTGAAGTAACAACGGCTTGCCATTAAGCGTCAAGAGAGCTTTGTCGCTCTGGATTCTGCCNNCGCCCAGCATGACATCCACTTGTCTCACTCCTTCAATATTGTTCCAGATCATAAAAGTCTGAAGGGGGTCAACGACGAATTCAGCCAGGGCGTTTCATGCGCTCCTGAGTTCTCCGTTGGACTAGTTCATTGCTAAACCAAAAACTCTAAAGGCGGCGATCACGGACACACCTCGATAGTAATGGACACGGCAAAAGACTGCACTCTAGTGAACTCTATACTAGGAAATATGGGAAACCAGAAGGCTTGACATGAAGGCGTTGGCACTCCTCTCAGGTGGTTTGGATAGTACTCTAGCGGTTAGGCTGGTGCAAGAACAGGGAATAGACGTTGTAGCAGTGAATTTCTCTTCTCCCTTCTGCCTGTGTGGCAAGGGTGGATGTGGCGCTGTGGGAGTGGCTGAGCAGCTGAGGATACCTCTCAAGGTAATCAGTGTCGGGGAGGAGTATCTTCGAGTGGTGAGGGACCCTAGACACGGCTATGGACGGAACATGAATCCCTGTATCGATTGCAGAATCTTCATGATCAGAAAAGCCAAAGAATATGCTGCAGAAATCGGAGCTTCCTTCCTTTTCACAGGAGAAGTTTTGGATGAGCGCCCTATGTCTCAACACAAAAAAGCTCTCGACACCATCGAAAGAGAGACGGACTTGAAAGGCAGAATTCTGCGACCATTATCAGCCGAGTTGCTACCTGAAACCGAAGCCGAAAGAAACGGTTGGATTTCCAGAGAGAAACTCCTGGGGATCAGAGGAAGATCGAGGAAGAAGCAAATACAACTTGCCAGAGATTTCGGCTTCGAAGACTACGCCTGTCCCGCCGGAGGCTGCCTACTGACTTACAAGGAATTCGCAGCCAAAATTCGAGATCTGTTCCACCATAGAAAACGCGTGCGAGTCAAAGATGTAAACCTCTTGAAGATCGGGAGACACTTTCGACGTGGAGTGAACAAGATAATTGTTGGCCGCAATGAGGCTGAAAACGAGCGATTAAGCAAGATGCGAGATAAGATGGACTATTCATTTGAGGTTCCTGACTGCGGAAGCCCTCTAACGTTGCTCCAGGGCCCTAAAACTAGGAAAGCCATCAGCGTCGCCGCAGGTTTGACACTACGGTACTCGGACAACCAAGCGGACCAGGCATCGGTTGCGTTTGGCAGGGCGAAAAGAGACCAATCGATTCTTGCTTCACGATTGACTGAACCCGAAATCTCAGAACTGAGAATCACGTAAGTTCCACCCAGTATTCTTGAACCGAACAAAACTCCTTCACCGGAGAACCTTGATGGGTCTAGTAAAACTCGTTGGCTCTCCTCAAGCAAATCGGCACTAGCATGAAGGTGTCAGCCTCCACATAAGATGAGTGGCTGATGCTCTTCTTCTCAAAACTATGCCGTGCTTCGAAGTTTCCGGACGATATCGTCAACTACATTCAATGTTGTGTATATGTGATCCCTTTCTATTCCTCGATGTGTGACCATTCTGACGCTGTTTCTGTCACGAGTCAGTGCGAGGATTCCATCGTCTCTGAGTCTTGAAACGAATTCCTCGGACGTGATACCCAGGTCGTGGACATCGAAGTAGACGATGTTGGTTTGCACATTTTGCAGCTCAACGTCGATGCCCATGGTTTTGCCCAGTCCCTCTGCCAGTGTCCGCGCGTTCTTGTGGTCGTCTTCCAGCCTCTGCGTCATTTTTTCAAGAGCGATGATCCCTGGTGCTGCGATGATCCCTGCTTGCCGCATTCCTCCACCCAGGATTTTGCGCGTTTTCCTCGCTCTCGCTATGAATTCACCTTCTCCAACGATGATTGACCCAACAGGGCAGCTCAACCCTTTGGACAGGCAGAACATCAAGTTGTCGACGTGTTTGGTGAGAGTCTTGACATCCGTATGTAACGCTGCAGCAGCGTTAAAGATGCGCGCGCCATCCATGTAGAGACGTAGGTCGTTTGTCTTCGCTATCTCACTGATCGCTTTGATTTGGCGAGGTGTGATCACAGTTCCTCCATGTCTGTTGTGAGTGTTCTCAATGCAGACAAGTGTAGTATCAGGAAAGTGTATGTTCTTCGGTCTCAGGGCGCTCTGAACATCTCTGGGATCCAGTGATCCCCGAGCGCTTGCTATTGGCCATGGCAGCAATCCTGCCACAGCAGATATCGCGCCAACCTCATACCAGTAGATATGGGATTGAGCTTCTAGCACCACCATGTCTCCTCGTTTGGTGTTGCTCATCAAAGAAACAAGGTTCGCTTGAGTTCCACTGGTTACGAGGAGGGCTGCGTCCTTTCCCAATTTGCTAGCGGCCAGTTCTTCAAGGGCATTGACGGTTGAGTCTTCCCTGAAGACGTCGTCACCCAGTTCAGCGCTCTTTATGGCTTCCAGCATCTCATCTGTGGGGAGGGTGACCGTGTCACTCCGCAAATCTATGATTTCAGGAATGTTGGACATTTCTGGTTTCCACTGTCTCAAGTTGGATACCTTGAATCATTATTTTAAGCTTGCCAGCGCCTGTCCGTCGAGTACCACGTGCATTCTCCCGAATGAGCGAGGAAGAGTTGAGATAGGTTTGTACGCTTTCCCGTTTCCGAGGCAGGATACTTTGAAGGCGCTGAACCTTCGGTCTTTCGGAAGGTTTATAGCAACCTGCCTTAATCTGAAAGTCGACACGCACCATGTGCGCTCCATGCAAGTAACACAGAACAAAACACTCACGGGTGAGCAGTTGCACGGACATCAATCTCCACTCATCGATAGGATCCAGACACTGAAACAGCAGAGGAACGCTATCATCCTGGCTCACAACTACCAAGTAGGCGAGGTTCAANNTCAAGACGTCGCAGATTATCTGGGAGACTCTCTGGAACTAAGTCAAAGAGCTGCCACCAGCGACGCAGAGATTGTCGTCTTTTGTGGAGTCCGCTTCATGGCTGAAACAGCTTCCATTTTGTGTCCCGACAAGAAGGTGCTCACACCTGGGCTCAACGCGAAATGCCCAATGGCTAATATGATCACAGCAGAGAGCTTGAGAGATTTGAAGCGGAAATGGAAGAAAGCGCCTGTGGTCTGCTATGTTAACACCACTGCTGATGTGAAAGCGGAAAGTGATGTGTGCTGCACCTCTGCTAACGCAGTCAAAGTTGTAGCAAACGAAGCCGCACCACAAGTTATTTTCATCCCTGACAAATATCTAGCTCATTACGTGTCTACAAAGACTGAGAAGCAGATAATTCCGTGGCAAGGATTCTGTCCCACACATGTCAGGATCCTACCTGAGCACATTCAGAAGCAGAAGATCCTCCACCCCAGGGCCGAAGTGATGGTTCATCCAGAATGCACTCCACCGGTAATCGCATTGGCGGACGAAGTTCTTTCCACAGGAGGAATGTGCAAACATGCTGCAAGGTCACAGTCGGATGAGTTTATTGTTGGTACAGAAGTGGGACTGCTCCACAGATTAAGCAAGGAAAACCCTGACAAGAGATTCTTTCCCGCATCAAAGTTGGCGGTCTGTCCCAACATGAAGTCAATAACTTTAGAGAAAGTATTGTGGTCTCTGGAAGACCTGAAATACGAAGTCACGGTTTCTCCAGAGATCAGTGTGAAGGCGCGAAATGCTGTGGAGAAAATGCTGCAAATTCGCTGAAAACCTCTACTAATCATGTTCGATTATTCCTAGATTCGCCGAGAACTAGGCGCGCACAGACTGCTACAATTCATCTTGGTAGCTTCGAGAAGATCCTGCGATTAGGTTACTCTCTACATCGAGTCCGAGTGGAAAAGCTCCTTGTCCGCCTCTTGCACGCGCACAGGTCCACCTGACTTAGGATTGAAGCTTTGGAGGTATGAGATATATGCGAAGCTGTCCCTTCGTCACTTTCAGATTTATCTCACGATCCACTCCGCCTATGGCTGAAACAGCAAGCAGGTTCCTAATACCCCCTTTCCTCACGCCCAGAACTATCTCAGCAGCCTCCTTTGTGAGTTCAACCTCAAGATGTGTAGTCTTCCACTGCTCTGAATCGATTATGATGTCTTTCACTTTGCCAACCTCCAAATCCTCGCAAATGATTCTCTTGTCCAGAATCTGTCCACTCTTCAGATCCAAGTTAATCCCGCACCTAGTTTGAAGCCAAAATCATAAAAGATTTCTGGTTGAGGATATCTCAGGCGTGCACACGTGCAGGAGACCCATGCTTATATTGGCGCAACTCTCTGAGTGAATAGAGGACCAACCTTTAGCGGAAGGTGTCAGAATTGCGCACTCTCTCATGCCACACGACAACGGTTGAAATCTCCAGGACTCTGCGTTTTGAAAGCGGTGTCTCTAATGATGGACACATTTCAAGGGTGGTTGCTTGACGTACGAGAAGAAGGTAGCTCGTGCAGACATCATTCAGAAGCTTGTGGAAACTCTGCAGCCACTCGACTACGTAGTCGCTTTGTGGGAAGGAGGCGCTCCAGGGTTCAATCGGACAGATGAGTGGTCAGACANNTGAGTGGTCAGACATCGATCTCTACATGGTTGTCGATGACGAAACTGTAGCCCAAACCTTTCAAGCCGTTGAACTGGCGTTGAAATCATTGTCTCCGATTCAGCAGAAATATGAGGTGACACACTCTGGGTGGCCGGGTGTCTCGCAGGCCTTCTACAGGCTGACAAACGCAAGCGAGTACTTGGTCATTGATCTCGCTGTTCTCACTCTCAGTAGTCCTGAGAAGTTTCTCGAGCCCAAGACGCACGGCAGAGCCACATTCTATTTCAACAAAGATAATCGAGTCACACTGCCATCGTTAGATGAGGACGCCCTGCTGGAGAGACTGTACCATAAGCTGGATCGATTGAGGGGAAGGTTCGACATGTTCCACAATTTCGTGCAGAAGGAGATTAACAGAGGCAATTGCTTGGAAGCTGTTGATATTTATCACACGCTTCTAGCCACTTTAGTGGAAACCTTGCGAATAGCACACTACCCTGTGCATCATGATTTCAGGATGCGATATGTCCACTATGAGCTTCCAGATGACACAGTCAAGAGACTCAAACACTTGTACTTCGTTGCAGACCAACGGGATCTGCAGAGCAAGTACCGAGAGACCGTTGCATGGTTCTACAAGGTCATCGCCGAAATAAAGAGGGATGACTTGGAACGATTAGTGCGACAGTCACAGCGTTTAGAGTCCACAACAGATCGCACGTCTCGAGGTTGAGAAGGTGAGAGAATGAACTTGGTGATCTTGGGTTCTGGAGGATCAACAACTATCCCACGACCTGGTTGTGAATGCCGAGTCTGCTCTGAAGCAAGATTGAAGGGTATTCCATACTCTAGAACGGGATCCTCAATGTTCATCGAAGAGTTGAATCTGCTTTTCGACACGCCAGAGGAAATTGCGTTTCAACTTAACCGGGAAGGAATCTTGGATATCAACTACATTTTTTATACTCACTNNATCACACTTTTGGCATGCGGATCGTGGAAAGAATGTACAAGTTCTGGTTAGACATGTTTGTCAACAGGAAGAATCCGCGAAAGAAAGTCAAAGTCTGCGCACTCGATCGAGTCATGCAGGACTTAAAATCGATGGGATACCAGGGTGGGAAGTTCCTTGAGTACTATGAGAAATCGGGCTTGATAGAAGCGATAGGGCTACCTGAGGAAAAACCGTTCCACATTGGAGGCTTCACTGTAACTCCCTTTGAAATCAGAACAACCTACAATTACTCAACCTCATTTCTCATCCAAGCAGATGGCAAGCGAGTTGTCTACGCTCCATGTGACGTAAAACCTTTCCCAAAGAGCTTGGAGTTGAGAAACCTCGATCTGCTAATCCTCGGCTCCTTCCACCTAGAGGGGCCGCTGAAAGAAGGAATAACAATTCCTCCACACAACCCGCTAAGACGTGAGTTATTCTCACCTGATGAAGTAAGAGAACTCGCAGAGACGCTGAATGCAAAAAGAACCCTCCTCACCCACATCGAGGAAGAATGGGGCAAATCCTTCGACGACTACCAGCAGATTGCCTCCGAATATGGTTTTGAAGTCGCATATGATGGAATGCGAATAGTGATCTGACGCTAAACGATACGCACCTTCTCGAACAGAGTGATCTTCATAGAGGAATGTTGCAGAAGTCTTATGTCATCAGCCTCAGAGAATAGAGGCTGAGCCCCTGCAGCGCAATAAGTAGGAAGGAGAAAGAAGCTCTCGCCTGGACCTGCAAAGAACAGTTTCCAATACACCAACCTCTGGTACAGACGTTCCTCGCAACCATCCGCTTTTCTATGGATGTGGCTCCGCTAGGTGGCGTGATTGATATCTTCGACATCGTCGCTATTACCAGTGCCTATGGAGAAACCTTTGGGGCTCCGCCACCTTAATCCCTTTTCGATTTCCTCAGGATCCTAAAGCAGTCTATTCCTCAGACTGACTACACAGTTGAACCTGAGAACGTACAGTAGTAGTTTCAACTAAGGCTTAAGAACCCAGTAAACGTAAAGTAGTCTGTAGGTGCGCGTCTTTGGTTAAANNGTTAAATGTCCGAAGTGTGGCCAACGTGCAGGGGATTTCTACTATTGTGTTGAATGTGGAACGCTTCTGAAAGAACCATGCCCAGGTTGCGGAACCTGGGTGGACGTAAGCATCAAAACTTGCCCAAAATGTGCCAAACCTAACAGGCTCTACTCATCTTGAACTCGAGCGACGAGAGCTTGAGATTCGTGTAAGTGTGTCGAGACGACCGCTGATCCTAGGTTCAAGGTAAAAGCTCAAGTTTCACCGTTGCAAGTTTAAGCTATTGACTGCCAATGCTCAGCTCAGTTGTGGATGAGAGTGTTCAAGGGATTGGGATTTGTGGCTCGAATCGCTATACTGACGGAGACAGCGTCCTAGTAGGCAGAGTGCAAGATTGTCATAACTTGAAGGCGGGAATCCTAGCCTCAGTAGAGTTGATCGGCGGCTTTGGGAAGATCATGGAGCGAAACAGTGAGATTTTCCTGAAGCCGAACTGCAACACTGCAGATCCTTCGCCAGCATCGAGCGACCCCGACTTCATTGAGGCACTCATAGAGTTGCTGTATGAGCACGGAGCCTCGAAAGTTGTTCTTGGGGAATCATCGATGGCTTCACTGTCAACTCGAGAGGTTCTGGAGAAATCAGGGATGTTGAGGAAAGCCCAAAGGGCTGGAGCTGAGATTGTTGTCTTTGACGAAGGGGAATGGATCAAGGTTGAAATAGGCGGCAGATACCTGAAGAAAGTGAGTCTACCTCAACGAGCCCTGAAGGCAGGGACTCTCGTCTATGCGTGTTGTATGAAAACTCACAAGTGGGCTCAGTTCACGTTGAGTCTGAAATTGGCTGTGGGTTTCATGAAACCTCGGGAAAGAATGCGACTACACTCGAGGAATCTGCAGCAGAAAATCGCTGATCTAAACCTGGTCGTTCACCCGAGTTTGGTGTTGATGGATGGAAGACGATGCTTCATTTCAGGAGGCCCAGCGAAGGGCGAGATCAGGGAACCCGGTGTTATCCTTGCCTCAGGTGATAGGATAGCAATCGATGTAGAGGCTGTGAAAACAATGGCTAGTTATGACGGCGGCAGCTTAAACAATGATCCATGGACCTATCCACAAATAGCAAGAGCAAGAGACCTTGGATTAGGTGTAACGAAAGAACAAGACTACACAATTCTCAGCTAGTCAGCATTCGCGCTCAATAGTTCACTACTCGAACACTCTTTCACAACCTATATTAGAGGCGCGTGCACATCAAGCGGTCTAGCCACTTTGAAAAGAGGAGAAAGGTGAAGTAATGACAAAAACGAATGTTCCAACAAGCGTGCATCCTCACAGACGCCTCCCTTTTGTCGCGGGTGCGGTCATCGCAGCCTTAATGCTTGTCGTCAGTTCCGGTTTCTCTTTGTACACTCACAGGTCCACTGTAGCCTACGGTATTTCATCAATTACAATCATATCGCCGGAAAATGCCACATATAACTCTCCTAACATGGTATCTAGCCTCGCACTAAGTTTCTACATCGACGTTCCAAGGCTCAGAATGATCAGTTGGATTGGTTACAGTCTAGACGGAGAGCCGAATGTGACAATCTCTGGAAACACAACCATTCCCGTGGAATACGGGCACCACACCATCAGTGTTTCNNCAGCCAATGGCTCTTTCGGAGGCAGCTACACTTCTTCCGAAACCGTGTATTTCACTGTTGCACTGGCATCCGATCTGAATGGTGATGGAGTCGTGAGCATCCTAGACATAATGCTGGCCTCCGCAGCCTATGGATCAACTCCCAATGATCCACACTGGAATCCAAAGGCAGACGTTGCTTCTCCAGGAGTAATCGACATCTTTGATCTCATCAGCATAGCATCTCACTACGATGAAACTTGGTGAAAAGACGAGTAGCGAGAACTACTGCTTCCCATCTTTTTTTTTGTTCGGTTTCTAATCATCCCTAGCGCGCGCATAGTACGTGCTATTGCTTCTTGCGCCATACTGTGAAATATACAATGGTGAGAATGATCGCTGCCGGGATCCCAAAAATGATCAGCAACCAGGCTAGCATTTGGAACCATGAATACACCCAATAGGTATAGGCATAGTCTCCAAATGGAGTGAACAAATCTCCGTTGATATACATGTAGATGGAATACACAATGAATATGGCGAACCCGAAACCTCCGCTTTCCGCTGCTCTACGACTCCCCCATCGGCCTTTGAACTCCGATCTCTCCTCAGCAGGTAATCGCTTCCACCAGAAATACCACCCCAGTCCCAAAGCGACCCCCACAGGTATCCCGACAATCACTAACTCCCACAATATGAGAAATATGACAAACTCCCAAACCCACGCCAAAGTCCACTCTCCGATGG
>JABAOC010011357.1_pt1 | contig 14318 bp, 13 predicted proteins | sample 7062161 | NCBI WGS metagenome assembly JABAOC01 (sample SAMN14538625, study PRJNA623070) | marine sediment metagenome | biome: marine biome [ENVO:00000428]; feature: marine pelagic biome [ENVO:01000023]; material: deep marine sediment [ENVO:00002113] | place: India: Gulf of Khambhat ... | reverse complement strand
CCGATGCCGGAAAGCCTGCGAGCAATTTCCCTGTCCACAAGTGTGCCGTTAGTAAGCACATAGAGGTCGAAACCACGGCTTTTAAGTTCACCGAGTATGGAGAAAATATCCTTCCTCAGAAATGGCTCGCCCCCGGAGATGTTCGCGCTCGGAGAAAACTCTATGCCGTAAGTATCGGACCAGTCCTCGAGCATCTCGGACACTTCGTCCGCAACCGCAACGGCTTCCACGAGAGACATTTCGCCTCGGATAGGCGTTTCCTGATAACAGTGTCTGCAGTGGAGATTGCATCGCTCGGTCAGGTGCCACTGGATGAAAAATTCATGCGGGGGAGTCAACGGCATGCGCTAATCCTCCATTATGCGTTTAATCCAGCGGAAGGCGGGCCGAATATTCACATTGCGTCGAAGCCTGTGCTTAGCCCCCCTTCCGCCGGAAGCCTCGCTGCCAGACCGGCAGCGTTTTAGCTCTTACAACTGCTTCATTTCCGGCATACCTTGCCGGGATTTTCTCTTGTCGCCTTTTTTATGGCTTCCCAGAAGGACGCCTCCTTCCTCAAGGCCTCTTTGTCGAGGGCCTTCTTCATCCCGAATCACCTCTTCCCTTTTTGAATAACAGCAAGCAGAAGCCGCTCTTAGCTAAACGCTATCACATAAACTAAAGGCACGCAAGAAATCATAGCAGGTGTTTCAGGCAGGCAAGATTGACATGGAGCGTTTGGTAATGAGACGGAAAGTCACAAGATGGGAATTAGCATCTACCAGTCTAGGTCTGCTGTATTTCCAGAAGCTCTAACTCGAAGGTAAGCGTTTTCCCTGCAAGCGGGTGGTTGGCGTCGAGTGTAACGAAGTCTTCCGTGACATCAGTGATCATGGTCTCAAGCATTCCTCCGTCGGGCTGCCTGATGTTTATGTATGTGCCAACCTCCGGCTTTATCTTCGCGGGAAACTTTGCCCTTTCCATTTTTTGCACCAGATTCTCGTTCCGGGGGCCGTATGCCTCATCCGGCGGCACCTCGACGGTCTTGGTCTCGCCGACCGTCATACCAGTCACCGCCTTTTCGAAGCCCTTGATCAGGCGGCCATGTCCGAGTGTGAACTCAAGGGGCTGCCCGCGCTCCCACGAGGAATCGAATCGCGTACCGTCCTCCAAGGTGCCCCTGTAGTGGACCTTGACCTTGTCGCCTCTCTGTGCCTGTTTCATCAATTACCTTATGGATATAGAATTACTGAATTATAGCAGAGATAAGTTTATGGGTGCATATGCCATTGATTTTCAGGCGGGCGGACCGTCCGCTCAGGCGATGGAGCCCACTCACGTAGAGCCCTGCCCCGCTGTGCAGCCGTAACAGTGCTCGCCCACAATTATCTTCCTGCTGGAGAACCTAGAATATTCGAAATCACGGACGCGCCTGGGGCAATGTTCATCCACGGGGAGGCCGAGAACGAGATTAAAGTCGCAGTCGTAAAGGGCCCCGTCCCAACCGACGCTAAGTAGGTGCCTGCACATCAGGCTATCGAGAGTAGCGGGATTGAAAGCGCCTGCGAGCTTTTCCATGTATTTGTCGAAGTTGCCAGTGAGCTTCAGGAAGTCCCTGAAACGTCCTATGGGCATGTTCGTAAAAGTGAAGAGGCTTGTGAAGGAGACGCCGAAGTTTTTCTTGAGTTCCCTCTTGTACTCGGCCTCAAGGGCCTCTTGCCCGGGCGGCAGATAGGCTCCCGGGGGGTTGTAGACGAGGTTCAGAGTCCTTCCACCCTCGACACCATAGCCAAGTGAGTTCAACCTTCTGATGGCTTCGATGCTCTTTTTGAATGCTCCGGTTCCGCGCACCCTGTCAACGCCGCTTTCGATGTAGTACGGCAGAGAAGCGACCACGTCTACTCCGCTTCCGGCGTAAAACTCCGGAAGGTCTTCCATACCGTCCTCGGAAAATATCGTCAGGTTGGTCCTGACAATGACTCTTCTGCCAAGCGCCCTCGCCTTTCTCACCAATTTTTTTAAGTTTGGGTTAAGCTCCGGAGCGCCTCCGGTAAGGTCAAGTGCGGGGATGTCGCTTTGACCGAGAGCGGAAAGCACTTCGTCAACGGTCTTCTTACTCATCATCTCCGTTCTTGCCGGGCCTGCCTCCACGTGGCAGTGCTTGCAGGACATGTTGCAGCGGTAGCCGAGGTTGACCTGAAGGACGTCTATGCTCGTCGCCCTGAGCGGCTCTCCCCTGTTGAGGAGCACCGTTTCTTCGAACTTTCGCAAACCGGCAGTTGCAGCCTTGACCGTCATATCTAAAGCGACACCTTTTCCACCGAGTTATGGGCCTGGATGCCGTGTATCAGCGACGCCCCACCCCTGAGGGCAGACGCAACATGCACGGCCTCTGTGATGTGCTCGAGGCTCATCCCCTCCTCCAGGCAGGACTTCGTGTACGCATCTATGCAGTAGGGACACTGTATCGCATGTGCCACGGCAAGCCCTATAAGCACCTTTTCGCGCTTCGACAACACCCCCGGCTCAAGAGACGCGGCGTACCAGTCCATGAATTTCTTGAAAAGCTCTGGGCTGTGTTTGCCCATCTCGCCGAACCTGTCCAGGTCTTCGGGCCTGTAATAATCAGCCATTTCGTTCATCCTCCTTTATTTGAATTAATTATCCGGAACACAAGCGATATTTATAATTTATATCATACTTGCGTGCCGAGGACAAACCTCCTAAAGATATTACATTATGAGCAAGTATCTAATCTCGTCACAATTACAAGTTGCATGCTTGTATTAAAATCACTTTACAAGTATTTTTCTTATGCTACAATCTGATAAAGGGGCCGCACGAAGAGAGCCTCGCCTTGCACAATCAACGAGGGTGACATTCCGTGCAAGAATCTCTAAACAGGAGCTGGATCTAATGGGCGCTAATCGGGTATTGGAACTCGCGAAGCTGGGGCAGTGCATCTGGCTTGACACATTGAGCAGGAAGATGATTAAGTCCGGGGAGCTTTCGCGTCTTACAGGGGTGGACGGCATAAGCGGCGTAACCACAAACCCAAGCATTTTCCAGAAAGCCATAAGCGGCAGCGACGACTACGATGAATCCCTTAAAAAGCTCATTAGTGACAACTATACCGATCCGAAGGAACTATTCTTCCAACTGGCCATCGAAGATGTGGGCGCGGCTGCAGATACGCTTAGGCAGACGTACGAATCCAGCAAGGGACAGCACGGTTTCGTGAGCATAGAGGTCTCACCCGACCTGGCCTATGATACCGAGGCAACAATCGCCGAGGCCCGCTGGCTGTTCTCGACACTCGGCAGAAAGAACATAATGGTGAAGGTCCCTGCCACCAGGGAAGGACTTCCGGCCATCGAGCAGCTGACCGCCGACGGCGTGAACGTTAACGTTACGCTCCTTTTCTCCGTAAACCGTTACGTGGAAGTCGCGGACGCATTCATGAAAGGACTCGAAAGACGAACAAACCAGAACCATGCCATAGACGACATCGCGTCGGTGGCAAGCTTCTTCGTCAGCAGGGTAGACACCCTCGTGGACAAACTCCTTGAAGAGCGCATCGACGACGAGAAATCCGACTCCGGTAAAGCTACGCTACGGGGCCTCATGGGCAGGGCCGCCGTGGCTAACGCAAAGATTGCGTACCGAAAAGGTGAGGAGATAATGGCTGGCGAACGCTTCAAACGCCTCGAGNNAACCCCGCTTACAGCGATATCAAATACGTCCAGGAACTGATAGGCCCCATGACCGTTAACACGGTGCCCCTCAATACGCTCAGCGCCTTAATGGACCACGGCGAAGCTAAAGTGACGATAAGAGACGGTTTGGATGCGGCGGAGCGCCTATTCGACGACCTGCGCTTCGTAGGAATCGACATCGAAGAAGTCGCGGATGAACTCGAAAGACAGGGGGTCAAGGCTTTCTCGGATTCGTATTTCGCCCTGCTCGACGATATCGCTTTGAAAAGGGACAAGTTCATTGTATAATACGGGCCAACAGGAGATCGATTATGCAGGTCGGAATGGTAGGGCTCGGCAAGATGGGCATGAACATGGCCCGCAGGCTTCTCAAAGGCAGGCACAAGGTTGTCGCCTACAACCGCACGCCCGGGAAAGTTGATGAGATCGTAAAAGAAGGCGCAACGGGCGCCTACACCTTAGAAGAGCTCGTAAGCAAACTGAAGCCCCCCCGCACTGTATGGATAATGCTACCCGCCGGCAAACCCGTGGACGACGCTATAGAGTCGCTCAAGACCCTCCTTAAGAAAGGCGACACGATAATCGAAGGAGGAAACAGCTACTATAAAGACGACATCCGCCACGCCGAGGAGCTCAAGCCCTTTGGCATAAACTACATAGACGCAGGCGTGAGCGGAGGCATATGGGGACTAAAGGTCGGCTATTGCCTGATGCTCGGCGGCGAGAAGAAGGCATACGACAAGCTTACTCCGATACTTAAAACTCTCGCGCCGAAGGACGGTTACCTCTACTGCGGCCCGGCGGGTGCGGGGCACTTCGTAAAGATGGTGCACAACGGCATTGAATACGGAATGATGTCCGCCTATGGCGAGGGCTTCGAGATACTGCACGCCTCGCATTATGCTGATGGTTTCGATTATGCAAAAATCGCACATCTCTGGAACCAGGGAAGCGTCATAAGGTCGTGGCTCCTTGAGCTTGCCGAGTCGGCATTCGAAAAAGACGGCAAACTCGAAGGCATCGAGGCGTACGTCGAAGATTCGGGCGAAGGGCGGTGGACCGTGCAGCAGGCGGTCGACTCTGCGGTTCCAACACCCATCATCGCCGCTTCTCTTTTCCAGCGCTTCCGCTCCCGCGAAGAGAGTCCGTTCTCGGACAAACTCCTTGCCGCCCTCCGTAACGAGTTCGGAGGGCACGGCTTTAAACCCAAACAAAAGGGCCGAAAAAAGAAAAGTAAATGAATGTCCCTGAAGCGAAGCTCGAGGTCAAGGGACGGGTTATAAGCCCCGAGATGGGCGAATGCGAAATCGAGGTGCCCCGCCCGTTCTGTCTTGTGATATTCGGCGCCTCGGGCGACCTCACCAAAAGAAAGATAATTCCCGGAGTCTACAGGCTCTTTCACTACGGCTTTCTCCCGGAAAAATTCCTCGTCCTTGGCGCGGCCAGGACCGATATGGACGACAACGCATTCCGCCAGCACATGCAGGATGCGGTGAAAGAAGCGCTCCCAGACGACTACAGCCAGGACGTATGGGACAAATTTGCCGAAAGGCTCTGCTACTGCAACATCGACTACGCCGAGGCGAACACATACAGCGCAATAAAGGACAAGCTCGAACCGCTGGAGAAGAAGTTCCGGACCGAAGGAAACCGAGTGTTCTACCTCGCGGTGCCGCCCGACGCATACGAGACCATCATAATCAACCTCGGCGAATCAGGACTTTCGAGGGAAAAGGACGGTTATTCGCACGTGGTAATCGAAAAACCCTTCGGTCGCGATACCGAAACGGCAAGAAGTCTGAACGGGGCTCTCAGCAAGTCTTTCGAAGAGAGACAGATATACAGGATGGACCACTACCTTGCCAAGGAAACCGTCCAGAACATCCTGATATTCCGCTTTGCAAACTCCATATTCGAACCCCTCTGGAACCGCCGCTACATAGACCATGTCCAGATAACCGTTGCCGAGTCCATAGGCGTGGGGCACAGGGCGGGCTACTACGAGCGCGCCGGGGTGCTCAGGGACATGTTTCAGAACCACCTGTTCCAGCTCATTGCCCTTACAGCCATGGAGCCGCCATCGGTGTTCGAGGCCGACAGGGTGAGGGACGAAAAGGTTAAGGTCTTCCGCTCGATAAGGCCCTTCCAGCTTAAGAATGTAGATGACTTTGTGGCCCTCGGCCAGTACGCAAGCGGCACGGTCGACGGCAAAGAGGCAATAGGATACAGGGGCGAGCCCGGCGTGAGCCCGGCCTCAAAGACGCCGACTTTCGCAGCCCTTAAGCTCTTCATCGACAACTGGCGTTGGAACGGCGTGCCATTCTACGTGCGTTCGGGCAAGCGGCTTGCGAAGAGGAAGGCATCCATCTCCATTCACTACAAGCAGGTGCCGCACATGATGTTTAAAAACGTTATCGAAGAGCGCATAGAGCCGAGCACACTTGTGCTGAGGGTTCAGCCCGACGAGGGCATTAATCTGGAATTTCAGACAAAGACGCCCGGCGCAAGAGTCTGCCTGAACAAAGTGCTTATGGATTTTTCGTACCAGAAGGCATTCACGTTCGAGGCATACGAGAGGGTCCTGCTCGATTGCATGCAGGGCGACCAGATGCTCTTCGTGAGAGAGGACGGCGTGGATGCCACGTGGCGGCTCCTTTCGCCCCTGATAGAAAAACTCGAGGCCGAGGCCGGGCGGTTTAGGTTTCCCAATTATGCATCAGGCTCCGAAGGCCCTGCAGAGGCCTTTGCGCTAATCGAGGCAGACGACCGGAAATGGCGCCAGCTCTAAAACCCGAGATACACGTATCTGAGGACCGGGAGGCCATGAGCCTCCATGCCGCCAACATGTTCGATTCAATATCCAGAGGCGCGATAGGAGCAAGAGGAAATTTCCGGGCGGCACTCTCCGGCGGCTCTACACCGATTCGGCTTTACTCGCTGCTTGCGGCCGAGCCCTACCGCTCGAAGGTGGACTGGCAGCACATGGAGCTTTTCTTCGGTGACGAGCGCTGCGTCCCTCCCGACCACCACAACAGCAACTTCAATTCCATAAATGAAGCCCTTCTCTCGCACGTACCGGTGAAATCACACCGGATAGAGGGTGAGCTTTCGCCCGAGGAGGCCGCCCTGCGCTACGAAGGCGAACTCCGCCGCGTTTTCGGCCTGCAAGAGGGAATTCCCGTCTTCGACCTAATGCTGCTCGGTCTGGGCGACGACGGCCACATTGCATCGCTGTTTCCAGGCTCGACAGCCCTCAAGGAAACGACAAAGCTTTCGGCTGCGGTATACGCCGGAGAGCTTAAAGGCTGGCGCGTAACGCTCACGCTTCCTGTTATCAATCATGCCCGCAAGGTTGTGTTCATGGTGTCGGGAGACGCAAAAGCACAGGTGGTAAAGGAAGTGCTCGCAGGCATAAAGAATTATCCCGCTTCGCTCGTAGCGCCCCTTAAAGGAGATGTCCTCTGGCTTCTTGACAAAGGGGCCGCCTCGCTACTTTAGGCCTTGGGGATTATGAAATAGAAGTTGTTGCCTCCCTCCACGGGCTCGTATCCGACTACTCCGCCGTGCATCTCTATTACATTTTTCACGAAACTCAGACCATGCCCCGTGCCCGCCGTCTTACGTGCGTTTTCACCCCTGTAGCCCTCCTCAAAGACCCTGCCTCGCTCCTCCGGCAAAAGTTGCGGCCCGGTAGAAAAGACGTTATACTTGGCTCCGTCCTTCCCCAAACCAAAATAGTCTTTAAGTATCTCATGCCCGAATGATACCGTCTTAGCCTTCTCGCCGGAAGGCAAGGTGACCTCACGGGCGTACCTGATGGCGTTTGAGAAGAAATTCGCATAAACCTGGGCTATAAGTCCCACGTCGACTACCTCTGCGGCTTCCTCTTCGGGCACGCCACTTGAGGCCTCGTCCACGACGATTCCCATAGAGCTTAGCTTGTCGGCGTAGCGTTCGAGCTGCGGTTTAATGACATCCTTGTACATGTTGCACCGCTTGGTCCTCAGCACAAGGCGGCCCTTGTCGAAGTGGCTCCGCCTCAGAAGGGTCTCAAGGAAGAGGCTCATGTTTCTGTAATGCCGCTCGATGTTTTCGAAGTCCGCCATCAGGCCCCTGCTTGCATCCTTGAGGTCCTCAATGGCAACACAAGGGCGGCTTCCCGGCTCGACGCCCTCTTCCCTGCAGTAGTCCGCAAGCAGCCTCTCCACTTCCTGGATGTTGGACGCCTTGGCCTTGAGGTTCCTGAGATAGAGCTTGTAGACCATGTTGGGCACGATGATGTTGTGCTCAATGTCGGCAACGAGCGTGCGTATGAAGCGCAGGTGCTCGACGTTCTTTGCGTCGATGAACTTGTTGTGGATGTTAAAACCGATACGGTTTGCGTATTTCTCGAAAAACAGCTCCCTGTGCGGCCCGAGGTCCTTTACCGGATATATCTCAAGCAGGCCAAGCACGTCCTTCTCAGCGGCAAACGGAAGCTGCTCCATCAGCTCCTTCTTGCCCCTGATGGTGAGCACAAGGCTCCGGTTTGCGTAATATGGTTTTTCCGCCGCCCGGACGTTCTCAGGCGGTGGCCTGTGAAGGTCCCCCACAGAGGCGTCGGTGCCCGCAACAAGGGTGAGCCCGCGGCTCTTCGTACCCAGTACGTAGAGCCGCGCCCTCAGGCCGAAAAAAGCCTCGGGTATGGCAACGCAGAGCTTATAGAAGTCCCCGAGGTCGTCGAACTCCTGCGAGAGATCGAAGAACGTCTTAAAGGCCGTGTTCTCGTTCTCCGTGAGTGCGTACTCGGAGTAGTCTACCCTCTTCTGATCGATGCGCTGCAGTATATATTCGATCGTAAGCATAATGATTACCTTACATTATGGCAGAATTCGCGGCACTTTTTTAAGAGGGATTATTTTATTCCACCCATAATTCCTTGATACGTATCTCGTACCGGGTGTGAGTGCTATAATCTCCCTATGGAATGCCCCCGCGACGGAGGAAAACTTTTTCCTCAGGCCTACGAGGGCGATGTCTTCGTGGACGCCTGCCCCAAGTGCAAGGGCGTGTTCCTCGACCGCGGCGAGCTCCAGAAGATAGAGGCGGAACACAAGCACGACTACTCCGAGATGATGTCCCGCATGCCCGACCTCGTGGCCCCGGCCTACGAGCGCGCCCGCCAGAGGGCCGAGCCCGAGCCGTTCTGTCCCAAGTGCGGCGCCGAGATGGAGACCCGCGAGTACGCGTACTGTTCGCAGGTAATGATTAACAAGTGCGTAAAATGCGGGGGTATCTGGCTTGACCGGGGCGAGGTGGAGGCGCTTGAGATATTCTACGAACGGGAGCGCGAAGGAGCACGGCGAGGCTTCCTCGGAAGCCTCTTAAGACACTAATATCTGTTCAGCCTCCAGTCGTAGTCCTGGAAATTAACTTTCAGGTAATCGGCGTTCTCTTCAAGGAAAGCTTTGTCCTCCGCATCGTAGAGGAAACGGCCCGCAAGGCGGAGGCGATCGCCCATGGTCTCGCCGAAGTCCGGGGCATACCAGTCGAATATGCGCGAAAGGGAAACGCTTTCTTTTTCCCTGTCAACAACCAAACCGCCGGCATTAATGAACGTGGCGGCGGCTACGTCGAGCTCCCTGTCTATGTCCCCGGCGGTATAAACCCCTATTGGCGGACACGAAGAAGAGGCGCACACGAGGGCGAAGTGAATCCTGGGATCGAGAGGCTCCGCACTGTAACGCAGCCTCTCGTCTCCGCTACTCATTCGCCTGAAGACCGAATACGGCGGTCTGCTGTTGGCCCTCAGTATTCCGTGCTCTATGTCGTCGGGGCTGAAAAGCATATCGCCTATCCTGTATTGTACGCGTCCGAGGAACCCCCTCACTTCCTTGATCGAGTCACGTATGCCGAGCTCTATGACCCCGTGTATGACAATGACGTTGTAAAGATTAATCCAGAAGGCAATCTTTTCTTCCCTTGATTTCAGTGTATCGAGGTCCATGTCCCGAAGGGCGTAGCTGAGCTCAAGGTATTCCCTGTATGCTTCTGAGCGGCGCATTCTCTCGTAGGCCACGCGCCCCGTACGGGTGTCAAAGAAGGCGCCCCTTAGTATGTTCATCTGGTTTTTGAGCCTCGGTGCCATCTCCGAAGCGAGCACCTCCCTGCTTGGCGCGCCGTCATTAAGTACAAGTTTTCCAAGTGCGGACAGCCTCCTGTGCTCGTACTCCACTTCCTCGCGGGCGGCCCGGGCCATTCTTAGAGCTACTACACTGTTTATATAGCCGATATGGGTAAACGCCTGGGGAAAATTTCCCAGGAGTTCCCCGGTCCGGGGGTCGTATTCTTCCGCGAAAAGCCCCAGGTGGTTTGCCACGCCTTCCATGCGCCCGAGCAGTTTCTCGGCCTCGTCAAGCCTTCCCTGCGCAACGAGGTTGTCAACTAGCCAGAAGGTGCAAAGCAGGAACGCGCCTTCGTTCCCGCTTAGCCCGTCCTCTGACTTGTACCGGTAAAGAAAGCCGTCCGAGTCAAGCTCTCTGGAGATGGCATCCACCGTGGACTTTATTTTCGGATCGTCAAAAGGGAGGAAGCCCAGTATCGGGAAAAGAAGGCCCGACGCGTCGAGTGCGTCAGTCTCGTAGTGCTGAACGAAACTCTTCTTTACCTCATTCCATCCCTTTTCAAGAACTTCCTCCTTTATCTCCTCCATTGTGCGCTGCCACTTTCTTAAATCGGCAGGAAACCCGTATCTCACTGCGATGACTATGCCCCTTTCGAGCGCGCCCCAGCACATCACCTTTGAATACACAAAGTGCCACGGCCCGCCCCTCACCTCCCATATTCCGGAGTCCGTGTCGCGCCAGTGCTCAACCACATAGTCGCAGACACCCCGCAGGTAGGGCCATGTCTCTATATCTACCTTTCCCACGTAGTCCGAGAGTTTCAAGGCCGCGTCCATGAGCTCGCCGTAGATATCGAGCTGCCGCTGCTCGGCTGCGGCGTTCCCTATGCGCACCGGCTTCGAGTCCATGTATCCCTTCAGGTGTGAAAGCTCCTGCTCCGGCAGTTCCTTCTCTCCGCGCAGGCCGTACATTATCTGAAGCCTCTCGGTGCCGTGCCTTTCAAGGACACCGACAATCCATTTAAGGTATCCCTCTGTCTCGGAAAGGTGACCGAGGTTGAAAAGCGCCTGTAGTGTGAATGATGCGTCCCGTATCCACGTGTAACGGTAATCCCAATTGCGCTGTCCGCCAATCTCCTCTGGAAGCGATGTGGTAGGCGCCGCGGCTATCGTGCCCGTGGGAGCATAATAGAGAAGTTTTAAGAGGAGGGCCGAGCGCTCGACCATGTCTTCGTACTTGCCAAGGTCAAGGGCGCGCCCGGTTTCGGACTTCTTAAGCCATTCCTTCCAGAATATCTCGGTCGCGGCAAGGGCTCGCTCCGCGACTTTGGGATCCAGATTACGCTGTCCCTCAGAGCCATAGCGCATGTGAAGCCATGCCCTCTGCCCTTCCTTGAGCACAAAGTCCGCCTCGCAGACGCAGCCGGATATGTTAAGCTCTTTGGTACTTGTAACATAGATGCTCTCGCCGTCCGAGACGGCCAGCATGCCGTTTCCTTCTCTTCTCAGAAATGTCTCGGCACGGGCGTAATCGAATCGCGGGTCGAGCGACACTTTTACCTTTACCTCGCCCTTTGTGACCTCCGCAAGCCTGTATAGTTCGTGGCGCTCGTTTTCGCGTGTACCGTGCACGGGCATGAAGTCCGTGAGCCTGAGCACGCCGGTTGATGTCTTGAAAGTGGTAACAAGGATGTTGGTGCCTTTGAGGTATTCCGCCGAGGACTGCCAGCCCTCTTCGGCCGGCCTTACGATGAAGCTACCGCCGTTTTCGTCATCAAGTATGGCGGCAAATATGCTGGGGGAGTCAATATACGGCATGCAGAGCCAGTCGATGGAGCCGTCAAGACCCACGAGGGCCACGGATTGCAGGTCCCCGATTACGCCGTAGTCGCAGATGCGCTTGTACATTGCACTACTGGCAGGCGGCCCTTCCCTTGAGGTGGAAGAAGAATTTCAGGCCCTTCTTTATCTTCTCCGAATAAATCTTCTCGGAAATAAAATTGCTAACCACCTTCTTGTTTATCTCTCCAAGCGTCGGGTATGGATGGATTGCCCCAACGAGGGTCATAAGCTTGACCTTGCCGTTAAACGCCGCGACCCACTCGCTCAGGAGCTCCCCGGCCTGCGGGCCGAGTATCTGCACCCCCAAGGGCTTTTCGTGGGCGTCGAGGATGAGTTTAATTCTGCCTATGTGCTCCTCCTCGGCGAGGCTTCGGTCGTTGCCCCTGAAGTCCTCTGTATAGATCTTGTACTCTATGCCCGCCTCTTGCGCTCGCTTTTCGTTCATGCCGATGCTTGCGAACTCCGGGTCGGTGTAGGTGCACCAGGGAAGGAACGTGTAGTCCGCCTTCCTGGGTATATGGAATATCGCGTTGCTTATTACAATTCCACCCTCGTAGCCCGCGGCGTGCGTAAACAGGTGCTCGCCGGTCGCGTCTCCGGCCGCGTAGATGTGTTTGTGCTCAGTCGTCCGGAGCCTCGCGTCTACTCTAATACCTTTCCTGTCGTTCTCCACCCCTATGGCGTCGAGTCCGAGAGAGCCGTGGTTTCCCTGCCGCCCCATGGCAACGAGTATGGCTTCAGCTCTAAGGCTGCGCTCTTTACCTCCCTGCACTATTATGACTTCGCGCTCGGTACCCGCATCTCTCACCCGTTCTGTAGTCGAATTCAGGTAGAACTCCACGCCCTCACCCTTGAGGACCTCCATGAGGATGTCGGCCATGTCCCTGTCCTCCTTACTTAGTATCTGGCCGCTCCGCTGAACCACCATCACCTTGGTGCCCAGCCTAGTGAAGGCCTGAGACATCTCGATGGCTATCGGCCCCGCGCCGAGCATTATCATCGACTTCGGAAGCCTGTCCAACGAAAATATCTCCCTGTTTGTGAGGAAGGGAGTCTTATCGAGCCCCTCTATCGGGGGAACTGCGGGTGACGAGCCAGTTGATATCACCCAGTTCTTTGCGTTGAATTCCTTTCCGCCGAGTTTGACCGTATGTTCGTCGGTAAAAATAGCATCGCCGAACTCCACCTGCGCGCCGAGGCCGCAGAACCTCTCCTTTGAGTCGTGCTCCTGGATGGTATCGATTACTCGCTGTATCCTGCTTGCCACGTCGCGGTAGTCAACCGGCTTGACCTCCACCAAAGGTAGGCCATACCTCGCAGCGTTTTTTATCATGTGGTAGACGTGGGCCGAGCGGATGAGCGTCTTGCTCGGCACGCATCCATAGTGAAGGCAGTCGCCACCGAGCTTGTCGTCTTTTTCGATGAGTATCGTCCTGGCACCGAGCTGCGCGGAACCCGCGGTCGCGGTGAGACCGCCGGAGCCGCCTCCTAGAATGCCTATATCGTAATCGAACTTAGCCATCTCTTCCCCCTTGTTGGGTGATTTCCTCTATAGGTTCCTTGCCTTTCTTCCGCCTGTAGAGGGCCAGTAGCTTCTTCGCGGTTATCGGGAAAAGCCCGAGCAGGACGAACGAGCCGATGAGCCTGGGCGAAAGTATTCCTGATGGCGATTCTATGCGAGCAATCTCCTTCCCGGCATTCACGTAAACTATCGTCCCCGCCAGCATGCCTACCTGCGAGACCCAGTAGAAGGTCCACATGCGCATCCTGGTAAGTCCCATCGTGAGGTTTATGAGCCAGAAGGGGATGGCGGGGATGAGCCGCATCGTAAAGAGATAGAAGGCCCCTTCTCTCTCTATTCCTTCGTTTACCGACTTTAGCCTGTCGCCGACCTTGGCCTGCACCCAGTCCCTTAGCACGAACCTCGACACGACACACGCAATCGTAGCCCCTATGGTGCTTGCGAAGGAGACCACTATGGTTCCAACCATGAGGCCGAACATCGCCCCTCCGGCGAGGGTCATCACCGCAGCTCCCGGGAGTGAAAGCGAGGTTACCAGAATGTATATCGCCATATAGGCCGCTATTACGGCCGCCTGGTGCTCGGCGTAAAGGGCCTGAAACTTCTCCTGCGATTCCTTTATGTACGAAAGCGTCAGGTACTGCCTCAGGTCAAAGGCAAAGAACGCAACCACAAGTGCTACAACTACTCCGACAACAGCAATCTTCTTTATCGTCGATTTCTCCACACCTGCCTCATCTTGATGCTCTTATTCGAGTTGCTTCAGACCAAAATAAGCCGCGCCCCAGAGGCCGCTCTCCTCGTCTGTGATGAGGTAAACGGGTATCCTCGAAAGCACAGATGCCATCTTGGGCGAACTACGAAACTCCGACTCGAAAGCCTCGTGCTCGACGATTTCCGGTGTCCTTGCGGCCACACCGCCCGCGATATAAAGCCCCCCCGATGCCAGCATCGAAAGGGCATAGTCCCTGCATGCCCTGCCGTAGAACCGGGCCATCCAACTCAGGGTCTCCGGAGATTGACTGAGGCGCTCCGATACCTCCTCCGGCTCAAGCCTCTCCCCCGTGAGGAACTCGTGTATGCGTCTCAGTCCGCCGCCGGATACGACCGTGTTGCCTGTAGGATATTCGTGGCCCGTGTCTTTCACTACGAACCG
>JABAOC010007694.1_pt3 | contig 14319 bp, 11 predicted proteins | sample 7062161 | NCBI WGS metagenome assembly JABAOC01 (sample SAMN14538625, study PRJNA623070) | marine sediment metagenome | biome: marine biome [ENVO:00000428]; feature: marine pelagic biome [ENVO:01000023]; material: deep marine sediment [ENVO:00002113] | place: India: Gulf of Khambhat ... | reverse complement strand
AACAAGATGTTGCGCCTTTGCAGTGCAGGGGTGACAGAACAGTGGCCAAACTCTTCATTTTGGCCATTCAATCCACAATAGGGGCCGTGCACGGGCCTTCGGCCTCCGGTCGAGATGACCGGCGGGCGAGAATGGACCGGCATCCGCTACCGTATCCTGGTCGTACCGGTCCTAGTTGCGGGGGCTTGCCGTTGAAAAAATCCTTCGGCGGGGTAAGATACCGGTATGCGTATCCAGCTCGGCAAGATGTTTCAGAGGGTTTTGCGGTTCCTGCACCTGACGCCGCTTTCGCTGGCGGCGAAATGCCGGTTCATGTTCGGGGCCGCCGTGCTGTTCAGCCTGGCCATCGCTCTTCTGATCCCCTATGTGTGGATGAACCAACTCACCAGGAAGGTGCTGTTGGACACCAGCAGGGCCCGGGCCGAGGCCGTGCTGTTGCGCGCGCACTTCCAATTGGGCTCCTCGGGCGAGATCACGCAGCCGCAACTGAACCATCGGGGAGCGGCCCGGGACCCGAACGACCGGGGCGTTCTGTGGATTCGTTTCCGTAAGGAGCAGGACAAGGACAGTCTGGCGGCGCTGAGCGACGTGCAAAGGATGCTGTTGGAGGAGGTGCAGGCCGACGGGGTGCGGGACGAGGCCACCGAGTTGAGCGAGACCGACGGTGTGCTGCATTATGTCCGGCTGTTCCGCGCGACAGAAAGCTGCGTGGGCTGTCATAACCCCCAGGACGTCGGGGGGGCCTTCTCTCTCAATGAGGTGGTCGGGGCGGCCGTCGTTCGGACGCACGGCGTGGGCGGGGAGCTGCGCAAGATGAAGTTCATGAATCGCATCTGGACGTTCATGGCGGGCGTCATCGGCGGGACCGGGGCCATCGTGGCGTTCTACTGGATCATGCAGCGGGTGATTCTGCGGCCCATCCGCCAGTTGCGCGCCCTGGCCAACAATGTGGCCGAGGGGAACCTTGACGTCCGCAGCTCCATCAGCACCGGGGATGAATACGAGAAGCTGGCCCAGGCCTTCAACCACATGCTCGACCATCTCGCAGCGGCCCAGGAGAACCTGCGCGAGGCCAACCGCCGGCTCGATGCCAAGATCGCCGAGCTTTCCGACCGCAATATCGAATTGTTCCGGGCCAACAAGCTCAAGAGCGAGTTCCTCGCGAACATGTCCCACGAGTTCCGCACGCCTTTGAATGCGATCCTCGGCTTCGCACAGGTCCTGCGCGAGAAGCCCAGCCTGCTCAAGCGCGAGAAGGGGCAACGATACGCGGAGAACATCATCACCAGCGGCAACCGGCTGCTGACCATGATCAACGACCTGCTGGACCTGGCCCGGACGCAGGCCGGCAAGATGGAGCTGCATATCGAGCAGGCATCGGTTCTGCAAATCTGCGAGTCTCTGGTCTCCTCGTTTACGCTGCTGGCCCGCAAGAAGCGGATCAGAATCCACATGGAAGTCGGTCCGGAGGTGCCTCTGATCGTGACCGACGCGGGGAAGGTGCAGCAGGTCCTGTACAACTTCCTGAGCAACGCGATGAAATTCACGCCGGCCCGGGGGCGGATCGAGATTCGCGCCTCGATGCTGGACGACCGGATGTTGCGGCTCGCCGTCAGCGATACCGGCTGTGGCATCGCGGCTGCGGACCGGGAGAAGATCTTCGACAAGTTCCGGCAGGGAGGCGGCTCCCTGACCCGCGAGGAGCCGGGCAGCGGTCTGGGCCTGGCCATCAGCAAGGAACTGGCGGACATGCTGGGGGGCGTTATCGACCTGGAAAGCCAGGTGGGCATCGGCTCAACGTTCTGGCTGGACATGCCCGTGACACTGGGTGCGGAGGCAACGCCGCTGGCAAGCAGCCACAGTGTCGCGAAGAGTTGACCGCAGTGACTTGTTAGTCCTCGTGAATTCAAAACGTGCGTTTCCGGACTCCGGGTGGCATGGTCAAGCGAAGCTTGGCGATATGGTCTTGTGGCCACGCGGGAATTCGGATGGAATACCTGAGGATCGATACCCAGGAATGGAGTCTTGGAAGGTGTGTAAGAAGCCCGTCAATCGACCTTCCGTAAATGNNCCAAACGCACAATTCCGCGTTTGGGGATCCGAATGTCAAGGCCGCAGGCCTTGGCGATGGTGGCACCGCATCCCAGGAAGACCATCGCCAAGCTTCGCCTGGGGCCCCCAACGCAATACACCGCGTTGGGGACCCCTTGACGCTGCCACCCGGAGAAGATACGGCTTTTCACACACCCTCTTGGACGTAGCAAGGAGAGCTTCATGCCGTTGGAACCACACAGGATCTCGCGCCCGCGAAGCGGGCATTCCGGCGTCTTCCCGTTTATCACGTACTTCGTGGCGTCTCTTGCATGCGGCCTTTGTGTCGCGGCGCCCCAGCAGACGCACCCGTTCTCCGTCCATGACATGCTGGCGATGGACCGGATTTCGGACCCGCAGGTCGCGCCGGACGGCGCATGCGTAGCTTTCGTGGTCCGACGGACCGACCTGGAAGCGAACCGGGGGCGCCACGACCTGTGGCTGGCTTCCCTGGAGGGCATTGGGCTTGTTTCCTTCGACGGCATCGAGCTTCGCCGGCTCACGTCGGACCCGCAGAACGATTCGAACCCGCGGTGGAGCCCGGACGGCCGGACGATCTGGTTCCTGTCGGACCGGTCCGGCTCCTCACAGGTCTGGCGCATCCCGGTGGACGGCGGCGAAGCGGAACAGGTGACGAAAGAGCCTCTCGACGTGGGCAATCTCGTGATCGCGCCCGACGGTCGGCACATCGCGTATACGATGGAGGTCTTTCCTGACGGCAAGACCGTCGAGTGCACCAGGAGCAGGCTCGACCAGCGCCAGGAGAGCAAAACCACCGGGCGCGTTTATGAGAAGCTGTTTGTCCGGCACTGGGACACGTGGGAGGACGGGCGGCGCTCGCATCTGTTCGTGCGGCCCGTCGCCGACGGTCCCGACGCGGGGGGGCCTGATGAAGCCGTGGATGTCATGGCCGGCATGGATGCCGACACGCCGTCCGTGCCGTTTGGAGGCCCGGAGGAGATCACCTTCACGCCCGACGGCAGAGGGGTCGTTTTCACCGCCAAAGATGCCGGTCGCGCGGAGGCATGGTCCACGGACTTCGATCTTTATTATGCGCCTGTGGACGGCTCGGCGCCGCCGAAATGTCTCACCGAAGACAATGACGCCTGGGACACGCACCCGGTCTTTTCGCCCGACGGCAAGACGCTGGCTTATCTGGCCATGAGCCGGCCCGGGTACGAGGCCGACCAGTTTCGCATCATGCTCCAGGACTGGCCCAACGGTCCCAAGCGCCTGTTGAACAAGGACTGGGACCGCAGCGCCTCGGCCATACACTGGTCGAGCGATGGCAAAGGTCTCTATGCCATCGCGGCGGATGTTGGTGACGACGCCCTGTTCTACCTTCTTGTGAAGGACGGTAAGGTCCATACGGTCGTCAAGGGGGGAACTGTCCATGCTCTTGATGTGGGGGCTGATCGCGTTGTTTTCAGCTTCAGCAACCTGTGCTCGCCAGCGGAACTGCACTTCCTGAAACATGGCAGCACGCTGGGCATACCACCGACGGAGATCAACAAGGCCAAAGTGGCTGCCGCGCGCATGGGTGAGTACGAGCAGTTCTCCTTCCCGGGCTGGAACGATGAGACCGTGCATGCCTATGTCGTCAAGCCGGTGGACTTCGACCCGGCCCGGAAGTACCCCGTGGCGTTTCTGATCCACGGGGGGCCGCAGGGCTCGTTCGGCAATACCTTCCATTATCGCTGGAACCCGCAGGCCTACGCCGGGGCCGGCTACGCGGCGGTCATGGTCGATTTCCACGGCTCCATCGGTTACGGGCAGGCCTTCACCGATTCGATTCGCGGCGACTGGGGCGGCAAGCCCCTCGTGGACCTGCAGAAAGGCCTGGCGGCGGCCCTGGAGCGCTACCCCTGGATGGACGGCGACCGCGTCGGCGCCCTGGGCGCGTCCTTCGGCGGCTACATGATCAACTGGATCGCCGGCCAGTGGCCCGAGCGGTTCCGCTGCCTGGTGAACCACGACGGCAATCTCGACGAGCGGATGGCCTATTTCGATACCGAGGAGCTATGGTTCCCCGAATGGGACCACCTGGGCACGCCCTGGGACAACCCGACCGGCTATGAGGAGCACAACCCGCTGCGTTTCGTGGCCAACTGGAAGACGCCCATGCTGGTCATTCACGGGGCATTGGATTTCCGCGTCCCGCTGACGCAGGGGCTGGGCACCTTCAACGCCTTGCAGCGTCGCGGCATCCCCAGCAAACTGCTTTATTTTTCGGACGAGAACCACTGGGTCCTCAAGCCGCACAATTCGGTCCTCTGGCACGAGACTGTCATCGGCTGGCTCGACCAATGGCTCAAGCCGTAAGGCTTGCATCTGCCCCGGTCATCTGCACTCCAGAGGAACTGATGGGAGATTCTCATGGCTAAGGACCCGATCATCGAGGGAATTCGGAGAAATCGCAGGGAAATCGCCGAGAAGTTCGGTTATGACCTGCGGGCCATCATCGCCGATGCTCGCAAGCGTCAGAAAGCGCGCGGGAAAAAGGTCGTTTCCTTTGCCCGTACGAAAGGAAAGAAGCGGACGGTCTGGTCTTTGCGATGGACAAGCCCGATAAGATGGCGGTGACCGTCACCGCGAATATCTTGCTTACCGCCTCGTAGGCGTGTTGTACTCGGCACAACAACGTTTGACGATTCATGGCCGGACCGTTACAATGCCCCTCTTGGTTTTGGTACGTCGTAAGTGGCGTGTGAGGCAACAAGAGCGGTGATGCATGGTCGGGGCAGGCCCCCGTGCCCGCCCTGATAATGCCTCGCACCGTATCGCTATGCAGGGCACCTGTGGCAGAGAAAGAGAAGAAGACCAGGAAGAAGGACGAAGTGGCAGTGGCGGGTCCCGTCACGGCCCGCCCGGTCGCGAAGGGCGACTTGACGGTGACGCGCAGCATGCCGGAGTCCCTGGCGGCCGAAGCGGCCGTGCTCGGCTCGATGATCGTGGACCCGAGATGCATCGGGGACGTCGTCGAGTTGCTGAATCGCCACGCGTTCTACCACAGCGAGCATCAAATCCTGTTCGACGCGATCATCAATCTTTACGAGAAGAACCGCGGCGAGGGGATCGACGGCGTGCTCGTGCGCGACGAGCTCGAGCGGCGCAACCAGACGGACGCCATCGGCGGGATCGAGTACCTCCAGCGCGTCATCGAGTCCGTCCCCTCCTCGGCGAACGTCCAGTACTACGCCGAGATCGTCAGGGAGAAGATGCTGCTGCGCGAGACCATCGCCGCGGCCACCGAAATCCTGAACGATGCCTACGACGAGTCGGGCACGGCCGGTGAGAAGCTCGATGAGGCGGAGCGCAAGATTTTCGCCGTCACGGACAAACGGATTACCAGCTCCGCCGTGGCCTTGAAAGACCTGGTTACGCGCGCCTACGAGCTGATTGAGAAGCGCGAAGGGACCCACGTCACCGGGCTCGGGACCGGGTACTACGAGCTGGACGATACGACCTGCGGGCTGCAGGCCGGCGAGATGATCATTATCGCCGGCAGGCCGAGCATGGGCAAAACGGCCCTGGTTTTGAATATGGCCGAGCATATCGGCATCGTGGAGAAGATCCCGTTGGCGGTCTTCTCCCTGGAGATGGGGCGACAGCAGCTCGCCGAGCGGTTCCTGTGCAGCTACAGCGGCGTGGACGCCCAGCTCGTTCGCAAGGGCATGCTCAGCACGGAACATTACCAAAAACTGGTGGAAGCCTGCGGGGTCATCTCGGAGGCTCCGATCTACATCGACGATACGTCGGCCCTGACGCCCCTGGAGCTGCGCGCCAAGTCCCGGCGGCTCAGGAGCGCGTACGGGATTCAGTGCGTTCTCGTGGACTACCTGCAGTTGATGCACGTCGGCGCCTCGAAGATCGAGTCGCGCCAGCAGGAAATCTCGACGATTTCCCGGTATCTCAAATCGCTGGCCCGCGAGCTGAACGTCCCGGTCGTGGTGCTCAGCCAGTTGAACCGTGCCCCGGAAGGCCGGGAAGGGCACCGCCCGCGCATGAGCGACCTGCGCGAAAGCGGGAGTATCGAGCAGGATGCGGACGTGGTCATGCTTCTGCACCGGGAGGATTACTATCATCGCGGAGAAGACGGCTACGAGCCGGATAATACCGCCGAGATCATTATCGCCAAGCAGCGCAACGGTCCGACGGGTACGGTGAGGCTGACGTTTCGCGAAAAGTACACGCGCTTCGAGAACCTGGCGCGGCTCGAGCAGGAAGCGGTACCTTTTTAATTGATAATGGATGATTGATGATTGACAAGCAGGACGCTCTTTTCATTCTCCTCGTGTCATTCGGCCTCCTAGGATGTCTAAACCCTTGCGTGGCAGCCGAGGCCGGGGATGCGAATCAGCCATCTTCCATCCTCAGTCCTCGGTCGACGGAGATCATCAAGTCGATCGAGTTCGAGGGCAACCGCAAGTTCAAGGACCACGTGCTGCGGGAGCGGCTCGGCTTCGAGCTGGGCGAGCGTCTGGACCCCTTCCTGGCCGAGGGCGGCCGGCAGACCATCGCCGAGGTCTATCGCAGGATCGGCTACTCGTCCGTCCAGGTGTCACTGGACCGGGAGCAGCTCACCGAAGGGCACCTGCTGTATCGGATCGACGAGGGACCCCGGGTGCAGATCAGCGACATCGATTTTGTCGGCAATGAGGCCTTCAGCGCGCGAACGCTCAAGGAGATCATCAGGACCAAGGAAAGGAAATGGTTGTTCTGGCCCAGTTACTATACCGAAGAGGCCGTCGCGGAGGACGTGGAGCGGCTGCGTGAGTTCTACTACGACAGAGGGTATCTGGACTACAAGATCACCGCCGAAACGGAACTCACCGCCGATGGCGAGAAGGTCAAGGTGGTTTTCATCATCGATGAGGGGCCCGTCTATCGGGTGGCGGATATCATTCTGTCCGGCAACACGCGTTTCACCGGCGAGCAATTGCGTGAGAAGGTCGAGCTGCACGAGGGAGACGTCTACCTCAAGGCCCGGGCGGACCGCGGGGCCCGGGAGATCGCCCAGCTTTACCGGGAGCAGGGGTACGTGGACGCCGCCGTCCGGCAGAATCCGAGGTTCACGCCGAGGAAGGAGGACCATCTGGTCGAGGTGGAGTACCAGATCACCGAGGGCCGTCAGTTCCGTATCGGGCGGATTGACATCACGGGCAACGAGCAGACGAAGGACAAAGTCGTGCGGCGGGTCCTCGACGAGTACGGCTTTACGCCGGGAGAGCTGTACAACGCCAAGATCGCCCCGAAAGAGGGCAACGGCCTGCTCGAAAAGTACGTGCAACGGGCCGCCACGGCGCAGGCGGCCGTCATCCGACCGGTAAGCCCGCCCATCGACGACCCGAACCGCAAGGACGTCCGGGTGGACATCGAAGAGGGCATGACCGGCATGATCCGGCCGGGCGTCGGCTTCAGCAGCGACTCCGGCGTCATCGGGCAACTGATCTATCAGCAGCGGAACTTCGATATTTCCGATTGGCCTCAGAGCCTCGATGAGTGGTTCCATCCCTGGCGGGCGTTTCGGGGGGCCGGACAGACGCTGAATATCTCCCTTGAGCCGGGCACCCGGTACAGCCAGTACTACGTGAACTTCATCGACCCCTATTGGCGCGACATGCCCGTCAGTTTCGATGCGACCGGCCGGCTCTGGGAACGGTTCCGCGAGAGCTACGACGAGGAGAGGCTCAAAGGCGCCTTCGCTTTCGAGCAGCGTCTGGAGAACGACTGGCGCCGCAGCATCGGCTTTCGGGCGGAGAACGTCGGCGTCGAGAACCTGGACTTCGATGCCCCGCAGGAGATCCGCGAATTCAAGGGAGACACACAACTGTTCGGCGTGAGGTTTGGCGTCGGCGCCATCGCCGTGGACGACCGATACGACCCGAGCCGGGGCTCTTCCATCAATGCCTTCTACGAGCAGGTCACCGGAGACGACGCGTTCGGTATTCTCGAGGGCTCGTTCATTCACTACTTCCCGCTGTATGAAGACGTGCTCGGCCGCAAGACCGTGCTGGCGTTCAAGGCGCTGGGCGGTACGATGGTCGGCGATGCGCCGCCTTTCGAGAAGTTCTACGCGGGCGGCACGGGCCGGTACGGGCTCCGTGGTTTCGAGTATCGCGGCGTGAGCACGCGGGGCCTGCAGACCAACGTCGCCAATCCCGAGCGAAAGGACCCGATAGGAAGCGATTGGGTCTTCCTGGCCGGCACGGAACTCAAGGTGCCGCTGGTCGGCGAGAATTTCAACGCCCTGTTCTTCCTCGACAGCGGGACCATCGATACGGGCAGCTATCGTCTGTCGATCGGCACCGGCATCGAGATCAAGGTGCCGCAAATCTTCGGGAATATCCCGATGCGCTTCGAGCTCGCGACCCCCCTGCTCAAGGATGACGAGGATGAGACTCAGGTATTCAGCTTCTCGGGCGGCGGTTTGTTCTGAGAGCCCCGGGAGCTTTTTGACAGGAGACGATAACCACTCGGAACAAAGAAAGGGTTTCTATGAACGGCAAGACAGCGGTGACGAGCGTCCTGATCGGCGCTATTGCTCTATTCGCGGCTTTGGAGTACGGCCCCGCCGAAGCGCAAACCACGGGCGCGCCGATAAGGATCGGAGTCGTCAGTGTTCGTAACGTGTTCAATGGCTCGAAAAGACAGGTCCAATACCAGGCGCTCTTGATGAAACAGCAGAGCCAGGCCAGGGTCCGGCTGGAGGATCTGACCAAGGAAATCGAGACGGAAGAGGCCGAGCTCAAGACCCTGAAAGAAGGCACCGCCGATTACATGCAGCAGTTGCAGGCGGTACTCGACAAGCGCGCCAAGCTGGAGGGCCAGAGGGAATACCTCAAGCAACAGCGGCTGCTGGAGAACAAGAAGTGGACGGAAGACCTCTACCAGGATGTCCTGGGGATCACGAGAGAGGTCGCCAAAGAAAAAGGTCTGGACCTCGTGCTGGAGAGGACGGAGCCGCAATTTCCTGTCTCGAGCGATGAGTTGATGGCGGCACTGGGCACGCACAAGGTGCTTTACGATGGCGGCTGCGTGGACCTGACGAACGAGGTCATCGCCCGGCTCGATGCCACCGAAGGGCCCGGGCCCCAGAACAGTCAGTAGACACGGGACCGGAAGGTCACCCGCGAAGCTATTCTCTTGAGGTGCGATGAGTCTGACGATTGCAGAACTGGCGGTCCGGCTTGGGGCTCAGGTGATCGGTCCGGATGCCGAGACGAGCGCGGAGGTAACGGCAATCAAGCCGCTGGAAACGGCCGGCGCAGGCGATATAACCTTTTTGACCGAAGCTCGGCACGAGGCGCTGGCAGCCCGGTCGGGCGCGACGGCGGTGATCGTGACCAGGCCCGTCGCAGGCCTCCACATGCCGCAACTGGTCGTGAAGGACGTCAACGCCGCCCTGATCGAGACCCTCAATCACTTCGCTCCCCGGCTCCAGCCCGCCGTCCCGGGCGTGGATGCTTCCGCCCGGCTCGGGGCAAATGTGCGTCTGGCCGAGGGGGTGAGCGTCGGCGCGCACGCCGTCATCGACGACAACGTCCGGATCGGTCCGGATACTGTCATCGGCAGTGGGTGCAGGATCGGAGAGAATACGACCATCGGCGCCAATTGCCGCCTCGACAGCAACGTTGTGGTCTATCACAATTGCTCTCTGGGCCATCACGTCATCATCCAGGCCAACAGCACCGTCGGGGCGGTCGGCTTCGGCTACGCCTTCATCGATGGGGCTCACCGGCTGATTCCCCATAATGGCAGGGTCATCATTGAGGATTTCGTCGAGATTGGAGCCAACAGTTGCGTTGACAGGGCGAAATTTGGCAATACGATAATTGGAGCCGGCACGAAGATCGACAACCTCGTCCAGATTGCGCACAACGTGGTCATCGGCAAGTGTTGTCTGATCGCCGCCCAGGCAGGCGTGGCCGGCAGTTGCCGGCTGGGCGACGGGGTCGTGCTGGCCGGACAGGTGGGACTGGCAGATAATATCGAAGTCGGTTCCGGCACGATGGTAGGTGCGCAGGCCGGCGTGATGAGCAGCACGGGGCCGGGTGAGAAACTGGCTTGGTCGCCCGCCCTGAACGTCAGAGAAGCGGCGCGGGTGGTCGCCCATATCCTCCGCCTGCCGAAACTGGCGCAAGAATTGAAACGCCTGACGGCGAAGGTAGAGCAACTTGAAGCTGCAAAAGACGATAAAGGACGAGGGTGAACTTGCCGGCAAGGGCCTGTTCGGGGGCCAGGATGCCAAAGTGATCTTTCGTCCAGCGCCGGAGGATAGCGGCATCGTCTTTGTGCGAACGGACGTCGCCAGCGCCGTGCGCATCCCCGCGTTGGCCCCGAACATCGCCGAAAGGAGCCGGCGCACCAGCGTCAAAAAGGGTGATGTGAGCATCGAGACCGTCGAGCACTGCCTGGCGGCCGTTCGTGCCTTTGAAATCGACAACCTCACCATCGAAGTGGAGGGACCCGAGCTGCCGGCGCCCGATTGCAGCAGCGCGGAGTATGTCAAAACCCTCAGGCAAGCCGGAAGCGTCGAGCAGAATAGCCCGCGCCGGGAATTCGTGATCAGAAAACCGATGCGCCTCACGGCCGGTGACGCCACGATTTATGCGCTGCCCGACTCGGAGGGCGAGCTGAACATCACGTACGACCTGGACTACAGCGGCCATGCCGGTATCGGGCGGCAGATTTACAGCTATCGGCTCACCCCGGACAGTTTCGAGACGAATATGGCCCCCGCCCGGAGCTTCCTGCTCGAGCCCGAGGCGCGGCAGTTCCAGGCCCGGGGCCTCGGCACGCATATCGGGCCGCAGGAAATCCTGGTGATCGACTTGGAGGGGCCGATCAAGAACACCTATCGCTTTCCGAACGAATGTGTCCGACACAAGATCGTGGACCTGATTGGGGATCTGATGTTGGTGGGCCGGCCGGTGATTGGTCGGATCGTGGCCTATAGGAGCGGCCACGCGCTGAACCAGCAGCTTGTCCGCAAGCTGTATGAGGCGGCCCAGCAGCAGGACCGCGTCGAGCGGTTCGGGAGCGACGCCATTCTCGACATCCGGCGGATTCAGAAGGTCCTGCCGCATCGCTACCCCTTCCTGCTCGTCGACAAGGTCATCGAGGTCGAGGGCGACACGCGGATCAAGGGCGTCAAGAACGTGACCTTCAATGAACATTTCTTCCAGGGGCATTTCCCGGGAACGCCCATCATGCCGGGTGTGCTGATCGTCGAGGCGATGGCCCAGGTCTCCGGCCTGCTGTTCGCCCAGCGGCTCGAGCACGCCGGCAAGCTGGCCATGCTCCTGAGCATGGACCACGTGAAACTGCGCCGGCCCGTCGTCCCGGGAGACCAACTGGTCCTGATTGCAGAGACCATTCGGCTCCGAAGAAGGACCGCCCATTGCCGGTGCCAGGCGATGGTCGGCGACATGGTGGCCGCGGAGGCCGAAATCAAATTCATGTTGGTTGACGATGAGAAGCTATAACGTCCAGAAGACCGATGACTTTGTGTCGAGGTGCAGGTACCAAGAACATGGCTAACATCCACCCCACAGCAGTGATTGGACGAAACGTACAACTGGGTGACGATGTCGTCGTAGGACCGTATTGCGTGGTCGGTGACGACGTGTCCATCGGCGCCGGCACGATCCTGGAGACACATGTCGTCATTGCGGCCCGGGTCAGGATCGGCAGGCAAAACCGGCTTTACCCCAATTGTGTTATCGGCGCCTGCCCCCAGGTTCTGGGCCTGACCCCCGAGTCGCCGCTGGGCGGACTGGTCATCGGGGACCGCAACACGATCCGAGAGAACACCACCATCCACCCCAGCAAGTACGAGGACGGCACCACGCAGATCGGCAGCGACAACCTCTTTATGATCAACTCGCACGTCGGCCACGACTGTGTGCTCGAGGACAGGGTGGTCCTGAGCAACTGCGTTCAGATCGGTGGACACGGCCGGGTGGAAACGGGCGTGTGGATCAGCGGCATGTCCGCCGCGCACCAGTTTGTGACGCTGGGACGCTGGTGTTTTTCGGGTGGGTTGGCCGGCTTGACGCAGGATGTACCGCCTTTTCTGATCGTCAGTGGGCACTATCCCGCGACCGTGCGCGCCGTGAACAAACGCGGCTTGGCCCGTGCCGGACTCGATGAAGAGCAACGGGAGCGCATCCATGAGGCCTACCGGAGGCTCTATCGGCGGGGCGGCGCGCTGCTGGCCAACGCCCGCGAGCTGGCCAGCGAGGGCGGGCTCGATGAGAACGTGCAGGCCATCGTGGATTCGATTCTCCGCAGCAGCGAACACCAGTTCGGGCGCTACCTGGAGACATTGCGCAGAGAGTAGTCAGGCGGCGGGGCGTCGGTGCCGGAGCGCGGCAAGACGGAGCGCCGTCGTGAGCGAGGGTGACATAGGAGTGTTTGATGGATAAAGACAGGATTCGCACCGCCGTCATCGGCGCGGGCAAGATGGGTGCCATCCACGCTAAAGTGTACAGCCAACTGCCGGACAGCGAGCTCGTGGCGGTGGTCGACAGCGACGCGGGTCGGGCCGCCGAGCTTGCGGAGAAATACGGCTGTCCGGCGTTTACCGACTGCGCCGAAATTCTCGGCAAGGTCGATGCGGCCACGATCGCCACGCCCACGACCACGCACCTGGCCCTGGCCAAGCTCCTCGTGCGCCACAAGGTCCCCGTGCTCATTGAGAAGCCGCTCGCTGCGAGCGTCCGCGAAGGACGCAAGATCGTGTCGCTGGCCCGGCGTTATGACACGGTGGTCGCCGTGGGCCACTCGGAGCGCTGCAACCCGGTCGTGCAGGCGATGAAGCGGTTGAATATCGAGCCGAAATTCATCGAGGTCCAGCGCGTGAGCCCCTATCCGTTCCGCTCGACCGATGTCGGTGTGGTCCTCGATCTCATGATTCACGACATCGACATCATCCTGTCGCTGGCAGCCAGCAAGATCAAACGGGTGGATGCGGTGGGCGTCAGCGTCATCGACGGGGGCGAAGACATCTGCAACGCGCGGATTGTCTTCGACAACGGCTGTATTGCGAACATTACCGCCTCGCGGCTGGCGCTGAAGACGGAGCGCCGCGTCCGGGTCTTCACCCGCCAGGCCTATCTGAACGTCGATTACCTGCGTAAGAGCGGGATCATCATCAAGGCCGACCCCAATACGAACGTGGTCGGCTGGATCAAGGAGCAGCGGCAACGCGGCGACTTCAACCCGGCGAGCGTCAACTGGACGGACCTGCTGCACATCGAGCAGCTTGAAATCGACGACAAGGAGCCTATTCGCCTTGAGCAGGAGGCCTTTCTGCGGGCCGTCCGGGACCGGTCCTTCACCCCGGAAGTCAGTGCCGAAGAAGGTCTGGCGGCTCTCCGCTGTGCCCAGAAAATTCTCCGCGCCGTCAAGAAGCACAAGTGGGATTGAGGAAAACCAAGAGTCGCCAAGCTGAGATCTGAGAGACCCCCGGCATTTTTTCGTGACTTTCGTCTGCCATTTTGCCTTTTCGATACGAGCGGTTTCGCGGTGACCGAAAAGGTGAGATTTGAAAGGGCACGCTGATGTTTGCCAAAGGCAAAGGAATCGTGGTTGTCGCCTGTCTGCTGTTGTGTACGCTGACTCTGATGGGTGGCCGGCCCAATATGCCGGCGCGGCCGAGGTCGAGCCCGGGTCAGGACCCCGAGAATATCAGTGATGCGGTCGCGGTGCTGGTCGAGGCCTTTGTGGTCGAGGTGAACCTGCCTGCCCTGGCTGAGCTGGGCGTCAGCCCCATCGGCGCGGAGCCTCATGCCGTATCCGTTGCCGACATTCTCAAGTGCCTCCAGAGCGCTCAGGCGCAAGTCATCTGTGGGAGCAAGGGAGCGTCCCACTCCGATGAGCAGACGACCATCCAGGCGAGAAGAATAACTTACGTCCGGCGTGAGACGGGCACCCCCCACCAAGTGGATTTCAATCCCTATGACTCGGGCACGCACTTCTCCGTCAGCGCCAGTGCCGCCTCGGAGACAGTCGTGTCGGTTAAATTCAGGTTCACGCATGCCCGATTCACGCAGAAGACTCAGGCTCCCGACGCTCCGCCGGAAACCGACAGTTGGGAGTGGTCCGGCTCCGTGATCCTCGAGCCAGGCGAGCCGCAGATTGTTGCTGCTACTCAAGATAGCGAGACGGCGGTATTCCTGCTCCTGACGGCACACTAATACCGATTACGATTGAGAATTTCGT
>JABAOC010020021.1_pt1 | contig 14325 bp, 10 predicted proteins | sample 7062161 | NCBI WGS metagenome assembly JABAOC01 (sample SAMN14538625, study PRJNA623070) | marine sediment metagenome | biome: marine biome [ENVO:00000428]; feature: marine pelagic biome [ENVO:01000023]; material: deep marine sediment [ENVO:00002113] | place: India: Gulf of Khambhat ... | reverse complement strand
TTTAGTAGTTTTTTTAGCCGAGAGGCTTCTAAAAAGGTTAATAGATTCATAAAATTAAAATATTTCTTTATTTTTTTTATCACCTCCTTCCAACGAAAAAGGACTAATATTCATACCTTAAGCCAAATTGAGATGTAAAACCGTAAAATTCACTTGATGTCGGCAAGATATATTGTAAGGCTTCCAAATGTGAATCATCGACAAACTCATTCAAATTAGCCAAATCCATAGTGAATGAAAGATTTTCGGTGATTTTTTGTTTTAATTGCAAGTCAACGCGGAACAAAGCATCTGTTTTTCTATCCAGCAAGCTGTGTAGTGGATCGATGGCAGCATTGGTTTCCCCTTGATACCGGAACGACAATCGTGATGAGAACCGTTTATAATCCCAGCCTATCCGCACATTAAACAAAGTAGCTGGCTGATCAATCATCCTTCCTTTTCGGGTTTTATAGACTGGTATAGATATGGGTCTTGGGAAAAAACCGGAAGTATCTACACCAGCCACAAACCCAATATAAGGGTATTGGGTTTCTGACCAGATCATTGAAAAATTGATATCAGCAACTAAACCGTTTAATAAACCTGGCAAATACCAGAAATGCGTTTGTAAGCTAACTTCAAATCCACGGTAATATGCTTTGTTTGGATTATTGATTGGCATATTATTTATCGATGAACCGGCATCTAAAATAAGGTCATCATGATACAATTTGCGGGGAGCTTTTAAAGATTCTATAAGTGATTCCGGAGCGCCTTCCAAATTATCAAAATACTCAGGTTGATAAATCGGCAGTCGGTAAATCAAATCACTTATCTCCTTGTAGAATCCATGGATTGTAAAAAGACCCACTTTATTCGAAAAAATTGAAAAACCGAGGTCAAAATTGGTGGCCAATGATGGTTTTAAGTATGGATTGTAAGCAGTTAATTCTGTTTTAATATTATTTGAAATCAAACTTGGGGATAAAAGATTGTAATCCGGACGCGAGGCGCTTCTGTAAGCGGCCGCACGAATATCACTCCAGTCATTAATACCGATTTTCATATTGATACTTGGGAACCAATGTGCGTTATCCCGGGTTGTAGCGACATCTTCTTCAAATGCGATTCCTAAAGGATTAAATGGATTTTCTAAAATGTATTTGCCATTGTACTCTGTTTGCATATGTTCATAACGTACACCAGGTAATAGCATAATCCTTTTCCCGATATTGATTTCTGCCATGATATAACCGGCAGTAAGCTCTTCCGTGTTTGAGTAATCATCTTCCGCCGATTCAACACCCTGTCTCAGGTAAAAATCGTCACCTTTCCAACTATATAGACTATCATGAACAAATTTCAAATAATCCAGATCGGCCGACCATCCTAATTCATACCTGCCATTTAATATTTCACCATAATCATAATCATCATCAATAAAATTAGCTCCCGGAAGACCTTCTGCATTGGTAAGGCCAAGTTCTTGCTTTGTTATAAAGTCGGGAAATGCTACAGCATAAATCTCATTCACTCTTCCAATTCCAATCCCTCCCCAATAGTAGAGTTGTCGATTCTCTGTATCACTACTGCGCTCTTTTTTGACATATTTTGCACCAATTTTTATATGACCGGAAAAATCTTGTAGCAGAGTATAGGGAAGTTTCCAGTTAAGATTGTACGTTTGGGTTTTATCCCGCCTATTGATTGGAGTCCTTACATTGTCCATTAGGATGGATTTCATACCTGAGCTAATATCAAAATATTCATCAATCAGTGTTGATGGCTGTGCAAACAGCTTTTTACTTTCCGCGATACTGCTGCCACCCAGAACAAAATCGTCTTCAAAATTATAACGATCAACATTGTTTTTTAATTTTGTATCACTATAGGAAAGATCGAAATTGAGCTCTGTATTGAAAAGATTGAAAGTGCTATGCAATGAATGCGATTGGATGCTTTCTATTGGCTCTGAATCTTGAATTTCAAATCGAAAATCGTTGTCGTTGAAACGGAATAGATTGTCACGCGTTTCATTATCATTTTTCATTCGGCTGTAAAAATTATTGAGTTTCATTTTCATAAAATCTGTTTTGTAATCTAACAGTAGGCTTCCATGTGTACGTTGCCTTACACGTAATCTCTCACTGACCGTAGCGCTGGTTGTATAGAGTTCATCTGTCTCCGCTATATTTTTTGCATAAGTAGCGCTAAATTGATCTGATGACCTGTTAACTTGTTCCTGACCTAAATTTAGCAGTACTCCTAATTTGTTATCATAAAAACGATTGCTAACGCTACCTGAAAATTTATAATTGTTAAAACTTGTTTCCAGGTTATTATATGCGCCAAGTGTAAGTACACTATACCGAAATCCCTCATCCGCCTCTCTGAGTCGTAGATTAACAACACCGCCGATGGCATCAGCATCTTTATCTGGCGTTAAACTCTTGGACAGCTCAATTGCTTCGAGCATTTCAGAGGAGAAGATACTGAGACCAACACTTCTGTCAAGATCAACACCCGTCAATCTAACCCCATCAACTTCAACTATTGTATATTGAGGAGATAGGCCGCGCACAACAATTTTATTGCCTTCTCCTCCGGAACGTTGCAATGAAACACCGGGCAAACGTCCAATAGATTCTGCAGCATTTACATCCGGCACTTCTTTGATTCTATCTGATGCGACTATGTTTTTTATAGATCTTGCTGAGAGCTGTTGATTAATCGCCTTCATTTGCCCTTCAGCCTGAGCTGTAACAACGACTTCCTCTCCCGGCAAAACCATGTACTTTAGTTCTATATCGAGTTTCGTAGTTTGGTCCTGACCAACTCGTACTTCAAAGCTTTTTTCTTCATACCCGATATACCTGGCTTTAAGCAGGTATGTACCGGGGGGCACTCTTAGAATAACATACTCTCCCCTTAGATTCGTTGCAGCTCCTATACTGGTACCTTCGATGTAAACATTCGCACCTGGGAGTTCTTCCCCAGTGTCGATGTCGGTTACTTTACCGACAATCTTACCGACTAATGCCGCTTCCAAAGGTGCTGTAAATATTACCAGGGCGATGAAACATAACAATAACTTTGCACCATTCATTTGATATACTCCTTATTGTTTTATTGTTTTGGATAGAACGATTATTTAGAAATACAAGCTTATGCTATTTGTTGGAGTTTTGTTACATGCAATCATAATATTTCTCCTTAATCATTTATTGGCGAGATATATAATTTTTATAACAAGAAATCCAAAATACATTTTGATTTTTGTAAAAGTTTAGTTACTACCTAACTTTTTGATGCCATGGGAATTGTGCCTGTGGAATATGACTTAATTTATTTTTAACTTGACAATTGTATTAAAATGTGTTATAATAATTAACTTTCAAAGATCGAAATTGGACAAAAAAAGGGCAGCCCAATACCATTATGGTATAAATTTTGATTATTCCCGGCCAAAAGATAAATCAAAAGAGGTGCTGCCCCTTTTCTCGTAAATTTATACCCATAATGGATAATGTTCAGATTAGGGGAATGGATAAAATAATTCTCCAGGTTATGAACAATATCGATAATTATCAATAGCATATTACATGTGGATAACTTTAAATTTTATTATCCAACTCCCTTAATAACTCAGGCAAATTCTGAGAATATTCAATTTCTTTTCTCAACATTTTACCGCCCAGGCCGACCAATCTCAAATAAAAATCACTGGGCAATCCCTCATAAGTGGCAAATTCACCCATGGGTGGATTATTCGTGACTTTGAAAATAGCTGTCGCTTCGTCAACTTCATCGAACATCGCCTGATAAATCATGGTGGTGCCAGTTTCTATAATACCTGCATATTGTGACCATAAAAATTCACCTTTTAATCTTGGAATCATATTTACAGGTGAATCGTTTACCATGTTATGCCAGCTAAAACCTGGAAATACGACAGGTAAATAATCTAACTTATTTTCACGACACCATTCTATATCTTTTTTGACCTGATTCTGTACATAGGAGGAATATTCTTCAGGAGTCGTATAGCGAGTAACAGTCCATGGACTGATAATATCTGCTTTGCGGAGTAAATCGTGAAAATTTGTGTCGCTTACACAATCACGGTTCAAATCGTACCAAAATGTAGGAATGCCCAGCATAACAGTTAAATTGCCATACACCGGATCATTCTTAAAAAAATCGACTAATTTAAATCCATCATCAATTGTATATTGTCGATTGTCACTAAAGCCCAATCCCCACACAGCAACAACAGGTTTTCCTGAGTGATGCAAATATGCGGAATCGGTTGTGATTTGTGCATAATCGATCAATGTTTTCCAGTCTGCTTTCACTTCGTTTATTTTGTCTTTTCCCATGCCGGAAAGATCATACATCACTGCATAGGTACGACCATGTAAATGACAGCCTTCCCGCACACTGGATAAAACAGTATTGGTATGGCGGAGCTTTATCGGATCACATGTTTCTGTAAAAAAACGTTGTACAAAAGCACCATCAATTTCATATTCTTTCATCCATTGAATGTGTCGGATTACGGTTTTTTTATTATAAGAGCTGAAAACATAAGCAATACTCCCATCATTATATTTAAAATCTGTTGGATAGAGTTCATCTTTATCTAATTCGCTAATATCCGGCCACATATCTACTGTTAAATCACCAGGACCAAATGTTTCTGCGGTTCGGCCATTATATTTATCACTTGTCCACCCCCAATGAAACCACTTTCTTCCGGAGCCATCTCCTGAAGCAGTAAACCATCCCTGGTACCCACACATTACTTTACCGAATAAGGTTTTCGTATTTACGCCAGGTTGAAATTCACCTTGGTAAGGTTTTAATGTCTGTTGAATAACTTCTTGCATTGTGGGTACTTTTCCGAATTCGTCTTCATAGCGAGTTTTTGAACATGAAAATAAATTCAATAAAATTAGCAATAAACCAAAACAAATAGTAATCAAAATATGCTGGCAAGGTTTTGTGATTTGAGTATTCATTCAAATGTCCTGTTCTACGATTTCCAATTGTTTGGAGATTGGTTCAATTTGAATTTCACACGTTGGTTGGAGATTACCACACCATTTTACAAACGAAAACCAGATATCCAAAAATAACCCCAAACTTTTAAATTTTTAATTTTTTCACAGATTTTCGAATGACCAATCGATTCTGCAATATTATTTTTTTAACATGGTTTGGTGGATTTTTCATCCGTTCAAAAATCAATTTAGTACTTTCAACCGCCATTTGATAAATTGGCTGGTGAATCGTAGTCAGTGGCGTTCTCATTCTGTCAGCAAAAGGTAGATCATCATAGCCAACAACAGAAATATCATTGGGTATGTTTAAATTTAAATTTCTAACATGATAATAAATATCAGCGGCTAACAAGTCGTTCATTGCAAAAATCGCTGTTGCTTTTAAATCGTCAATAATGAGTTTAATCCTGTTTTCAAATGATTCCGTAAAACCATATTCCTTAATATGTTGAACTAAAATTGGATCATATTCAATTTTATGATTACGCAATGCATTTTTATAACCATCAATACGATCTTCAATACTGGTTTCAAGAAAGTCATAAATAACGGCAATTCGTCGATGCCCCATATCAAGTAAATGGTTGGTTAATTCGTAACCGCCTCCAAAATTATCACCCACAACAAGGTCTGTTTCAATTCTTTTACAATCATGATCTACTAACACAACAGGGATATTGTAATCAAAAAATTGCCTTATTATTTTCTCATTTTCCTCTTCTTTTTTTTCTATATTCTCAATATCCTGTATCGGAATATAAATAACTCCTTTTACACCGTTACTTATTAACTGATTGACATAGGTATTTGCTTTTTCCCATTTATTCTCAGTATTACAAATTATCGTATTGTAGCCTGCAGATATTGCCTGATCTTCGATACCACGAATCAGGTCAATCATGATCCCGCGCTGGATATCGCGCACCAGAACTCCAATAATTTTATTCCCACCATTATTTTGCTTTGGATATCTATCCAATACATAAGTACCGGATCCCGGCCGTACTTCTAAATATCCTTGTTCAACAAGAATTTTAATTGCATTTCTAATTGTCACTCGGGTAACATCATATTTTTTAGCAAGTTTTCGTTCGGCAGGTAATCGCTCTCCCGGTGTTAATCTCTTATCTTCAATATCTTTGAAAATTTCACCTTTTATTTGATAATAAAGAGGAATGGGATCATTCTTATCAATTGTCATAATAGAAACCCTTATTCTATTATCTGCAAGTCTTCAAATCTCTAACATGTGTTTTAATTGTTTTAACTCATCCTATTAAAACCTAATCAAACACTAATGATAATCTAACTTGAAAATTCAAAGTACAAGCTATATATTAAATAGAAAATTTTGGCAGGGGAACAGTTTAACCAATTTGATCGTTCCAGACTAATATATATACCAATTATTTTTGGTATATACCAATATAGAAATTCTTTTTTGAAATGTCAAGAGAAATTTTACATAATGTTAAAATTTAATATCACTCGTATGGTGCAGGTAGTTTTTAAGAGATTCGCGTAGTGATCAATCGTTTCGAGATGGCTAAAACTAAGTCCATAAAACTCAATAACCACGAAGTCACCAAAGCACAATCAATAAATTTATTAGATGTTATAATCATCTTTGAGACAAATCTGATTCATTTTCGGATTATAATCGTATAAAAATGAATTCTGTCTTATCGTTGTATCTCTCAGTAATTTCGAGTCTTAGTGGCTACTTTAATTTTCAACCACATTTTATGGGGCATAGTATTAAATACAGCAAATACTCTTGCTCCAACCTGGTTTTAGCACTTTTGACAAACCAACCTTTCGAAGGTTTTTCGAAAGGTCTTGAATACCTGTAATAATGAAACTTTAGAAACAATACAAATTTATGATGAAAACTTAAATGTAAGAATTTTCTTAGGTTGAATATCAATTGTTATCCAACCATCTTGATCCATGTTAACCGTTTTTTCCGCTATTTCTTCCAATGTAACCTGCTGTACTTTACTCCAAGGTTTTCCAGTGCCCTCAGGAAGTTTAAATTCAGCTTTAACACGTTCAACAGGTGACTGCGTCTTATGTGGATTAGAATATCCGCCATTCAATCGTATCGAACCAGAAATTTCTTCGGTGTATGGATTAAATAGTCGAACTATCCAGCCTTCACCATCTTCACTTTGCTTTACCGCACTCACATGGAGATTTTCCGGTTTCAATTCTAAAAATGATCGTTCTAACGGTTGTGTTCCATGCTTTGTCGGACCTGCCTGGACAGCATGGAGCATCAAATTAAATTGTTCTGAAACTTTCCAGACATCACCAGTTTCCCAATTACCTGAATGCGGATACACTGCATACTTAAACGTATGCTTACCCGGACACTGCGTTCCCTTATCCTGATCGCTATAGTCCAACATCTCCGAAGTTACACATATTCTAAGCGGAAATGCCCGGATTAGACTTAAACTTACGGTGCCGTCCGGATCGTCGTGGGCTTCGTAACCTTTTAATCCTTCATTCAAAATTGCACAACCAGCTTTACCTTCACTCATATCAATAAATGAATTCATTGGTTGCTCTGTCTGAGGAATTTCTTTATAAAGAGAATAATCAGGTTTTTTAATAGAACGTTGAATAACATCAAATTGGCCTTGTGCCATCACATCATCAAACTGTAGACCAGTAGGAAACGAAACCTGTAAATAATGATCTTCAATTGTATTGTTCACTTCTGTTATAATTTCAACCCAGGGTTGACCTTTTCGTAATTTTACAGTATTAACAATCTCAAGAGTTTTATAGTGGTTGCTCCGGGTTCGCTCATCGTGTGAACGGCTTTCTGGTAACACCCAATTCAATTTTATTTGGAATGATGTCTCCAATTCACCATCACGAACTAATGCAATCCGAGCTTTTTCATTCACGGTTGTAAAGAACGATTCATGAGGGGGGACATAGTGCTGCCATGGATTCCCAATTTCGCTTGAATCTCGAAAATATCCAAGTCCCTTGTATACTTTATCGGTTTCTTTGTGTTTGACATCAATTGTACCGTTTGAATTTATGCGCACATTCAAGAATTCATTTTCCATTGTCTGTATGCCCGTCAGCATCGTTTTGGGTTGAAGCTGATCAGCTTCTACGATGGGCAGCACTTTAAAAGTCCGGTAGCCTAAACCAGGAATATCTGGATATTCAACTTTCACGAAAAATCGTTTAGCCGGAAATGTATTCGGCACATTGTTTGGACTTTGAACGACTTGATAATAAGGTGATTTTTCTTCTATTATTTGAATTGGCAGCTTATTTCCTGCTTCATCCACAATTTCATAACTTTCACTTTCCCATTCTAGTGGAATTTCTATAACTGCAGTATTAACTTCAGTTCGCTTAAATGGGGTTGGATTGTAAACAACAACAGCCATATCCTCTGTTGACCAGGTTGAAAGATCAATCGCGCTGACAATATCCATCAAACTCCGTTCGACGACACATGTACTAATCTCACGGGACTGCCGCAAGCGGAAAACAACATCATCATGCACAATATCCCGACCACAACCACCAATTGAATCATGACCATGGGTTTGAAGCATATAATTATACGCCATATCAATAAAACTATTGGGATACGGAGCACCTAATAAACTGGCAAAAACAGCCAGGGGTTCTGCATAGTCTGTAATTAATCTTTCCGTCCGAAAATTATCCTGTTTTACATATATTCGTGCTGAAAGAATCCAACCCCACAAAGCGCTGGAGCTGCCTTCCGTATAAGAGTATCGCATTTCTCCTTTAATTAAAGGCCAGTTGGAATCTTTGTGATCTCGAATACCATCTTGCAAATCTTTAATGGTACTAAAAAACACATCAGCCTGATCTCCCAATGCATCATTGCAATCTTGTGTCATATCAATTTCGCGAATATCCGGACAAGAAGAATCATGACCAATAGACCAAAACCGGTGAGGGGTTGTCCATTCATCATTCTGTTCATCAATGGCCTGTTGTGCATGTTCAGGGATATGCTTTTTATAATAGCCAAACTCCGGATTTGTATATTGATAATCCAATTCATAATTATCGCTATCAATAAAACGAAATGGGCCATGTCCCCTTTTCCAACTGACCTCCCGAAAATTAATATCATTTTCATTCCAATAAACAGGACGCTGCAGGATATACCAAATGTTATAACGCGGTCGCGCTGCCAAACGCGATCCCAGAATTTGTGTGCCATCCGCCCCCTCCCACATAAATTCAGATCGTGGAGCCACTATGGTATTGATACCTCGATAAAACATACTAATATCGATTCCAAAACCAAGATAGATTTGCGGCATCTGAGATATCTGCCCCCAGGAAAATGGAGAATATCCGGTTTTTGCAGGCTCACCAAGTCGCCGTGCTATTTTATGTCCAAGCAACAAATTTCGAATCAGGGATTCANNCATCTGGAAGACAAAACCAAGGTCCAATAATCAAACGGCCATCTTCCACATATTTTCTGATGGTATTTTCCATTTCCGGACGAATTTCCAGATAATCCTGAATAGGTAATGTTTGTGAATCCAAATGAAAATATTTAAAATCCGGTTGTTTTTCAAAAATATCAAGAAGCATATCGATCATATACACAAGCATATGTCGCGTTCGTTGCGCAGAGAACCGCCATTCACGATCCCAGTGAGTGTTAGAAATCATGTGGCATTGGATTTTCGAATTCGAAGTTTTTTTCTTCAACCTATTTATACCTCTATATTTAGAATGATAATTATACTACTATTGTATGATCTCTAAAATTTTTTCAAAATCTTCACAATAATAATTACATAATTCTTTCGTGCCTGACTCAACAATATTCCCGCCGCTGATTCCAATCGTAGGGAATCCAGCAATTCGAATAGAATAGACACCCGCACTGCTATCTTCAATTCCTACTACTGAATTTCTATCTTCAAATGGAATACCCAAACCAATACGGCACGTTTCAGCGTACAGCCAAGGGTGAGGCTTTGGAGCCAGTTCCCCTAAGGTCCCCACCTCGCCTTTACGCAGCGGAAATCCAGCTGTGATGATCGCATCATAAAAATCTTTCGGGTTACCCATTTTCAGCGTTCGAAAAGCGGATAGAATTTCAGGCCATGCCTTTTCATATAAACCTGAGGTCACCAGACCGATTTTTACATTCATCGATTTTAGTTCGAGTAAAAACTCTTTTATTCCCGGAGCAGGTTTAAAGGCGTTGGCTCTCCCCCGACCTTCCATAATTTTCTGCATCTCATAATGGGTATGTTTAAAATAGTAATTTCGTGCATCTTCGACTGTTTTATCCGGACAGTACTTTTTAACACAATGTTGAAGATGCTCGGAAACACTATGCCCGGAAACAAACGGTAAATCGCTTTCTTCTAACTCAAATTTAGGATTATCCAACAAACTAGCGGTTGTCTTTTGAATAATCCAAATCCAAAACTCTTCACTGCGCACACTCGTGCCATCCAAATCCATTAAAACGGCTTTTATTGGTTTTTGAATTTTTACAGGATAAATAGGGTAATATGCAGGATAGCCCATCGATGATTTAACATAAGCGAGTGTTCGCTCTTTAAATATAATGAATTCTACTTTTTTATCACCGGTTGCAACAATTGATGTAACTCCATTTTCTCCAACTTTAAACAAATTATCACTAGAGCGCTGTAACGAAATAAAACCGGATCCCTTCGATACTTTTCCCATTACAAAGTTTTCAACAAGCACTTCCATATTTACATAATCCTTTGTTTTTAATATTTTTCTCCCGAATATAGAATAAGTCAAGTAATTTGGTATACATGAATCGTATTGGTATATACCAAAATATCTAAATTATTTGACAATGTCAAGAAATTTTTATCTAAATTTCATCTCTAATATCCCGATTGATATTTTTATATTTTAAATTTACGTAATTATATTGGATTCATTGTATCCGAGAGATCCATCAACTGTAAATATTGATGTTAGTGTGTATAATGCAGATATCTAGGGGTGTAATTCCCAAAAGTTGGAAAAAAAGTTCCTTGAGTATGTCTAAAGAAATTATAATATTAGATATTAACAAAACTGAATTGTGAAAGGGGGATTTTTCATATCATTCGGAGGTGCCTGATGCCAACCCTGCTCCCCCGCTGGTGCGGGGGAATATAGCGTCATGGTTTCCCACTGAAATCGCATCCCAACTCTAAAGTCTTGCTCGTCATCTTTTAGACCACCCTGACGCTGGCAATTTCTTGGATTTTGAACAATACCTTCACCAGAAGTTAGTTAAGGCTGCGGATACCATCTCAGAACAAGTATTTCTTTAGATGATTTCCAAGTTCGATTTTATTGAACAAGCCATCATTACCTATCGGTTGAAAGGCTATCGAGTTCACAGTCGCAACCGTGCCACGACTATTCAACTCAAGGGTGGTCGAACGGTTCGGATCAAAACCGTTTATATGTTGCCAGGCCAGTCCAGTAAAAAAGGTCGTAAGCGCGGTGTTGGCAAACGTGGTAGCCAGGGCAAAGGAATTTACCCGGTGCTAAAGCTGCTCGGTATCGCTCATCAATCATCCCCAGCATTACAAAATGACGTGACGAGTTCGGCCTTAAATAATCCGTTTGTGGAAGCCACCGAGGAACTCAATCGTCATGGGGTAGAAATTTCTGAGAAGCGAGTCCGTACCATTAATGAGAGTGTTGGCAAAGCCGCTCTCAAAGACCGCGACAAAGAACTGGAACAATTCAGCAATGGCACGCTGGAAAAAGACAATACCTTTGCTGGTAAATCCCGCTTTGCGGGATTGTTGCCATTGAAGGCGGACGAATTCGAACCCGCCAGGTGAAAAAAGGTAAAAAGAAACCGGGGCAACAGCGACAGGGCTATCACACCGATTAGGAAGAACCCAAACTGTTTACCCTGTATGCCATTGATGAAACGGGTCGCAAACTGAATAAACAACTGCTCCATTATAATGACACTACCATAATAGGCCGTGACTCGTTTAAGCCGTTATTCAAAATGTATCTCTATAAAACTGGAATTGTTGGAGCCAGTCAGATTATCTTTATTGGTGATGGGGCGCCCTGGATCTGGAATATCGTCGATGAAATCATCAATGAGATGAATATCAATCCCGAAATCATCGATAAAGTGCTCCACCTCTATCATGCCGCAGAGCAGCTATGGCAGGTGATTGATGCACTCCCTAATTTAAGTCAAAAACAGAAACGAAGATTATTTAAAAAATCTAAAACTCAATTAAAAAATGGAGAAATCGATTCAGACAATGAAATAAATGCAGCATTATCAATTTCCCACCAGGGGGAAATATCAGCAATTACCCCAGTCAATCTTAAAAAAGGATTGAATAAATATCAAGTCAATTTTGAGATAAAGAATCCAAAATTGTGGTGGACGAATGGACTTGGTGATGCATTCCTCTATGATCTGACCAGCCAGTTAAAAGCTGGTACGAAATTGCTCGATGAGGACACGCAGAAGGTCGGTATCCGAACGATTCGAGTCGTTCAGAGCAAAGATGAAAAAGGAAATAGCTTTTATTTTGAATTGAATGCTGTGCCCGTTTTTGCTAAGGGAGCCAATTACATCCCTAATGATAATTTTGTCCCTCGTGTTTCCCCTGAAAAATATGAACACATCATCAAATCTGCTGCGGATGCCAACATGAATATGCTTCGAGGGTGGGGCGGCGGCATTTATGAGAATGATATTTTTTATTACCTGTGTGATCAATATGGCATCATGATCTGGCAGGATTTTATGTTCGCCTGCGCCATGTATCCTGGTAATGAGGCGTTCCTTGAAAATGTAAAAGATGAAGCCATTCAGAATGTGAAACGGCTGCGCAATCATCCCTGTATTGCTCTATGGTGTGGCAATAATGAGGTGGACGGTGCCTGGTCGCATAATACACCTGGTGCTTGGGGCTGGAAACAACGTTTTGGTGAAGAAACCAGGGCTAAAATATGGAACGATTATGAAAAAATTTTCCATCAAATGTTACCTTCAATTGTTCAAGAATATGATTCTAGAAAATTTTATTGGGCCTCTTCTCCGCTGCCGATTGGGGGAAACGGGCTTCTTACGGCAGTACCGAAGGTGATGTACATTATTGGAGTGTCTGGCACGGAAAAGAGAAGTTTGAAAATTTTAAACAAGTCATTCCTCGTTTTATGAGCGAATATGGCTTTCAATCGTTTCCCGAATTCAAGACCGTTAGAACCTACACTGTTGCAGAAGATTGGGATATCAACTCAAACGTCATGTCTGCCCATCAGCGCAGTGGAATCGGGAATGAGCTTATCAAAATGTATATGGGCTGGGATTATAAAGTCCCTTATAAATTTGAGCACATCCTGTATTTGAGTTAGGTGGTGCAAGCTGATGGTATTAAAATCGGTATTGAAGCGCACCGTTACAATAGGCCGTATTGTATGGGCACGTTGTACTGGCAGATCAATGATTGTTGGCCAGTGGTGTCTTGGTCAAGTATCGATTACTTTGGCAGATGGAAAGCGCTGCATTATTTTGCGAAGCAGGCTTATGATGAAGTCCTTGTTTCACCAACAGTTGATGATAAAAAATTAAATGTGTTTATCGTCTCAGATCGATTAAAACTATTTCAAGCCAATCTCAAGCTTGAAATTATTAATTTTGATGGCAAAGTTCCCTGGTCAAAAAGTCAGCAGATTAAAATTGATGCCAATTCCAGTGGTTCTTTTTTTGAAGCAGATGTAGATAAAATATTAAAAGATATGGATAAAAAAAAAGATTTTGTTTCATTCGAAATTATTGGAAAACGACCAACTCTTACCGGAAAATGTATTGTATTTCTTGCCAGTTAAAGATTTGGATTTGCCTTTCGTTAACATCAAAACAAAAATTACCAAATTATCAGATGGCTATAACATCACGCTGTTCAGCAATCAGTCAGCCAAAAATTTATATCTCAGCATTGATGATTTCGACAGATTTTTCTCGGATAATTATTTTGATTTATTGCCTGGTCACCCCGTGCAGGTGAAATTCAGTTGTGATAAAAAGGTAGATGATTTTCAAGATAAATTAAAAATCATGACGATTCGGGATATCTATTAACCAAAAGTATTCATAAATTTTCACCCCGCCAGTTGGTGGGCTAAGGTGAAAAGAATCAAAACGATAAACATAGCAATCACAGAAACTTAGATTGTCGATGTAAAATTTGGGTAATGTCCCTTTTTAGTTGTCTGGAAT
>JABAOC010002389.1_pt2 | contig 14329 bp, 11 predicted proteins | sample 7062161 | NCBI WGS metagenome assembly JABAOC01 (sample SAMN14538625, study PRJNA623070) | marine sediment metagenome | biome: marine biome [ENVO:00000428]; feature: marine pelagic biome [ENVO:01000023]; material: deep marine sediment [ENVO:00002113] | place: India: Gulf of Khambhat ... | reverse complement strand
CTTTTGACGTAAGGATTGTATAATCTTTTTCGCTCCAGCAGATAAGCCGGCCAGTTTAACGAATGGAGAGGTAACTATTTCCTGCACCAGTTGAATAGTTAAATTAACTCTCTCACTCACTTTATGAACATCATTTATTATATCAACAGTTTTATCAAGTTCGTCTCCTAATTTTTCTAAAGTTTTTTGCAGCCTTGATAATACAGGAGTTGCTTCTTTTTCCATAAAAATTACAAATCTGTTTATATTTCTCATTGTTATTATCAGATAAATAAGAGCAGCAATAGCAAAAATCCCAAGCATAATAAAAATAGCAATAAAAGTATTTGTTGCTAACGGAGACAAAACCTAGCCTTTCTTCTCGGACCTTTGATTCTTATTTTCTACATTTTTTCTTTTTAACCACTGGCTGACTTTTATTTTCTCTTCACCCTCTGCTGTTGGTTGGTAATAGCGAGCATCCTTTAAGTTTGAAGGCAGGTATTCTTGATCAATGTAATGATTTTCATAGTCATGAGGATAAAGATAACCTTGACCATGGCCAATAAATTTTGCACCCTTATAACTGCTGTCTTTTAATCTATCCGGAACCTCAATAGCATGTTTTTTCTCAACATCATCAAAAGCTTTTTTTATTGCCAGATATGATGAATTACTTTTTGGAGCTAATGCAAGATATATTGTTGCCTGGGCCAAATTTATTCTGGCTTCCGGCAAGCCTACAAAATCAACAGCTTGAGCTGCAGAAACAGCAATATTCAGTGCATTGGAATCAGCAAGTCCTATATCTTCAGATGCAGAAATGATTAATCGTCGGGCAATAATCTTTGGATCTTCACCTGCATAAAGCATTTTACTTAACCAAAAAACTGCTGCATCTGGATCTGAGCCTCTAATGCTCTTAATAAAAGCTGAGATAGTATCATAATGATCGTCTCCTCTTTTATCATAAGCAACATATCTTTTTTGAACAGCTTCTTCAGCCTCATCAATAGAAACATTTCGCTCTTTATTTTTACCTTCTTCTACAGCAATTGCCAAGAATTCCAGAGCATTCAATAATAACCTGGCATCCCCATTAGCTGAATTTAAAAGATGCTCTTTAGCTTTTTTTTCAATCTTTAAATTGTACTTTTTTAATCCTTTTTCTTTATCCGTAAGTGCTCTTGTGTAGATTTGATTAATTTCTTCTTTGTTGAGTGGTTTAAACTGAAATATTCTTGAACGGGATAAAAGTGGCGCATTAACCTCAAAGAAAGGATTTTCAGTAGTTGCCCCTATTAAAGTTATTAATCCTTCTTCAACTGCGGGGAGTAAAGCATCTTGCTGGTTTTTATTAAAACGATGTATTTCATCAATAAAGACAACTGTTCCCAGGTTATCAATAATGTTTCTATCTTTTGCCCCTGAAATAACTCTTCTGACTTCAGCAACATCCGCACTTACTGCGCTAAGTTTTACAAAATGTTTTTTTGTTATATTGGCAATTATTTCTGCTAAAGTTGTCTTACCACTCCCTGGAGGACCCCAAAAAATTGCAGATTGAATCAGGTCTTGCTCAATTGCTCTTCTTAAAATTCTACCCGGGCCAATAATTTCATTTTGGCCAATAAAGTCCTCAATTTTTTTTGGCCGAAGCCTGTAGGCTAAAGGTGCATTTTTTTCGAGATATTCATTAATCTGCTGATCAAATAAATCCATTATTACGACTGACACTTATTTTCAATTATTACTTTAAAGAAAGCTTCTGATGAATCTCATTCTTAAAAGTATCGCGATCTATATAACCGCTATGTTGATATACAATCTTACTTTCCTGGTTTATGAGAAATATTTCTGGTAGATAGTTTACTTCCAGTTCTTTAGCAAGTTTAGATTTTTTTGGATCTTTTTTTGTTGAATCAATATCAATATAAAAGAAGCTTATCTGTTTATAAGTTTCTTTAACATTATCAATCTCAGGTTTTGCTTCATTCCATGTGTAATCACCCTTGAGAAAAAAGACAATAACAAAGGGTCTCTTTTCTGAAACTGCTTTCTTAATAAAATCCGGCATTTCATCGCTTAATTTAAAGTCGCGTGGGATTTTATCCTGTGCTGATGTTGTTGTTGTAGGCACTGGTGGCTGGTCTCCACCGGTTTGATCAGGCTGGGCAGTATTTGATGTGTTTTGATCACTTGCTGGCTGACCTCCACCGCCTCCGCATCCTGAAATAATAATTGCTGAAATTAAAAGCAGTAATAAAAAGAATGTATATCTTCTAGCTGGCAAGTTTATCTCCTTTCAGAGTCAAGCCCCGCCTTGCCGTGGACATATCACATTGTTGAACCCTGTTTGTTCAGGTGGGTACTTTCCTACTAACTTTTTGGTTCCATTATCTGGCATCCAAGCTGCTAATAGAGCTAAGTTCCCTTTGTGAATGTGTTGGCTCACACAATCACAAATGCTCACGTACAAGGCAGAGCTTTTTTTTGATTGTAGCACACAAGAAAAAGCCATTCAATTTACTTTCTTAATCGCAAATGCAACTCTTTAAGTTGNNTGCTTTTGTTAATAAACAAGCTGCAGCTTGTGTTTTCGGGAAAGCAATAACATCCCGAATTGATTTTTTTCTGGTCATAACCATTATCATTCTATCAAGACCAAAAGCTATCCCCCCGTGAGGTGGTGCACCATATTTCAACGCTTCCAATAAAAAACCAAACTTGGATTCAGCTTCCTTGGCTTCAATGCCTAGAATTTTAAATATCTTTCTTTGGAGATCTTGATTGTGAATACGCAAACTTCCTCCACCAATTTCAACTCCGTTTAATATCAAATCATAAGCATAGGCTTTTACTTTAAGCGGGTCTTTTTCCAGAAAAGCTAAGGTATCTTCAGTTGGCCTGGTAAAAGGGTGATGATTTGATTTATATCTTTTTTCTTCAGTGTCATATTCAAAAAGTGGAAAATCTAATATCCAACTCATGTTAAAAGAATCTTCTTTTATTAATTTCAAATCACCTGCTAAATTTGATCTTAATCCACCTAATGCCTCAGCCGCAATTCTTTCTTGGTCAGCAACTATTAAAATCAGGTCTCCAGAATTTGCCTTTGTTTGTTCTATTAACTGCCTAACTTCTTGTTCAGATAAATATTTTGCTACTGGTGATTTAATATCTTGTTGGTTTTTTAGCTGAAGCCAGACTAAACCGCCTGCTCCAAATTCCTTCGAAGTTTCGATCAATTCATCTAACTTTTTTCTGGTAAAAGATATACCTCCCGGAACCACAAGTGCCCTGATAACGCCATCTTTCTCAATGACACCTGAAAAAACTTTAAAAGCAGTCTTGTCAAAAATATCTGTGACATCATTAATTTCTAATTCATATCTCAAATCTGGCTTATCAGATCCATAATTTAACATAGCTTGATCGTATGTTAATCTTGGAAAAGGTAAGTCTATTTCAACCTTTATTAAAGAAAAAATATCTTTAATCATTTCTTCGACTAATGCTAATAAGTCATCGCACTCGATAAATGACATTTCTATATCCACCTGGGTATGCTCCGGTTGCCTGTCGGCCCTCAAGTCTTCGTCCCTAAAGCATCTTGCAATTTGGTAATAACGCTCCAACCCAGCTATCATCAAAAGCTGCTTGAAAAGTTGCGGAGACTGGGGTAACGCATAAAAATGGCCTTGGCTTACCCTTGAAGGAACCAGATAATCTCTAGCACCTTCAGGTGTACTCTTAGTTAATATCGGTGTTTCTACTTCGATAAAATCATTTCTATCTAAAAACTGCCTAACTTTTCCAGTTACCTGATGTCTAAACATAATCGATTCGGCCATAACCGGCCTTCTCAGATCAAGATAACGATATTTCAAACGGATTTTTTCATCAACCGAAACTTCGTCTTCAATCTCGAACGGAGGAGTAAGCGAAGAATTAAGAATTTCCAGTTTTTCAATAAAAACTTCAATCTCGCCGGTTTCTAAATCGGGGTTTACTGTTCCTTTTGGTCTGTGCCTTACTTTTCCCTGTACTTTAAGCACAAATTCATTTCTAACTTTTTCGGCAACCTTAAATGCTTCCGGATTTTCATCCGGGCTTATCACTAACTGAACTAAACCAGACCTATCTCTTAAGTCAACAAAGATCAATCCTCCATGATCTCTACGCTTATTTACCCATCCGGCTAAAATAACTTCCTCGTCAATATTATCCCTGTTCAATTGGTTGCAATAATGAGTCTTTTGTGAATTTTTAATTCTTTCTTTCATTAACTCTCTTTTTCTTTAATAGATATTCCAAAACTTTATTTCTTTTAATATTTTCCTGAGTACCATTAATCAAATCCTTTATTGTGCAAACTCCTGATTTAATTTCATCAGGCCCAAGAATTAATGCATATTCAGCTTTTTTCTTATCTGCTTGTTTCATCTGGCTGCGCAAGCTTCTTTCGGCAAAATCCATCTCAGCCGAAATACCAGAACGTCTTAACTCCATTAATAATTTAAAAACCTCAGGCCTGCTATCTTTATCCACTGAAACAACGAATACATCATTTATTCTTTTCGGGCCTGGCATTCTTTCTTCTGCTTGCATAGCCAATATCATTCTTTCAATTCCCAAAGCAAAACCAATCCCTGGATTAGGCGGACCACCATAAGATTCTATTAGTCCATCATATCTCCCCCCGCCTCCAATTGCATTCTGAGCACCTAATACCGGCGAGCAAATCTCAAATGTTGTTTTTGTGTAATAATCAAAGCCCCTTACCAGAGATTTATCGACCTCAAAATCTTCATTATTTTCAGTTAAAGCATCTTTAACCTGGTCAAAATGCATTTTGCATTCTTGGCATAGATAATCCGTTAATTTTGGAGCATCGCCGTATATCTTTTGGCATTCTTTATTCTTACAATCAAATATCCTTAAAGGATTTTTTTCATATCTTTTTTGACATTGTTTACATATCTTTTCAAGATTAGGTTCAATAAATTTCTTTAAATCTCCAGTATATGCGGGTTGACATTTAGAACAACCCATAGAATTTATCTTTAATTCTAATTTATTCAGCTTTAATGAACGAAAGTAATCCATCAAAAGAATTATCATTTCTACATCTAGAAATGGGTCGTCGGAACCCAAGGCTTCCGCCCCCATTTGCCAGAATTCCCGGTATCTTCCAGACTGAGGGCGTTCATAGCGAAACATTGGCCCAATATAATACAGCTTGACCGGGAGTGGATTATTCCACATTTTGTTTTCGATAAAAGACCTGACCACCGAGGCTGTTCCTTCAGGACGCAGAGTTAAGCTCCTCCCTCCCTTGTCCTCAAAAGTATACATTTCTTTTTGGACAATATCGGTTGATTGGCCAATACCGCGTTGAAAAATCTCAGTATGCTCAAAAACTGGGAGTATTATTTTTTTATAACCAAAATTTGTAAATATGTCTACTACTTTTGATTCTAGATAATCCCAGATTGCCGCCTTTTCAGGTAAGACGTCAGAAGTTCCCCTAGGTGCTTTTATCTCCACAGTTACTTTTTCCTTTCAAATTCTTGAAGATATGGATTTTGCATTAATTCCCTACCTATAGTTGTCTTAGATCCATGGCCTGGATATACATTTGTATCTTCATCATAAAGAACTAATTTTGCTAATGACTGCCTTAGCTGTTCAAAGTTACCCCCATATAAATCTGTCCTGCCAACCGAACCTTCGAATAATAAATCTCCAACAAACAAGGCATTTTCTATACCTACGGTTATACTTCCAGGTGAATGTCCTGGTGTTTCTATGATTTTAACTTGTTGGCCATCAATTTCAAGGACATCTCCCTCTTTGATAAACTTATAGATCGATTTTCCATCTTTGCTATCTGTTGAAAATGCCTCCAGCCGAGGATGATCGATTAAAGAATGATCTTTTTCATGTATCATTATTTTTTTCTTCGTTTTTCTATACATCTCTAAGTTGGCTGAAACATGATCAAAATGTCCATGCGTATTAATAATGTGCTCAACTTCAAGATCAAGCTCGTCTAAAGTATTTATAATCCTTTTAGCATCTCCACCAGGATCAATTACTATGGCCTTTTTTTCTTTATCGCTGTATATAATATAACAATTAGTACCTAGTGGCCCGACTATAATTTTTTTAATATTCATCATGTCTAGAGTCTTTTTCTGCTATCAATAAAGATAGTAACCGGTCCATCGTTTACCAGTTTAATTTTCATTTGTGCTTTAAACTTACCTGTCTTTACATCTAGATTAAGGCTTTTTAGTCTTTGAACTAGATTATCTATAAAACATTTCTGCTTTTGCGGGAGAAAGCGCCTGGCTAAAACTTGGTCGATTACCTTTTTTGCAATCCGCAACTAATGTAAACTGGCTGACAAGTAAAATTTCACCTTTAACATCCCTAATATCTAAATTTAATTTATCATGCTTGTCGGGAAAAATTCTTATTTGGCTAATTTTTTTGGCAATATAATTAGTATCTTCCTCAGTGTCCCCTTCTTCAGCTCCAAGAAAGACTAGCAGTCCCGGACCTATTTTTGAAATCAATTGTTTTTCGATAGCAACACTTGCTGAACTTACTTTTTGCAGTAAAGCTCTCACAATTCTCCTTTAACTTCTTTGGCCGGGCATTACTCGGTAGGTTGAAATAACAGTATCAACATTGTTAATTGTATTCAATATGCTTTTAAGATGTTCCATATCGCTTATTTCAAATACAAATCTCAATATAGCAATTTTATCCTTGCTCGTTACTACGCTGGCATTTAGAATATTAACTCCGGCATCAGAGATAATTGTACTTATATCTCTTAATAATTTTTTTCTGTCAATTGATTCAACTTTTATTTCAACTGGAAAAGATTTAGCTACTTTTTTATCCCATGATACTTCAATAAACCTGTCTTTCTCTTCTTTTAACCCTACGATGTTTGTACATTCATTTCTATGGACAGAGACACCTCTACCTCTAGTAATAAAACCGACAATCTTATCTCCAGGTACTGGATTACAGCACCTGGCAAGCCTCACTAAAACATCTTCTACACCTTTTACTTTAATGCCGGTTGTCGAAGTTTCTTTTTGTTTTGCTATATATTCTTCATAATCTTCTTCTTCGATTTCTCTTTCATCAGGATGGGTCATAAGATTGATCAATTTGGTGGCAACTTGTTGCGGAGATGTTTTGCCAGCCCCTATACTAGAATATAAATCATCGACAGAATTAAAGTTAAACCCGGCAGCAATCTCTTTAAGAACATTTTGTTGAGACCTGGCTTTCAGAATAAATCCTTTTCGTCGCATTATCTTATATAATTCATCTTTTCCTACTTGTTCCAAGCTTTCTCTTCGCTCTTTACTAAAGTACTGCCTGATTTTATTTCTAGCCCTCGACGTCTTTACAATATTTAACCAATCACGGCTAGGGCCAGAACTTGATTTCGAAGTTAGTATCTCAATCTGGTCGCCATTTATTAGTTCATATTCCAGAGGGACTATTCGACCATTTACTTTAGCTCCCACACAACTATGTCCTACATCAGTATGGATAGAATAGGCAAAGTCAATGGGTGTTGAGCCACTGGGCAAGCTATAGACATCTCCTTTTGGAGAAAAAACAAAAACTTCGTCTTCGAATAAGTCAATTTTTAGAGCCTCCATAAACTCTTTTGGATCTTTTAAATCACTTTGCCATTCAAGCATCTGGCGCAACCATGATAATCTTTCTTCAAATTCAATATCATTTTTTACGCCTTCCTTATAACGCCAGTGAGCTGCAATTCCGTAATCAGCCGTGCGGTGCATCAAAGTTGACCTAATCTGTATTTCCAAGGGTTTTCCCTCTGGCCCGATGACGGTNNGACGGTAGTATGGAGCGACTGATAAAGATTAAATTTAGGCATGGCAATATAGTCTTTAAATCGACCTGGGATAGGTTTCCAAATTGAATGTATAATACCAAGAGCAGCATAACAATCCCTAACATTTTCAACAATAATCCTTAGAGCCATCAAATCATAGATTTCATTAAACTCCTTGCCGCGTTTAACCATTTTTTGATAGATACTGTAAAAATGTTTTGGCCTTCCCGAAATTTCAAATTTTACATTTGCTTCCTTTAATCTGCTGCTAATAGCTTTTTTTACCTTTTCAATATATTTTTCCCTGGCGTTTCGACTTTCAGCAACCATCTTCATGATTTGGTTATATTTTTTATTTTCAAGAACAGCAAAACTTAAATCCTCCAGTTCCCATTTTATGGAGTAAATCCCCAAGCGGTGAGCTAACGGAGCATAAACATCCAGAGTCTCTCGAGCTTTTTGTTTTCTCTTTTCTGGTTCCAAAGCATTTATAGTTCTCATATTGTGTGTTCTGTCAGCTAATTTAATAATTATTACTCTTACATCTTTAGTCATTGCTAATAGCATCTTTCTTAATGTCTCAGCTTGTTGTTCTTCTTCAGTTTTAAATTCAATTTTACCCAGCTTTGTAACACCATCTATCAAATCTGCAACTTCCTGACTAAAAGGCCTCTTGATTTGAGTAAGCGATACATTTGTATCCTCGACTGCATCATGTAAAAGAGCAGCAATTATTGTGGTTGTATCCATTCCAAGATCGACCAGTATCCTGGTCACTTCAAGAGGATGATTAATAAAATCTTCTCCTGATTTTCTTTGTTGGTTTAAATGTAATTTCTTTGCCAAAAAATAAGCTTCTTTGATTTTATCCTTATTAGCATCAGGATTATATTTAATTATATTTTTAATCATCTTATTAATTGCTTTCATATCTTAATTATAGCAACCTAGTGCATTTTTTATTTAAAAAAATCCTTTTCTTTTGTTTTTTTAATTCAAACTCATTATTTTTCATAATTTGTTATCATAAGAAATTCAAAATATCTTATTTTTCTAAATCTTAAAAAATCATATTTCCCAGATTAATATAAAGTTGTACTTATCTGAAAACACTATTTAGAGCTGTAAAAAGCAGCTAATAATTTAGACTGTTCAGTATTGAATATCCATTTCTTGAAATCTGAAAACTCTTCTCGTTTTTTTTCTCCCTCTAGATATCTAGAAGAAATATTCAAGTCAATTTTTTTATCGGGTTCAGGTTTTAATTCAATCCATATTTTTTCCCTATTATCCTCTAATTTGATTAAGCCAGACTCTTCAAGAATCAATAAGCTATTTTGAAAAGTTTTGTCTAACAAATTAAACCTTGAATTCTTTTGGCAATGGTCAAGAATTTCTCTTCTTGAACCGTGAAAAATAATATTATTTTCTGCCAATTCTCTTAAGGATCTATAAATAATCGCTAAACTTTTTCTTGAAGGTGAAATTGATTCCAGCATAAGGTCATTTTCCAATATATCACCTTTACCAAATAGAATGTGAATATAAGTCAATTGGTTGTCCAGCCCGACTATGCTTGTCACTTTTTTTAATGAACTATAATTAAATGGTAAATCATATAGATATAAACTCCTTATATCCAAAATACTTATATTCTCCATAAATGAATAAGTCGAGATAAGAGTGTCTATTTTTGAATCCCGAAACAATTGCCATATTTGTATGCGATCTGCCTTATTTAAACCACTGTGATAGAAAGCAATCTCGTTTTCTTTATAAATAATCTCTTTTCTTAAAAAATTTGCCAGTTCTACACATTTATCAGGCTTGTTTGATAATATTAAAGATTTTCCGCCTCTTTTTATTGATACTTTCAAATAATTATTCTTAGATTTTATATTTCGTTTATCAAAAAGGCGGATATTCCTGGGGATGCTAAGATCACTTTTCTTCGAATCTGAGTTTAGATTGTCGGAGCTTGTACTGTCTTCTTTATTTTTAAAACTTAAGCAATCAGAATATTTTAAATATCTTGTTTCAATTTTAAACTCTTTAGCTCGGCTGTATAAATTATTTATGAAACTTGCTGTCTCTTTACATTTTGGCTCAAATTTTAAATCTATCAATTTTAACTGGTATTTTTCAATTCTTTTAAAATAATTCTTCTCAATTTTGAAGGCTATATTTAGGTTATCTTGCCTGGATTTTAATTCATTCAAATATAGACCATAATTAAATCCAATTACCTCAAAATTAGAGTTTAAGGTGGGAAAATCAAACTTGAGATGCTTGCCGTTACTCAAAGTTTTTATCGATTGATAACCGGCATTCTTAACAACTATTACCGGACTTGGGTTTTCATTTCCAAATGGGGCCAGAAGATTAATTTCTCGAGCAAGGTCTTCAGTTACTTCAGACTGGTCAAGAATCAAATCAATATTCAATCTTGGTTTAAGATCGTCATCTGAAATTCTCTTATTGGCAATTTTTAAAAAACTGTCCTTAAAATTCCTAAAACCTTGTAATGGTAAAGATAATCCAGCAGCTAGTTTATGGCCACCGAAATTCTCCAGTAAATCTCCTAAATCTTGCAAGGCATCAAGCAAATGAAATGAATCAATACTTCTTCCTGAACCTGATGCTAGCATACCTTTTTTTGTAAAAAGGATTACCGGACGGTAAAATTTGGCCACAAGTTTACTGGCAACAATTCCGATAATGCCAGGATTCCAATCTTCTTTATACAGTAAAATAGCTTTTTCTTCCTGAAGGTTTATTTCGCGCTTAATCTTTGATAAAGCTTCATCTAAAGTCTGTTCTTGTTGTTTTTGCCTAGCTCTGTTCTTCTTATCGAGACTTTTAGCCAAAGGCATTGCTTCCTTCATATTCATAGCTTTAAGAAGTTTTATTGAATCTAATGGCTCATCAATTCTACCACTGGCATTAAGCCTGGGGGCTAGCCCATATGCAATTTGCCCAACCTGAATTGTCTTATCCCTAAAGCCAGAAACATCAATCAACGCTTGCAGCCCGGGCCTTTTTGTATTACAAAATTGCTTGACTCCTTCGGCAATGATATTTCTATTCTCACCTATTATTGGAACAACATCAGCAATAGTGCCCAAGGTGACTAGGTCCAAGTACTGGACTGGAATTTTCCCATCTTCCAAAGACTGGATGAGCTTAAATACAACACCGGCTCCGGAAAGGACACTCATGCCATTTTCTTCTTGGCCTAACTTTGGATTGACTATTGAAATAGCTTTAGGAATTTTTACCCCGGGATTATGGTGGTCGGTAACTATAACATCGAAACCAATTTTTTTGGCATAATCAATTTCGTCATAATTATTTGTGCCACAGTCGACAGTTATTATAAGTGAAAAGTCTTTACCGGCTAATTTTTTTAATGTATCCTTGTTTAACCCATAACCTTCGGCTCGCGAAGGTATATAAATATCAACTAAGCATCCTCTCTGCTGAAGATAATCATCAAGCATAACCGCAGAAGTAATTCCATCAACATCATAGTCACCATAGATTAAAATTCCTTCTTTTCTTTTAATGGCCTGATATATCCTGGAAACTGCGGTATCAATTCCAGGAATCAGATATGGGTCTTCAAGATTATTAAGAGTGGGGTTGATAAAGCTGCAAGCCGATTCATAATCTATTACCTTCCTATTATTTAATATTTGAGCTAAATAAGAAGAAACTCCGAGACGCTTGGACAGCTCATCCCGGAGCTTATGGTCGTATTCATTATATTCCCAGATTGTCTCTAATTTAATCTCCATCTACTAGTTCGATAATTCTTTTGTTTTCTATTATAAAATATAGATATTCCAGGCAGACGTCAATCTTTTCCGATTAAAATTTGAAATATTAATACGAAAATTACAAAAATTCCAAACCCAAGAAAAATCAGGCCGATTACTAAAAAATCCGAAAAAGAAATTATTNNATAGTAATAATTGTCAGGTAGAGATTACTAATATTTTTACTCTTTTGTACTTGCCTGGCTCTACTTCCATTTTGGCTGATAAATTCAATTTCACCGGACTCCATCTTATTTAAAACACTATAAATAAGCTCAGGGAATTTAGTTAGCAATAAAATATTTTGATAGAAATGTTCTGTAAAATCTTCCAGATTTTTCATCAAACTGTATTTTTCTTTTATCAGATTTAGAGCATAAGGTTTGGCAACTTCCATGACATTGAATCCAGGGTATAAATCTTGGGCAACTCCCTCTACTGTGATTAAAGCTTTTGCCAAAAGAGCAAATCTTTTTGGTATCTTCATCTTATTTTGGTAAATCAAATTTAGAAATTCTCGACCAATGACATCAATTTTTATATCCCCAAGCTCCCTTCCATAATATCTGTCAATGATTTTTTTTAACCCAGTTTTAATTGAAGAAACCTGTGCCTGGTCGATTTCAACTCCCAGCTTCCTTGAATAATTGACAACTCCCTCAATGTCTTTTCGGATTATCGATGCCAATAGATAGGTAACGTACTCTCTATCTTTCTCACTTATCTCTCCGATAATCCCAAAATCCAGATAGCCTATTTTCCCTTCTGGTGTGATTAAAAGATTTGCCGGATGTAGATCACCGTGAAAGAAACCGTCAACTAAGACTTGTTTCATAAAGGCTTCTGCGCCAAACTTCGCTAATTTAAAAGTATCTATGCCTAATGCCTCCGGAGTAGCCAAGTCGCTTATCTTGGTTCCATCGATATATTCCATTGTCAAAACTCTTTTACTTGTATATGGCCAGTAGACTAGGGGTATCTTTACCAGCTCGTCCTGACGAAAATTGAAACGAAAACGGTCTATGTGTTTGGCCTCTGTCCGGTAATCAAGTTCCCGGTTTAATGATTTAATAAACTCATCAACAACACCTTCAATATCGACAAATTCTATTCTTGCTTTGATTAACCGAGCGACAGTTTTAATAAGGTCCATATCTGCTGTAATGATCTCCCTGGCTTCCGGCCGCTGAATTTTTACTACGACATGAGTTCCGTCATGTAGATAAGCTTCATGAACTTGACCAATTGAAGCAGAAGCTAACGGTACCTTTTCAAATTTCGAAAAGATATCAGATATATTTTTTTCAAATTCATTTTTGATTATCTTTTCTACTATTTCATAGTCAAATGGAGATACATTATCCTGCAGTTTTTCAAGTTCGAATATTACTTCAGGAGGTACTAAATCAGGCCTTATGCTTAATAATTGTCCAATCTTTATATAAGTCGGGCCGAGGTCCTCGAGTAATAAGCGTAGCTTTTTGGCAGCCAGTTCTACTTTCTCAATTTTTATACTATCTTTGCCAAGAGATTTGCCTATTATCCTATTTATTTGGAATTTCTCAAGATAAAAACCTAAACCATGCCTAGCAGCAACCTCAGTAATTTCACGAAGTCTTTTGATTTTTTTTCTACGCGGCAATATTCTGGGCATAGTAATATTCCTGAATATTTTAGACAGATTTCTTTAATTTATTTTGTGGATTCTTCTTTTTTCTCCAGGGATGAGATCCTATTCTCTAATTGGGCCAACAAATCACGCAAATTTTTAATGTCTTCTTTAGAGGCCAAACCGGTTTCCTCAAAGAAAGATTTAAAACCCGAACTAAACCTTTCCTTAAGCTGTTCTTTTTCATCATCTGCCCTTTTTGATATTTCGTCTAAGAATGTCTTACCCTCTTCAGGAGCTAACTTTCCCTTGTTAACCAAATCTTTAATTACTTCATCCGCTTTTTCATGTATGTATAACCAGGCACCAAGTGTCGCATATAAACTTTTCTCGATAACTTCTTTCATTGCTTTCCTCCCCCTTGGAATTACAAAATAATTTTACCACCAAATTTATCCAATTCCCAACACATCAGGCAATCCTGGTTTTCCAGTACGGTTCCCTTTCCTTGATAATTGTCAATATAGGGCTGGCGTTAAAAATTGATGAATAAGTTCCCGAAGCTATCCCGATAAAAAGTGCAAAGGCGAAGTCTTTTAGTGTATCTCCTCCTATTAAAATTATGGCTGCAACAGGTATAAGAGACGTCAAAGAAGTATTTATTGAGCGCATAACTACCTGGTTAATTGATTTATTAACAATCTCTGAAAAAGGTTTCTTGCCCATAATTTGAACATTCTCCTTTATTCTATGAAAGACAACAATGGTGTCGTAAAGTGAATAACCAAGTATGGTTAATATGGCAGCAATCGTATTGGGATTTAATTCCCTGCCAACCAATGCGTAGACACCTATTACCACTAATACGTCATGGATTAAGGCCGTAATTGCGCAAATTGCCATTTTATATTCAAATCTGAAGGAAATATATATTAATATTACTATTAACGAGGCAATCATAGCTAATAATGCTCCTCTGGAGACTTGTTCTCCCCAACCAGGCCCAACGCTTATAATATTATTTAC
>JABAOC010044713.1_pt3 | contig 14331 bp, 15 predicted proteins | sample 7062161 | NCBI WGS metagenome assembly JABAOC01 (sample SAMN14538625, study PRJNA623070) | marine sediment metagenome | biome: marine biome [ENVO:00000428]; feature: marine pelagic biome [ENVO:01000023]; material: deep marine sediment [ENVO:00002113] | place: India: Gulf of Khambhat ... | reverse complement strand
ACCACTAACATAATCCTGCTATAGTAACGATAATAAAAATATTGCCCTTTCCTTTAGTTTTTTCAGTAGGATTAACGCTGTTTTGCTAAAAAAATCGGGTATAGAATCCTCATCATCTGATAAGGCAAATACAATGCCGCCCTGGCTTGCCCGTCTTCTCTTTCCAAGTCATGTTCTATGTATAATTGTTTTAGGGAAAAATCATGAAGTTTACTATTCTATAGATAAAAAGTGGGCTATCCACACAAGAAGATCCACAGGCTCAGGTAAACCTGAGATACTGTCACAAGTTAGCCAGTTCAAAAATTTGAACTACGGAGAAATATATTTGGATATCCCAATGGATAGGGGTGGGATTAACAGTGAAGAAGCTTAGTTTATATGGAACAGGTATTGCTGTTGTTATGTTGGTTCTTCTTGCAACTCCTGCTCCTATCGTCTCAGAGAGTAAAAAAAACGCTACAGCAATCATCGTGCGGCAAGTTGTGGCCTCTGGACCCTACGAAGGTAATACTTTGATCCCCGATCGTGATAATCACGGTGTAATGGAAATCGATCCGAACGGAGAAATTGTTTGGCGATATAATGGCACCAGTGTCGATCATCCATTGATTCCATTATGTGAAGCCTTGGACGTAGATCGGCTAAAGAACGGAAATACGCTCATTACTTACTACTATCGAAACATGACAGGTACACCTCCACAACCAGCGCCTGGAGGTTATCCGAGTACAGTGGTCGAAGTATCACCCGCTGGAGAAATCGTATGGGAATTTACTCGGCCTGATATGGACTTTACTCATGATTCTGACCGCTTGCCTAATGGCAACACGTTGATCGCTGACACTTCCGAGATCATCCATAATGAACGGGTTATCGAAGTTACACCAGAAGGGGAAATTGTGTGGGAATATCGCCCCGGCTACGATGCATACCCTAATGATTGCGATAGGTTGGTTAACGGAAATACATTGATCTCATTGAGGAACAGGAATACAACCATCGAAGTGAACCCGCAAGGAGTGATTGTTTGGCAATACAATGGAANNCATCCGGCAGCACAACCCCGATCGATTATACAACGGGCATACCGTCATGACGGACTCAGAAAATGATCGCGTAATCGAGATTGATATGGATGGTAACATCGTTTGGGAATACTACGGTTACAATCTGCCGGAACCTGTTGGATTAGATTGGTGTCGGGATGCCGATCGTTTGCCTAATGGCAATACAATGATAACAGACTCGCGCAATAACCGGATTGTGGAAATTAATAGCGAAGACGAGTTAGTTTGGTTGTTTGACATCCCTGTTGTGAGGCATGGCATCCCGTACGAGTCTGACCGGCTCAATGTTCCCCCTGAAATTGAGATAACGTCTCCTGTGTCAGGTATCCAAGAGAGTGAAGAGATCGAAATCGTCCTCTCGAGTCCTGCTCTCGACCTTGACCAAATGTGGTATAGGGTTTATGATGATGAGGACGATAAATGGCTGGATGCTGCGAATAATACGTGGACCGAAGCGATCACGAGAACTTTTGAGCCTGGTGAATACACAATCTACGCATGGGCCAATGACACGGGTGATTGGACGCAGGGTGATCCCAATTGGTCGATGACTTCCGATCCGGCGATCCTGAATTTTACAGTGGAGAAGAAGGGCATTCCCGGTTTCGAATCCCTAGTAACACTGAGTTCTTTGGCTGTCCTGACGATTTGGTGGCAAAAGCGAAGGACAAAAGGGAAAGGATCCACGTTCAACGTGTAATACCTAAATGAGCTTCAAAAAATATTATGGTGATGAAAAGATGAGAAAAAGTAATAAAACACTGGTTGTGTGTGTGTTAGTACTAGTTCTAACCCTCAGTACAAACCAAGCAAGCCTACCAACTTCCGCTTCAACACAGGAAGTGACGGAACAAGAAATGCTGAAATTTTTGGATCAACCTCTACCTGAAACAATAGCTGGAATGAATTTCTCTAGTACGGAAGATTCTTTACCTGGGGCTCTAGGAGCACTCACTTTTGACGTAGATCACGAAATACTTATTGGTAACGAAACCGAAGAAGTGACAACCAGTCATATGGTGTTTATCAACAACCAGGGACAGATTGTAAGAGAATTATTTTATGAGGGATTGAGAGGCTTAAGAGATCCACAGATGTTTAATGAGACCACGCTCATGATGAGCCGAACTCCCTTGGGGTATCTTACTTTCTGGAATTTAGATACGAACAAACAATATACCATCGAAGCCATTAACATTACTCAATCCGGGCATCATGATTGGCATTACAATCCTGTGACGGACACATTTGTAGCCCTTGGTCGNNTTGAGGATACGGCCTTGAGACTTGATGCCATCTGGGAATTCAACTGGATGGGTGAGCTGTTATGGGAATGGAACATGTCAGATTGGATAGACATCACAGACGCGGCGTATATTAATAATACTCAATGCATGGTTGACGACCATATATCAGCGAGACGTGGGCCTCTTAACAGAGATTACAGTCATGCTAATGGAATCTTCTGGGATCCTGAGGCGAACATTCTATATCTTAACAACCGTCACTTGGATAATGCATGGGCTATCGAATATCCCTCAGGAAATGTACTTTGGATTGCGGGCCGTAACGGAAACTTTACCATGTATGACAGACATGGAAACGAAAAAATCAGCTTATTTTACCATTCTCATGTCTTTTACCCAATCCCTGGCGAACCGAACAAATTCATCACTTTTGACAACGGGTACCACAACGGGACAGCAGGGGAAGAGGATATCCCCCTTTCCCGCATAGTTGAGGTTGAGATTGATACTGAGACATGGACCATGCGGGAAACTTGGTCGTGGACTGCTCCTCCAGATTATTATGCTCGAAGTTGGGGTATCGCCTATCGATTACCCAATGGGAACCGCGTGGGATGCTTTGGGCATCGAAGCTCGCTGGTTGAAGTCACTGAAGACGGCGAAATCGCGTGGGAAGCGACATTTCTCCCTGATGCTATTTATCGTGGTAATCGATTCCAACCATACATATCTATCAATTCTCCTGAGGATCTTACCTGTGATCGAGATGTCAATGATTGTCAGACCATCAGTTGGACGGGTACTAGTGGCTTTAAGGCATCATATCACATTACCAAAGACGGAGACATGTTAGTTAATAAGCCATGGACGAATAAAAAAATTTACTACGACCTCCCCTCCGATCTCGCCATTGGAACACATGAATACACCATCACCGTCTTCGATCTTGCCGGGCAATCCGTCTCTGATACAATAAAAGTCACAGTCAAGGCACCTGTCACCGTCTTCGAGATCTTGCCTACTGCAGGTGTTCCAGAAGTGTTAATAGTTGGACTTTCAATGGTAGTATTATCAGTTATCTTAAGAAGAAAAAAATCTTGGGCTTCTTAAGATAAGATCTCTCCTTGAATGCTATGCCTCAGAAGTTTGGTGTAGGACACAAACACACTAACACAAAAACTTGAATGGAAGGGTCTTTGGACATCGCTCTGATACAGTGATGTCTTTTTCCTTCTGTCATTTTTTCCAACAATAATGTCATTAGGTTAAGCAAAATTGAATAGAAAATAAATTTCCTTTAGTGGATATGTGTTAGCGCTTGTTCTAACCCTCATTCCATACCAAGCAAGCTTCTCAGTATTATCACCAGAGATGGCGGACTCTGAGTTATTGTGATTTTTGGAAGAACCTAGGTCCAAAACACAAACAACAATTGAAGTTTTCAGTGAGGACTTGGGACTGTTGGAGTAATAAACTATAAAAGAAAAAAGTCGTGGGTTTTAGTTCCTCTTTTAGATAGTTTTCTATCTAAAGATATTTCCATTGTTTATTATTACATTGCTTTTCTAGGGAGATGTACTCTTTTTTATGGCTCCATTAGCGTCTCTGTTGAATAAGGCGGCGCCAAACCAAGGCGAGAGCGATTCCCAGCAGTAAAGCCAGAACTAGGTAATTCATCTCAATTGTTGTAGGTGTTGTAGTAATTATGGTGGAAAGCGGTCGAATTTCAATGGCAACCGTATCTTCCGCATGATTCCCGAAAGCATCGTAAAGGATGATGGTCACTTGTATTTCACCAATAGTCGACCAAGAAAACTCGTAAGTGATGTCAGAGCCATCCCATAGTCCTGAATTGGCTAACTCATCATTGATAAGTATGGAATAGTTCTCTGGGGTGGCATCAAATGTCTTCCAAGTTAATTTAATCGAGGTTAGGTTCTCCCAGATCCAGAAGTCCTTCAGACCAGCAATTCGAGGGTTTTCGGTATCAATATCACCCGTTATATAGTTGATCGCTACAATAGCATCAAGTTCTACATCATCACCGGAAATCCATTGGATTTGTATATACCGGGCATTGAATAAGTTTACAGATGCAAGATCAAAGCTCTTATTCCCACTTCCATCGCCTAATCGTTTCAATGGTTGGTCGGGATCACCTACTGAGACAATATAGCGTCCACCTTGCGCTACTACTTTGAAGTCCATTCCGCTCCTATTTACGATATCTTCACCTTCTCCCATATCCAGAGTCAAATATGCTTCCTCATAACCTACTAGACTGACTATAGCAAATTGGCCGTCTGGTGGTCCAATGGCGTTCTCTCCGAATTCATATAATCTAGACGACTTGCTCATGACAGCGTTCGCATACGCATCCCCATTTACGGTGATGTTCTTAACTTTAGACACCGCAGTGGCAGATGTAGGTGTCAATAGAACAATTATCACAAAGAGAATCCATACCCATAAATTTCGATTTGCCAATCTTTTGAGTAGTTTCATATTATTCATTCTCCTTCAGCGGCCTAAAAGTCCTTGAAGGTTCGCCGGAATCTAACAAGAGTCAGAGAAATTAGTCCAAGCACCCCAAATAACGGGATAATGAACCCCAAATCTTGTAATTGAAATTCCGCTATCGTTACAACCGGTGTTTCGAAGTTACCCTGTCCTGTCAACCAGTGACTTGCTCCAAAGGTGTCTTTGGTCTGAAAGAAAACCGCCACAGAATACTCGCCGTCTGGTAAGCTGGATACATCGACGCCCAGAGCTTGCCACTCCTGTCCACTCCAAGTTAGGTTTCCTAAAATTCCCATAGGCATATTGGGATTATAGATCTCATAATAAGCTGAGGTGACTTCTGATGTATCGAGTTCGCCTTGTTCAGGATGACTGCTTAGGGATATAACATCTGTAATATCGATTGTGTTCGAAACGCTTCCTGGGGCAATCACCGGGGTACTTACCGCAATAAGAAGGGGAAATCCAGCTTTGTAGTAAATCTCCGACTTTTCCACCCCATCCCGTTCGTCGCACCACGTCATGTGCAAGTTTCCATAAGAATCGGTGATTATGGATGGATTTCGCATTTTTGTGGATCGTTCGGCCACAAGAGGGCGTTCTGAACTCCATCCTACTTCGCTTTTCATCAGATAATAGATAGCATGGGTCCCTTGTTGTGCATCATAATAGACAACATGAAGGTTGTCTCGGGTATCTATAGTTGCGGCTAAGGAGCGCGCAAAATTTCCAGCCGTCAATCTTTGGTCCGAACCCCAACCTGCTTTCGTCCGAATCTTGTAGAATACCTCCCAATTCCCATGTCGTTGATCAATCCATAAAACATGCAAGTTGTCTTGGGAGTCGGCAACAATCACTGGAAGAATTGATGCCTTCTCTGCATCGGTTAATCGCTCGTCTTCACTCCATGTTCCTGAATTCGACTTTGTTTTATAATAAAGTTCCTTGTTTCCTTCCCGATCATCTTCATACACTAGGTGAAGATTGTTCTGGGAATCAACTGTGATCGATGGGTTTTTGGATTTTCCCCAAACGTTTGTAAGTCTCTGGTCATCACTCCAGCTTTCCTCATTATAAGTTTTATAAAAGATTTCATAGTTATTCATACTAATCCTATTGTCTCCCCAGGCGCAATGCAACTGATTTTGGTAATCCACTGTTAATGTTGGACGTTCCGCAAGTCCACTCCCGGGTAAAATTCCTTTCCCATGAGTGATCTGTTGGTTGGCACTCCATCCAGCTTCGTCATAGATTTTATAGAAGAGATCGACTGTGTCTCCAGCCCTAGAATCTTGCCATATCACATGAATTCGATCGTGAGCGTCAATACCTAGAATAGGGTAAGAGGCGGTAGGTTCTTCTGATAAATCCAGATCCTCACTCCAATTAATCCCATCAAATTGTTTGTAAAAAATACCATACGTCAGTGTATAGTCAGTTGGATTCACGGGGGACGCTTTTCCGTCTTGCCATACGATGTGAATATTGCCTCGCGTATCAATTGTTATCCGCGGATTCTCAGAATAGTAATCGCTATTTGTAATCCGCATTTCGGTGCTCTCAAAAATGTTTTCTAGCAATTCACCTGATATTGGAATTGAAGGAATAGTTGCATGGTTAATCAAACCTCCAGCTGTATTGGAACGACCCTTATCCATCATAAATGCGGGACTTAATTGAATTAAGATTAAACAGATAAGAAAAAAACATTTTCTCTGTTGTTGCATAATAATTTCTCCTAAGAAAGTATAATACACTGCCTATTTGTTTGGCGATGAAAATCAACCTGTTTAATAGTGTTATTACGTTTAGTAAAATCCATTGTAGGATGCTTTATCAGATTTTTTCTAATTCAATTTTTTGAACTTTTAGGCGAATTTCTTGCCGTAGTAAATACAAGCTCCTCTTTACACTAGAACATGAGTACTTTCTGTAGATAGCAATTAAAGATAAATCATTCGAAACAGGGAATGCCCTTAACTGAACCATGATATTAGCAATTTAGGTATCGGACTATATAAAGTGTCTAGAATAATATATATAGAAATTAAAAGCCTCCACCTTCTTATAGCTTAAGTCACAGAATAATAGTCCGTAAGATATTTATTTCTTAAGTAAATCCAAGTAAGACTACTCGAATCGTAGAGAACACTAGGAGAATAACAATGAACTCTTCCAAAGTTCATCATGTTTCTGTTTCTATACTTATTTTATTTCTCTATCTGACAACTCTTAGCCCAATACAAACAGAAAAAACCACTTTAGCTGCCACAATAGTCACAACCGAAGTAAAAACACCATCAGAGGAACCCTTTGAAGGAAATACTCTGATTTCAGGGGGATACGGAACCGTATTTGAAACAAATCAAACCGATTTTGTCTGGATTTTTAATAAAAGAGAATCATCTGGCATCATTCCCCATAGTATTCCGTTGGATGCCGATAGGCTACCAAATAATAATACATTAATCATTTTCTATAATGAAACGTTAACTGATTTGCCTGATTACCCCGCAGGAACAATGGGCTATCCCTCCATAGTTGCTGAAGTCGATACAAACGGCGAAGTAGTGTGGAACTTCACCAAAGGACTTGATTTCACTCATGATGCAGATAGATTGCCAAATGGAAATACAATTATAGCCGATTCCTCGCCTAATGTCCACAATGAACGCATTATTGAAGTGGATCCGTCTGGAAACGTGGTATGGGAGTATAAAACAGGAAACGGAAGTTACCCCAACGATGTGGACGTTCTTCCCAATGGGAACGTGTTTATATCTCTACGTGATTGGAATTCACTCCTAGAAGTAAATCGGCAAGGCGATACTGTTTGGTTTTATAATGGAACAGGGACTCTCACACAACAACACAACCCAGATGTATTATGGAACAACCATATCTTAGTTTGCGATTCTTACAATAATCGTATTTTGGAACTTGACCGGGCTGGCAATATTGTTGCAGAATATGCGGGTGAAGGTGTTGGCGGGTTAAGTTGGCCCCGGGATGCCGATCGCTTGCCCAATGGGAACACCCTCATCACTGACTCTCGTGCAGTTCCGGTTACACGTGTGATTGAGATAAACAGTGGAGGAGATCTCGTCTGGGAGTTTGAAGTTCCAATCACGTTTGGGAATCTCTTCTACGAAAGCGATCGGCTGAATGTTCCTCCCTCCATCTCCATTGTGTCTCCAAGTAATACCGTCCATACCACTGACAAGGTAGAGATTGTTCTTTCTAGCACCGCGCTGGATCTAGATCACATTTGGTTCCGCATACATGACGATTCAAGAAATCTATGGCTTGATCCAGCGAATATTACTTACACAGGACCAATATCAAGATCATTTGAGTCTGGTAAATATACAATCTACGCATACGCCAATGATACGGGTGACTGGACACTAGGTGACCCCAATTTTTCGATGATTGGGGGACCTGCAATTGTGACATTCACTGTAGGAGAAGTTTCGGAATTCCAAAGTATTGGATTGGTATGCATGTTCTCATTCTTGATTGTTTATTCACTGAAAAAGAAAAAAGCATGGAAACTCCATCTGATCCGAAATAGCTTTGAATGGAATTAAATCGCAAATATAAGCAAATGAGAGAGGCAGAAAATTGGCTCTAAGTGTCAAAAACCTGACAAAGAAGTTCGGTGGTGTTACAGCAGTTCACAATTGCTCGTTTGATGTGAAAAAGAATAGCCTAACTGGATTGATCGGGCCAAATGGTTCCGGGAAAACCACTTTGTTCAATTTGATTCTGAATCATTTTCCGCCAGATTTTGGAGAGGTATATTTCAAAGGGGAGCTAATCACAGGAGTGAAACCCTTCCAACTAGCCCGACGGGGAATTGGAAGAACCTTTCAACGAGTTCGAGTGTTTCGAAAATTAACTCTGACTGAGAATCTTAAAGTGGCTTCTCTTCTCTTGCAGGAGGAGAGGAATCTGAACCACTTCCAAGAATTATTGGAACTTGTTGGACTCAAACAGGCTGCTCATATACTAGCAGGCAACCTCTCATACGGAGAACAAAAGCTTCTTGAGCTTGCAATGGCTCTACTGCCTGATCCCGAACTATTCTTACTGGATGAGCCAGTAGCTGGACTCAATCCAGATATGGTAACTAATTTTGAGAATTTGATTCGAGATTTGCAAAAGGTAGGCAAAACATTCATTCTCATTGAGCACAATGTGCCATTTATCACAGGATGTTGTGAGGATATCATTGTTCTCGACCGAGGTGAAGTAATTGCCCAAGGGATGCCCAAGGACATTCAGAACAATGAAAAAGTGATTGAGGCGTACCTTGGAGGTGTATGAGATGTCTTTGGAAATTCGGGATCTCTATTCCGGGTATGGGTCCGTTGAAATCCTTCATGGGATATCTCTTATTGCAAAGGAAAAACACATTACCGGCATTGTAGGACCTAATGGTGCCGGAAAATCAACTCTATTTAAGACAATTGTTGGTTTTCTTCCTCCCAAGGAAGGAGGATCGGTAATCTTCAAAGATGAGGATATTACGGGGCTTAAACCAGAACAGATCATTCGAAAGGGGATCGCGTATGTACCCCAAGAAAGAAGTATATTCTCACATTTAACGGTGTTAGAGAACCTCAAAATGGGTGCTTACATTATAAAAGACACCCAAAAAGTTGAAGAAGGAATTAAAGAAATTTTTGAGCGATTCCCACATCTTGAAGAGCAGAAAACAAGGCGTGCTCGTACTTTGAGTGGAGGTCAACAACGAATGCTGGAGTTGGGGCGCTCATTTCTGATCCAACCAACCCTCCTCCTTTTAGATGAACTTACACTTGGCCTCGAACCAAAGTTGGTGGAAAGTATGTATACAACGATCCAAGAGCTGAAAAAAGAAGGAGTTACAGTGGTGTTGGTTGAGCACAATGTGCGAAAGATTTTAGATCTAATTGATTATGGATATGTCATTGATCTGGGAAAAACGGTATTTGAGGGCTCTAGTACGGATATTTTGAAGAATGATGAGGTTATACGGCTTTACTTAGGAAACTAGCATCACATCTTCATTGGTTATCTACAAAAACGACTCTATCTGATAAAGGCTTTGATAGAAGGTCTTTTAAGACTCTTTTTTCTGTAGCCGTCCAATTGCCGCCCATAAACCACCCGGAACGAAGACCACCACCAAAATAACTGCAAGTCCTTGAATGATTAGGTTCCATACTACCAAGCCTATTGTTTTGATAAGCTCAGAGAGGATGGTCAAGAGGAATGCCGCTACAATAGACCCTAGAATAGTTCCCATCCCTCCAATTACTGCAATGCTAATTATATTGGCAGTCCAAGTAACCCCTAGAAGGTCTGGTGNNTAGAAGGTCTGGTGTTAGAACTCGAATGGAAAAAGCATAGAACGCTCCAATCAGGCCAGTAATAAAAGAACTGAGTCCGAAAGCTAGAATTTTATAGCCAACTGTATCTACTCCGAGAGATCCAGCTAGTACTTCATCCTCTCGAATGGATTTAAAGATCAGCCCAATTTCGGAGCGATTAGCGAGGATATACATGAACACAATGAGAACAAGAAAAATAATGAATCCTAGATAAAAATAGCCAAGTTTGCGGCCATAAAAATCATTGCCAAAGGTGATGAGGTCTTCTTGGACATTAAGTCCAGATGCCCCTCGAGTCAAGCTTACTGCATTTTGAATGATCAATCGTAATGCTTCAGCAAGGGCTAATGTGGTGATGAACAAATATGGAATACGCATTCGGGAACCCGGTAAGCCAATGAGGATTCCTATTTCTGCTGCAAAAATTCCAGCGGCAAAAAATCCTATCCAAGGAGAAATCCCATATTTAACATTTAGAATCACGCTTGTATAGGCTCCGATGCCAAAGAAAGCCGCATGACCAAATGAAATCTGGCCGGTATACCCCCCCAACAAATCCCAACTAGCTGCAAGTACACTCAGGGTGAGAAATAAGGTCAAAGGGGTTATCCATTGGTCACTAAGCAAGAGAGGTGCAAAACATAACAAGATCAATAAATATGCCCCAATGGCGTATTGGGAGAGAAGTTGATCCTTCTTGGGAGTTTTTAAAGTAGAAAATGAGGTTTTAATTGCGATCAGCGTATTTTTAGTGGTTATTCTAAAGCTCTTTGGGAAGGTATAGAGCAGTTCACTGTATGTTCTGCCCGCAAAGGCTTCTTTGACCTCATATGAATTGAGAAATACTAAAACCCCGAGGTTCACGATAATACCAACTATATCCAAAGCTATGAAATCTGCAATGATGTCTATAAACGCAAATATTACCGTTGCAGAACGAGCCCAAGGCTCTTGCGCTAAGAGCGCCCATCCAAGGACGAAAGGAGGAATTACAAAGACGGTAAAATGGAACCCTCCTCGCCAAGGTAGGATTACATCGATTATACTCAATATATTCTCGTATGTGGGGAATTTCACTGCTAATGTTACGAGTATTGGAGGAATAATACCCAATATCCCTGAAAAAAACTCCAAGAATCCCACATAGGTTACTTTTTTTAGTCTTACCAACTACATCAACTCACAATCCTTATTGCGATCCACAGAGTCTAGTAACCCATCACTTGTACTCCAGAGAATTTTTTCTATCTATAACTATTCCTCCTCTCCAAACAAGCCAAATGGTCGAAATATGAGAATTCCAATCATTATCAGAATTCCAATAAGTTCTTTGAATTGGGATGGTAGAAAAATTATTGACAACGATTCAGCTAAGCCAATGATATATGAACCAACAAGCGCCCCAGTAATGCTTCCTAATCCCCCAAGGATGACAATTATAAAGCCCTTTATTGCCAAGGGAGACCCACTCGTGGGAACAATCCAGAATATTGCAGCTACAAGCGACCCAGCACTAGCCGCTAATGCAGCAGAGGTTCCCATTGTGAGTGCATACATTCGATCTGCTGGGACTCCCAATGCCTTAGCTGCCTCAGGATTTTGACCTACGGCACGAATTGTCATTCCTAGCTTAGTTCGGACGAGAAACAGAAAAAGCACCACAATCAAAAGGACAGCAATCCCTGCAACAATGATTCGCGCCTTACTAATCCGCACATCAACTAAGGAAAGCGTTCCTTCTGTGAATGTAGTACTCTGTTTGGGTTCAGCACCAAATAGAAGAAGCAGTATATTCTGTATTAGCAATGAAAGTCCGAGGGTTAAAACTAGGATGGTTTCCTCAATGTGTTCTCCTTTTTCACGAATTCGAAAGAAAAGTAAGCGGTCTAAACCTATCCCAAGTAAAAAAGCTACCCCTGCGGAGAGGACTAAGGAGAATATTGGTCCTAAAAATGCATGAGTTTGGAAAAATTCAATGTTCCCCGTAATGATGGTTAGGGTTATGGCAATATAGGCTCCAATCACGAACAATTCTCCATGCGCAACATTGATGATTCGTACAGTACCGAAAAGAAGTGCGATTCCCATGGAAACAAGTGCAAAGATACTTCCATTAACCAGTCCAATGAATAAAAAGTTTAAAAAGTCTACCATCAAATCCATCCTATATTGATCAGCGAAATTTTAAGGGCAAAAAAACTTTTCTACCTTTTTTAAGTGAATTTATAAATTTCGAGATCCAAGTAAGACTTTTATTTGAAATAATCTAGTCACAATAGCAACTCTAAAAGAATCTTCCGATTGATGAGACACAAGATTTATGATGCTCTCTTTGGTCTATCCTTATTGCGATTCAAGTAGCTCACATCTGATAATTAATGCGCTCAATTAATAATCAAAGCGTGATGAGTAAAAATTGAGATATAAAAAGCGAAATACATTCATACTAAGCCTTTTAATGATCTTGATACTAATCTTGGCTGGCTGTATTGGTCAAGAGACCAATGAAGGAACAGAAAATAATGTAATCCGGATCGGTTTCATAGGTCCCCTCACAGGAAAAGCTGCCCAATTAGGATGGCATATGGCTCAAGGTGGCCAATTAGCTGTAGATGAGGTCAATTCCGCCGGGGGAATTACGATCAGCAACACTAAGTATACAGTGCAACTTATCTCAGCCGATAGTGAGTATCGAGTTGACACAGGCGCAGCTGTAATGGAACGCCTGATTGTTGAAGATAATGTAGATGTTGTTGTGGGAGGCCTACACAGTTCAGCTTGCCTAGCTGCAATGGATATTGCCCAAGAACTCCGAACCCCTTTTTTGATCACGGGTGCCATTTCCAATAAAATAGGAGAACGTATTGCTTCACAAAATATGACATATCTTTATCAATTGAGTCCAACAGCGAAAGATCGTGCACGTATTGATGTCGAAGCCATTCTTACCTTGCTGGACCCTGTTCCCACAAAAATTGCTCTTGTGGCGGAGAATTCTGATGCAGGACGCGATATTTCCCAAGCTTTTATGGAGTTCTATAAAGATAACGTGGACTTCGCAGAGATGACAATCGATTATGTTGATCCCATGCAGACTGATTTCACTGCTGAAATCGCTAAGATATCTGACCTTGGTATTGATTTACTATGGCTCATGCTCATTGGAACTCCGTTCTACTCATTTGCGGATCAATGGTATGAGGGAGGTGATCCAAAAGTTGTTGTCTTCGCTGACGGAGGCGATGCTACCAGTAACGCCTTTCTTCGGGCTGAACGTTCAAAAGTTCTATGGTGGTTGGTAGATCAGGTCTGGATCACTACTGTCAACGCCTCTAGTCGAACTTATCCTTTTGTACAAGCCTATTCTGCAAAATATGGCGACTTACCTCTATATTACTCTGCGCAACAATATGATGGCATCTACATCGTGCTGGAGGCGATGGAACAAGCTGGGAATCCTCATGACAAAGACGCTGTTTCTTCTGCACTTGAAATGGTGAAAGCAACTGGAGTAAAAGGCCAAAACTATTTTCGACCAATTACAGAGGGGCACACGATGCCTAACTATCTTGTGGTAACCCAGATCCAGCTACATGAAGAAATAATTAAGCATACGGTTGTTTTCCCACTCCGAGATGCGGAGGCCCATTTCATCCTCCCTTGATGTTACGTGTCCTTTGAACAATTTCCTGAGATTTTCCTGTTGATAACTCCACCTAAGACATGGGAATAGTTATTCAGTACGACTTTTCGTTTATCTGAGATGATGAAATAGCTCCAATGATGGAAATAATTACACCGACAAAGTAAACAACCGTAATTCCATAAAGATCGGCCAACTTCCCATCGAGGAAGGAGAAAACAAATCCTCCAAAAAAGGAAAAAGCCATAATCTGCCCATAAAACTGGCCTCGCTCTGTAGAACTGGAAAGAATCGAACCAATACTATAAATTGTAGGGTAGATGGCAAATAGCATGAGTCCACTGAGGAAATAGATAACTAGGAGAAACGGAATCTGCTTCTGGATGGAAAAGCGAGTCAGGCTTAGAAAAAAGGTTGCAACAAGAAGAAATTCTATAATTACAGTTTTTTGAATTCCAAATTTTTCATTTAGA
>JABAOC010013330.1_pt7 | contig 14331 bp, 12 predicted proteins | sample 7062161 | NCBI WGS metagenome assembly JABAOC01 (sample SAMN14538625, study PRJNA623070) | marine sediment metagenome | biome: marine biome [ENVO:00000428]; feature: marine pelagic biome [ENVO:01000023]; material: deep marine sediment [ENVO:00002113] | place: India: Gulf of Khambhat ... | reverse complement strand
CATCACTACTCTGAAGCCGTGCTTCACGTGGTCTCCCAAGGCAGCACCTATCGAGCCCCCACCAATAGAGTACCCGTTGAGGAAGAGATTGCTGCATGAACGAGTGGCCTCTTTAATCTTTTCCACGTAGACCAGCGACGGTGAAGGCAACACCATCTTGATACAGTTTTCTACATGCTTCTTGCTGTCATCATATAGCAGAATATCCTTTGTTCCAGCACCAATGTCCATAGCCAGGATCTTCAAACCCAATCCTCACTCCATTCGTTACGTCTGCACACAATAAGGCTTTGCGGATTAGCCTAAATTACAGGCGATGCATTGCTAGCACGCAGGCATCGCGCGCCTGTTTGCGACAGCGGACCTTGGATGCGTCGTGTGTTGGAGCAGAGTCAGCATCTCCACGTATAGACAGCTCAAAAGAAGACCAAGCTGAGCTCCTTCTGAAAGCAAGAGGCAATCGGCGCATCATTGGCTGCTGTTTAGGGAGTGAATTGGCTTGTTTCTGATGGAAAATCTTTTATGTATATCCATGGAAACCATAGTCCATCTTTACGGAGGAAATGTAATGTCTAAGTGTCCAAAATGTGGCGCTCAAGGATCCATGAGAAAGAAGTGGAAAATGGCTGGCAGACCTGACAAACAAGGCAAGCGACTGCAGCTTGAGATCGGCCTGTACGATTGTCCAAAATGTGACAAGGCCTTTCGAGTTGTCTTAGGGAAGAAGAAAATCTAGGGATCATAACGCACCTGAACGCCCAGCCTGCTTGAACATCCGGCGCAAATAGATGCGCCTCAACTTCCACCCTTTTTGTTGAGGTCTGATCAACCTGTGACTGATCTCGAGCTATGGGAACTGTTGATTCACAGGCATCTTCTGGCTTCTTCAACTAGACAGCACACTCCTGGTGTTCTTGAGTGTCTTACGTAGCGACACATCAAACCTTTTGTAATGGCGACCTGACACGTAGCTGACAGTGTTGAAAATGAAGAAACCGATTTACGTTGGAGTCTTGGTGGTAACTCTCTTTGCCCTGCTATGCACATCAGCGATTAGACCTGCGAGAGCATATACCTACGATCATGACTGGATAGGACAGAGCCATGACGATCCTTTCTGGGGAATCAATGATCTCACCGTGTTTCCGGAATACACCACTGCCATTCTAACCGTAACAGTACGGAACACCGGTGCAGACGACCTGAATATCTCGACGGTCAAAGTTCACATGGACTGGGGAACAGACTACTCCAGTGCTGAGTGCTCTGAAGCGAATCCTGCAGTCATTACGCCATCTGCTCAGTACCGCACTTTCACCATAGCTCTTCAAGTACCATCCACGTCTGCTGCGTCGAACCTCTTCAGGCACTATTACACGATCTACGTCTACGAGGTTAACGCGACAGCTGGTCCGCAAGAAGTGACGTTGCACGATCAAGACATCTACTCCGGCTTCGTAGTGTACTCAACGGATCAAAAGGATGCTATGATACTGCGTGACCAAATCCTGCTGCTAGATGACATTTATGATGGATCACCCTGGTATTACCCGGCTCAGATGCACTCCATCGATGCGAGAAGCATGTGGGAAAACTACACAATCCACTACGAATTAGGTGAATACGAATATAGCTCGGGGCTTTTCGATGAAGCACAAGCACACTACGCATCTGCATTAGATCTATTGGAGCAAGCAATCAACACAGAGCTTGCCTATGATCTCGATGAGCAGCTCTATCAGGATAGCTTTGACCGCCAAATGCAGTCACTTGAAACACTTTGGTGGCAGGCAAACATATCTTATACATCAGCAAGAGCGAACGCGACGCTGAGAACCGCTGACGCAACATATGCACTAGCGCAAGCAGCTATCACACAAGCGTATGCATGGATCGTGTTCGGCATTGGGTTCATCGTCTTCGGACTCGCTGCTGTTGTGTGGGCGTACAGAAAGCCCAGCAAACAACCTCAATAACCCTTTTTTTCTCGGCTGCTGCAGCGTATTCCAGTTCCCCGAAGCTCACGTGCGTTGTCTCTGCTTTCATTAGAGATTCTCTTTCTCTGCGTTCAGCTGGAGAGGCCTTCATCTTTCTGCAACCGTCGAATGTGAGAGAGGAAGCCGTTGCCAGATGAAACGAGGGTTAAATAGAAGTGTGCATTTCTGTCGTTTGAGGCCACGAAATGCAAGGTCGCGTTGAGGATCAGTACATTGCGCAGATTCAAGCGAAGGGAGTGAAGATTATAAACCTGTGCCACATCCCTGACGACTGTCGTCTCAAGACCTTGAGCTTCACGGTGAAAACCAGGAAACGGTTAAGAGAGGTCTTGGAACTGGGCGAGAGAGTTGATGGCTCCAGTCTATTTCCCTACATTANNTAGACCCGAGTCAGCGTTCCTTGATCCATTCAGTTCCTTGCCAGCCCTCAACCTCCTCTGCGATTACTTCGATGAAGATGGCAAACCTTTGAAAACCGCCCCTCAAAACATCCTCAGGAGAGCAGAAGAAAAGTTGGCCTCTTCAACCAGCATCATCCTCAACAGTCTGGTTGAACTAGAATTCTATGTCATTCAAAAGAAAGAGACCTTTTCAGACCCATCAAAAATGACTAGTGCACCACTAAAGAACTACCAAGAGTCCACACCAATTGCGAAGTTTGGAGACTTGAGGAATGAAGCGATGGTGACCCTAGAAGACCTTGGTTTCCCTATGAAATACGGTCACGCAGAAGTGGGTCGTTTTTACTTAGAGAATGAGTACTTGCTGGAACAACAGGAAATAGAATTCCTGCCCCACGGCCTCGGCAGAATGGCTGAGACAATAACTATTGCCAAATGGGTGGTGAGGAACATCTGTGAAAAGCATGGAGCTACCGTGTCATTCTCCCCGAAGCCAGCTTTGGCGCATGCTGGAAATGGCATGCACTTTCACCTCTGTGCGCTAAGAGGAAACAGGAATGTGATCTCAGATTCAGAAGGCGCTCTGACAAGTGAAGCACGACAGATCATCGGAGGACTGCTGAAATTCTCCCGAAGTCTGACGGCCTTTGGAAATACGATACCTGTCTCGTATTTGCGGTTCCTGTCACGCAGTGAATCACCTATGCACATCTGCTGGGAAGCAAAGAACCGCCTAGCATTGATCCGTATACCTTTGTGGTGGAGGTTTGAGAAGAGCTTCAGAGAATCAGAGAACTCCAGGAGAACCTTCGAGTATAGAGGTCCAGACCCTTCTGCAAACAGCTATCTATTGTTCGCAGGAATTGCCGTAGCTGCTCGCTACGGACTAAGTCATCCTGAGGAAGCCCTGAAGATTGCGCAGGAGTCCAATACAGGTGGCAAGACTGCGTCGAGTAGACATCAGCTTCTTCCCCTCTCCTGTGCCGAAGCAGCAGACAATCTCAGGAGAGACAGGAACTACTATGAGGCTGACGGAATCTTCCCAAAAGCAGTACTTGACTCAATAATAGAGAAGCTGGAATCCTACAGAGATGGACAACTGCGCAAGACCTTGGTGACAAAACCAGAAAACATCGAGAACCTGCTTCTCAGATACCTCCACTACGGCTAACTCTCCTTCCATGAAGCAGCCTGTTACAGGTTTCAGCTTATGGAAAAGTTCCCCACAATCCTCTAGATCAAGACGTCGATCCGAAACCGGTCACTTCTAGAGAAAACTGAGCAGATGCAACAAAGTGAAGTTTTAAATATATGTCAATGAACAAGAACACCAAACCCTGCCTTCATGGTGGAAGTTGACAGATGAACGTGAGACAAGCACTAAAGAATGAGTACGTGCGATCCGCGATTTTTCTGGTAGTGATACTCCTTGCTATTGCAGCTTTCTGGTTCGGATTGAGAGCGTACCTTAGAACGGAGTATCCCCTGCTGGCGGTCGCCTCGGGCAGCATGGTGCCTGCCTTGAACGTGGGAGACTTGATCGTGGTTCAAGGAGGGTTAACGATAGATGAAATTGTTGCCAACTATGCAACTGGTGACGTGATAGTCTTCTACCGGCCGAATGGTGCAACTGATCTGATCGTTCATCGAGCAGTCGAAGTAGATGTGGATCAAAACAATGTAGCCTTTCTCAAAACCAAAGGCGACCATAACCCAAGCACTGACTACTGGAGAGTCTATGAGGGTGATGTTGTCGGAAAAGTCGTTGGGGTAGTTCCATATCTGGGAAACATTCCACTCTTCGTTCACAGACCGGAGGGCATGATGATTATAGTGATTCTGATCATTGGTTTGATTCTCATGGAATTTGTCGTTCCAATCTCTCGGAAAAAGCCGCAGCCAGAACAAGCTGAAACACCACCTGACACTGAAGAAGCAGACCCGCAATCTTCTCGTTGACAGACGGCTTGGAGACCCATTTGTAGCTTTGGATCTTGCGTGCCGGCACAAAAGATTAAGAATCTCTGAGAGATAGTTCTATAGAGAGAAAAGGTGAAGCCCGCAAGCCCTCTGATACTCGTTCTCATTCTCGTGAACACGTTTTTCGTAGCATCCAGCATCGATGAGTCCTTGGAGATGAACTCTGAAACGCTCCTTCAGGCTCAAGCCCGTTTGTTGTGGGCGAACCTGACAACTGCCCAGGTGAATTCTTCATTTCCCTATTCCAGAAGGGGCAGTTCATCTTGGACGGGTGAAGCGGAAGCAGCATTTCTTGGAGGAGCAATACTGGCGCTGCAAACGGGGAAGAAATCCTATCTGCAGAAACCTGATGAACTGTGTGAGTGGTTGAATGCAACGGATAAGAAGAACCTCTTCCACCGGTATCAGATCTCATCGGAGAGCTGGATAACTCCATCAGCGACAACCTACGCCGCTGCACGTCTGGCTGAACTGGCAATACACGCCAATCTGGCCCATCAATGGAAACCTCTTCTACAAGAAACTACTTCAACATTCATCAACCGATATGTGAGTGGCACGAAGAGAGTCTACACGTATGTAGGCTATGATGGAAGAGTGACAAACGCTGCTGCCGGTGCCCACGAAACGTCAGCCAGTGTCATAGCATTGACACTGAGTGCTCATACCCTCAAGAACGAGACTGTTCGAGAGGTAGCCTACCAGTTGATCATGAACTACCCGCTTGGTGCAGTGAATCTTCCATATCACCAAGTCAATCAAGATGGTTCACCACGACTTTCATACTGCAAAGAAGATGAATCCTTCGGATTGTATGTCTTGGCGATGGAAGTATATTACTACCATTTTCCAAATCTGGAAATCAAGAACAGAATCAACGACGTCGTGCAAGCCGGCTATCGTTACATGTGGAACAAGACGGAGAAAAGGTGGAACTACAGAACCGATGCGAACACTGGAGCCCCTGTGTCCACAATCGCAGTCCATGGATTCGGCTACACAGATGAAGCGTTCTTGCAGGCGTACTTGATATGCGGTAATGAAACTTGGCTTGACCGGATGAAATCCGACCTGGACACAATGATATTGAGAGGAGCCATCGTCTACAATGGAATAATCGCGCACGATACCACAGGTCAGGACAATGCCAACGAGCACTGGAATGTCGCTGCACGAAGAACGTTGACTCTCTTCCATGCCTTGAACCAGACAGGATTCTACAGGAACTCCACCTACTTGACCCAGGCGACAACTTTGTTCGCCGATGCGACAAAGGCTCATCAACGCAGCAAAGGATGGCAGATCATGGTGCGTCCCAGTGACTATACAGACTGTACTCCGAAGAACACTCAGGTTCAACTGTCGAAGTGGCTTCAGTTCGTGAACAACACTGACGTAGCGATTGCCACTCTGGCGGATCTGTACAAGTACTTTGGCTCCCCTACCTTAGGAAACGTGGAAAGCCTCGTACCGGTGACGTGGGTCGTTGATGATGATGATCTAGGTGACTTCCACACCATTCAAGCAGCCCTCGATTGCGCTCGTGATGGAGACACTGTTTACGTCAGAAACGGACACTACGATGAGAAGCTCAAAGTCCTGAAGCCTCTCGTATTGGTTGGAGAAGATGCAGCGAACACTGTGATCGACGCCAACGGAACCGGAGCAGGCATCGAGATCAAGGCTAGCAACGTCAACATATCCCGGTTCACACTCAGGAATAGTGGTGTTGGAACACCAGCGATCTCTCTCAACAATGTGCACTCCTGCAGCATCCTAGAGAGCAACATTCTGGCCAGTGATCTGGGAATCTGCGTCAATTCCTCCGCCAATAACAGGATCACAGGTAGCAACATAAGCTTCTGTAGGACAGGGATCCTTCTCAATTCCTCTAGATACAATGTCTTTCACGGCAATCGCATAGCAAACAACCTTGAAATCGGCGCTCGCCTTGAAAATGGATCTTCAGACAATAGATTCTGCCACAACAACTTCGTGGATAACGAAGAGCAGATACAGATCACCGGCTCAACTGGCAACTCGTTCGATAGCGGCTATCCGTCAGGCGGCAACTTCTGGAGTGACTTCAGAGGCGTGGACATGTATTGCGGGCCAGGGCAGAGCACGGATGGGAGCGACGGGATAGGCGATGCTCCCTACGAAGTAGCTTCCCACGTTGAAGATCACTACCCCTTCACAAGTTACTGGTACTCGCCTAAAGTCACAGTGTCAAACATCTCGATGATCGGAGCGACACCGCTGCAAATGCTCACCTTAGGTCGAGGCATGACCTGTAAAGTAGATGTGACAATAGTGAACAGAAGACCGTACACCACAGTCTGCAATCTCACGGTACATGCTCACTCCATTGAAGTTGAAGCATTGCTCCTCGAGTTGAAACCAGAAGAAACTAGACACCTCACCAGGCAGATGAACACCACAGACTACGAGTTTGGGAACTACACTCTATGGGTCTCCATCACAGTCGCAACAGATGAGCCCAGCTTCATTGAAGACACGATCCATGGCGGATCACTGCTGGTGACGATTATCGGTGATGTAGATGGCACCCACACTGTAGACATCTACGACATCGTGCTCTTGAGTACATGTTACGGAACCAATGTGAATGACCCAGGATACATCTACAGTTACGATCTCGACAACACTGCAGAGATAAACATCTTCGACTTGGTTCTAGCGGCTTCAAACTATGGAGAAACATGGTGATCACCAGCGCCTGAATCTCAGGTGAAGAAGGCTTTTCCCGCGCGTGCACGATGTGTGAAATATTCGATCAGATCAACCTGCACAGTGATCCTAGCGAGCCCGTCGAATTGATTCTGCGTGCACCTGTTTGTACTCGGCATCTTGAGCGAACGCCGAAGTCGCTGTGTGACGTCGCCAGAACTCACCAATAAGCTCACTGCACTCTCGTGGGCTCTCGATGGTGTGCATTTCTTCTTGATAGTAGCGCGGAAGATAGGTGATGATGTCTGATCGCGTCACTCGTTCATCGAGAATCACAATGCATCCCTTGTCTCGGGCTGATCTGTGAACACGACCGCAGGTTTGTATCAGTCGGAGAATCGCCGGAACCAGGTACCCATAGATTCTCCCTTTCTTCGGGAAGTGTTGATTGTAGTATTCTATCAAGCCCTTTTCATAGACAGACCATGTCGCATATGGCAAGCCTACAGCCACCACGCAAGTCAAGAGATTCTGCGGATAATCAATCCCTTCACTCAACTTTGCTCCCATAACACCGAAGAGAGCATTGTTCGTTGAACCTACGAGTTTCTCCATCACTTCGCTCCGTTTGGTCTCTCGGCTCTCCACGATTACGTCCCTGTTGGTTCGTATGAGCGGAAGAAGACGATGCATCATCCCGTAGCTCGTGAAGAAGACCGCTAGGTTGCCTTGGTTTGTTGCATCCACGGCCTCAATGTATTCGCTCCATCGAGCAAGGTTGCCTTCTGTTCGATTCTCGAATTTTGATGAAACGTCATTCGCAGCAAGGATCAGTCTGTTGCTGGCTGGAAAAGGTGAGCCAAACTCTTTGAAGGAGACACCACTGGAGTCATAGAGGGTCAGATCTCCGTACACTTTGGGTGGAGATAGAGACCCACTCATCAAGATGCTGCCTCCGCTCTGCTTCAGCACAGGATCCGTTAACTCTCGGCCATCGAAGCTTCGAACTTCAAGTAAAATGCCGTTCTCCCAGTTCTTTCGAACTAGATGGATGTACTGTGGTCCTTCCTTTTCAAAGAAGGTCTCCAAGAATCTCCCTACGTGATAGTTGTAGCTGAACATCCGTTCGCGCCCCATTGCCCAGCGTTTCTCTCTCACGTATTCTCCATAGTCAAGCAGAACCTCTGAGGCTTGAGATCCTGAAACACCTGCCTTTTCGAGAAAGAGATCGCTGACTCTTTGAGCACTTATCTGCTTCAGCTCTCCTCCTCTCAGAATCTTGTTGACTTGTTTAAAGAGGCGTTCATCTAGCAGGTTGAGATATTCTCGAACCGAGGATCGTGCTTCATGGGAAAACTTTCTCGTTTCGGTGAGGGCTCGGCGAACGGAGTTTGCGGTCAGTTTCGAGGACAACAGGTCTCTGGAGAATGAGGGAAGGTTGTGGGCTTCATCAATGATCAAGTACATCTGAGATAAGTCTGCCTTCAGGCTTGTCAACAGAGTCTTCCTTATTCGCGGATCGAATATGTAATGGTAGGTTCCCAGGAAGATGTTGACGGTGTTGAGAATTCTCTTGAGCGCTTCATAAGCACAGTAGCCTTCCTTCGCCATCCGTTTCACAGTGTCCATAGGGGCCAGAATTTTTCTGGTGCAAGCCATCGCGAGCTTCTCGGCCGCACTTTTCCGAGTAGTCGTGTTCTTGTAGAATTTGCAGTAGGGTTGTGTTGAGGATTCACAGTTGTTCTTGAGTCGTATGCATTCCTCGAGAAAGTCAGCTCGTGACAAGCTCCCTCTCATGTGGCGGGGGCACATGTCTTGTTTGTTGAAAAGAGATGCTACAGAGAGGTTTTGCTTGAGGGCGCGCAGTTCCTTCAAATAGATGTGAAGTTGACCTCTGGTTCTGAAGCAGACTAACAGTTTTTCTTTCTGCAGCAGAGGGAGCACAACAAGCAACGCAGCCAGAGACTTGCCTATGCCGCAGGGAGCACTGCCGATGAACACTTGACTATTCGTGACTGCATTGCCAGCCTCTTCCATGAACGCTATCTGGGCTTCTCTCGTCTCATAGGTATCGGGCAACCACGCTGACTGCGGAAGTTTGCCACCATTCCTCTTCCCAGGCATGCCTTTCACATGTCCATACACGAGTGGACGCGTCACCTTCTTGGAGTCCATCAGGAAGGCTTCACAAGTGCGACAAAAATGGCTCTCTGCGTATTCCTTAGGCGTATAGATTCTTCCGCAAAGGCGGCACGCATACATTTGAGGCAAGCTCTCACACACGATTTGAAGTTCTAGCGTTCACGGTTCAACAGTTAAGACAACTCAGCTTGTCAGGCGAAGATCAGTTTGCCAAAGCCAATCATCAAGACAACAATGTTCTTGACAGCACACTACTCATCGACAGGTTACATTTTAAGATTTGAGTCAGATTCTCAGCAAAGTCAGAGCACGAATGAGTCAGGGTCTTGGGGGAGATCAGGTGCAGAGAAATGGGCTTATCCCTTGTCTCCCTACGTCGATGTGACACTAGCGAGAGAAACCAATTCTACGGCTGATGTTCCTAGATCCGGAGCGTCTCATCTACACTTGCAATATTTGTCCGGTGTCTTCCCATCGCACTCCGGTTTGGACGGGCAATTACACTCGGGTACATGAGGGCAGGATCCACTTCCCCTCCTGTGCAGACCTTGAGATTTGTATTTCGAAAATCCATCTGGAAAGATTGTGACAGTGGTGCCGTACCTGTCAGTCATTTGCCTAGCTACTGTGAAGTTGGCTCCTGACGACATACCTACACAGATCCCTCGTTCTCCCAAGTATTGCGCTGCACTCTTCGCCTCCTTCGTGGAGCAACACGCGACCTCATTCACGAGTTGATCTAAGCCGCCTCTTCCATCTGAGATTATGGGAGGCACGAAACCGTCCCCTATCCCTTGGATTCCATGAAGTCCAGGTTTCCCGCCACTCATGACAGGTGATTCCAGGGGTTCAACGGCTACGATTCGCATGTCGGGAAAGGCTTCTTTGAGTCGCCTTCCACATCCTACCAATGTTCCTCCGGTGCCAACGCCGCTCACAAAAACCTTAATTTGCTCGGGAGAGGAGCTGATCTGAGCCAAGATTTCCTTTGCCGTTGTTTCATAGTGACATTCAACATTGAGGGGGTTTGAGAATTGATCAGGATTGAAGTATTTGGGATCTTGAGCCAGATCATCACGGATCCTCGTGGCCTCAGCGAAGTCTCCTTCGGAGCAGAGGATCAATTCTGCTCCAAGGTTTCTCAGTATCATCTTCCGCTCGGCGGTCATATTCTCAGGCATCACAATTACAACAGGGTACCCCTTCTGTCTTGCGAAGTAGCTGAAGGCAATCCCAGTGTTGCCGCTGGTGGCCTCGATAATAGTCATTCCAGGCCTCAGTAGTCCAGCGTTTTCGCTTTTCTCAATAATGTACTTGGCGATCCGATCCTTGATGCTGCCTAGAGGGTTTGCGCACTCAAGCTTCGCGTATACACCATCTACCTTCAAGAGTGGCGTGTTCCCAACACAAACCAACGGAAGCCCTCCTTCAGACCTAAGTGCTATTGATGATTTATTGCTTTTCTCGTTTCACGAGTACAGGCTTATGTGCTCTTTAGATCTGACGGTGTTGAACTGCGACACGGACGAATGGTTTGAAGGATCTATTATGCCAGGTGGATCCTGGTTTCCGACGGTCTGAATTTCAGTACGAGTCTCGACAGCTAAGATTCCTGAGAGATGATCCGTGTTGTATCGGAACCTTGGAACAGGATACCATCTTGCATGCTGCCTGTAATTGTGAAGACAACTTCGGTGAACCGTGAAGCCATTGAGGTGTTGGCCAGGACTAAACCTTTGACGTCAGTTCTGTTGAACTTCACCATCAAATCTAGGATCCCATCGGCGTCTTCGTCTCCGATGCCTGTCGGATGTGCTTCAGCTCGAATTGTGTGGTTGAGCAGAACTGATGAAACATTGATCTCAGCGACGCTGTAGTTTTCTGGAAGCTCAAGGTAGCAGGTGATCCATCGACCTTTGCTGTTTACGTTGAGTGAATCTGGATCTACATTAACATCGGACGTGATGGGAAGTAGAGCTGGCCTCAGCGAGATTATTGTGTCTTGATAGTCTTGATCGCCTCCATCATACCAGTCTTCCCACGCTAGAATGTAGCCTCCAGGCGTCTTGGGATCGAGAAAGACCCAGAGGTGATCAAAGCTATCTGGGTTGCTGCTGCTTTGAGAGTAGAGGTATCCATCCATTTCCTTGACTGAATACACATAGACGCCGAAGGTTTCGTTGACAGTGAAGTCTGCAGTAGCACCTTGGCCTTCTAGGCCTGTGAACACTTCCTCAGTCTGATTGAGTTCCACATACCATCCGAAACTATTGTTCTGAGGATCGGCTCCGATCTCAGCGAGGATCGTTGCCACGTAGGAACCTTCAGGAAACATATCTATTCCCGTTTCGTCAGAAGTGGCATTAATGGAATACCCATTTGACGTAAACCATTCCTGCAAAGTATCTTCTACACCGTTAGTTGGCGTGGCGTATGAAGCAAGAAGAGGTATCATCAGTAGGACGACTGACAAAATCATAATCTTTGAGATAACTTGACGCACGTTCTTTTCCACCTATTCCATTGGAACTATCTTATCCCGAGTGCGTGCGCTCTTAAGAAGGTTATGTGTGAAGTGTTCGAGAAGAAAACTCTATATAGTCGCGGCACGCACATACGCTGCTACGCGCGCTTTTATGCACGATGCAAGTTGCATTTTCGATATGATACGCACAGATCCGACCGCCCCCCGTCTCACATGCGGGCACTTCTGAACGTCCCTTTGGAAAGATTTAAGATAACAGGAAGGTTTCTCTGAAGTTCGAGAAGATGGCTAGTATTCGAGTATGGTGGTTCGGATGGACATGACCATTGTGGGTGAAGTGGCGGCAATAGGAACATCCTGCTTGTGGACGTTTGGTTCAGTACTCTTCTCCGAAGCGGGCAAGAGGATTGGATCAGCAAGTGTCAATGCTTTCCGCATCGTCTTTGCCTTGGGATTTTTGGGTGCTGCACACGTGGTTTTGATTGGGGAGCTATTGCCCACTGCAAGTTGGGGACAATGGTTCTGGGTGGGTCTGAGCGGAATCGTTGGTTTAGGTATAGGAGATTTTGGACTGTTTGCTGCGTTTGTCACAATTGGTCCCAGACGTACGCTTCTCGTGATGGCTCTGTCTCCCATATTCGCCGCATTAGGCGGCTACCTAGTGTTGGGAGAGATTATCTCGATGCCAGCTCTTGCAGGGATCGGGCTGACGCTTACAGGAGTCTTCGTCACAGTCTTTGAGCGAGATGAACTCTCGATGGAAAAACCCATTCCAGCTAGAGTAAAAGTATGGGGTGTCATCCTCGCCCTGGTCGGGGCAATCGGTCAGGGATTGGGCCTGGTTCTCGCCAAGAAGGGGATCTTGCTAGATCCGAGTCTAACACTGAACCCGTTATCTACGACTCTAATACGCATGATATGTGGGACAGTGTTCGTGTGGATGACAGTTGTAATCGCGGGAAGACTGCCTGAGCTGCGGAAAGCTTCAAAGAATCACGAAGGAATAATGTTTTCAGCTGCAGGTGCATTCACAGGACCGTTCTTGGGAGTAACCCTGTCAATGGTTGCGGTCACATTCACGCAAGCGGGCATTGCGCAAACGCTCATCTCTCTAATGCCAATATTGATCATTCCCGTGGTCTGGATTCTCTATAAGCAGAAGACAAGTTTGCGAGGTGTACTGGGAGCTTTCGTGGCAACTATTGGAGTTGCGATCCTGCTTCTTGTTTAGAAGCTCAGCATGTGCCTGCTGTCCTGGCAGACCCGCCGATATCGAAGCATGTGTCGCTCCTTGAAATATGAATCAGGAAGAAACACCCCTTTTAGCAGTCACAACCATTAGACTACTGCAACGATCGAATATGGTGAAGCTCTTGACTTGTCCCTCCTGCAAATCAGATAACACCCAGCTTGTATATGGTCCTGTCTACTGTACGGTGTGGCTCAAGTGCAAAGAGTGCGGGATTCGCTGGAGTGAGACTGCATAATGTTCAGAAACCTCAAGCGTAGAGTCTGGCATTGGAAACTCATGCGGAAGATAGAGAAACAAATCGTCAGCGACAAGGGCAGGTAGCAAGTGGGTCCTCGTTATGTCGTGTCAGTGATACGTTCACTCCTCACGTACGGAGCTCACGGCTGAAACTGCCAAGCTAGCTGGTGGTTTCCTGATTGGGTCCTTGCAAGAATGGGCGAATTTCTCTCCAAGCTGCCATTCTTTTGATAGTTGGTTCACCGTTGATTGATATCCCTCTGGCTAGCCCGAACTTCTGAATGATCTTTCTGCTGTCAGTGCATATCCTTTTGACACGCATGCCAGGCATTGCATTGTTGCGTATCATGTCTGCCATCCATCCACACCATGGGCATTGACTACTGCAAAAGACGTCAACGATGATCTGGCGGTTCGTCTCAAGTTCTCGTTTCCTTGCAGGAATGAGCTGTGGTGGATTTTGCGCTCCCAGATCACGATGAAGCAGAACACGAGTTCCATCTCTTGAAACCTCCTTGAGTCCAAATCGTTTGAAAAAACTTGTCGGCATGTACTCAAAATAGCCGAACCATGCATCGTTCTCATAGGAGAGTACGGTGGCTCCGCCCACTTTCGAGGCATCATCTAGAAAACGCGCCATGAGCCCTGTTCCTATACCTGCTTTCAAGAAGCGTGGGAGAACCCAAATGCAGTTCATAAACAGAGAGTTCTGTCCTTCCACAGGTTCAGGAGCGATCTCTATTGGCAGGTATTCTATGAGGCCCCTCTTGCTTTTTCTCGGACCGAGGGCCACTACTATGTCCAGTCCCCTTGGCATCATTTCTTTGATCCAGTGCAGTCTCTTTTCCATGTGAGGGAGCATGGCTTCCTTCTGTTCCCGACCAACTCCCCAAAGGCACAGGTAAGAAACGAATGAGAGCTCATCTGCAGATATCTTGTGGAAATCCAGTTCTTGACACACCTTTCGGATGCGACTGTTTTCTGATCGGTTGTGAGATGTGCTACTGTACGAGAGCTGCCTTGGTGATTGTCACTGGCTGTCTCGGGCGATCCTTCTCGTCTGTGTCAGCCTTTCCAATTCTGTCGACAACATCCATTCCATCTACGACCTTGCCGAATACTGGGTGTTTGGAATCCAGGCGATTG
>JABAOC010010568.1_pt1 | contig 14336 bp, 13 predicted proteins | sample 7062161 | NCBI WGS metagenome assembly JABAOC01 (sample SAMN14538625, study PRJNA623070) | marine sediment metagenome | biome: marine biome [ENVO:00000428]; feature: marine pelagic biome [ENVO:01000023]; material: deep marine sediment [ENVO:00002113] | place: India: Gulf of Khambhat ... | reverse complement strand
AACGACCCAAACGTGAAAAACGCCCCATTCAAGGGAAGCAACCCGAAAAACTCTCCTCTCAGACCAGATTCCTCACTGAAACGTGCCCCTAAGAGATAGATTCCAGTAAATAACCCGCGAAAGCACGGAACAATGAAACCCCAAACCCAGCAAACTACCCCTTTCACACGGAAACAAGAAAACCTGAAACCGCTATGAGCGGCCACGTTCATAAGCCCGGCCAACGTCGACCCGGAAAGACGACAAAAAACCCGAAAACCTCATGACAAGTAGCTGACGCGATGGTAGCCCGGGGGAGATTCGAACTCCCGTCGAGGGGTCCAAAGCCCCCCATCCTTGTCCGCTAGAAGACCGGGCTCCAAAACCATACACCACCCCTCCGGTAATAAACCTTTAAAGGAAAAGCAACCGAGGAAGCCGCCCAAAAGGAGACGCAAAAAAGTCCAGCAAAGAAGGAGGGCTACCGTTAGATGGAAAAGAAACTAATTTTAAACGGATTTTCTCAGCAGACCATTATTAAATTTCAAAAAAATGTAATTTCCTTCAAACTCCACTAAAATTTAAAATACTGTATAAAGCGAATAGTTTGTGAGAGGGTTAGTTTGGTCAGAGTAATTCCAGGCGTAGAGGTAAAGGTAGTCAAGGAGATCATCCCCCCGGCGGCCTACCCGTCGGGGGTCGTGGCCCTCATAGGGACGGCTGAGATGGGGCCAGAGCTCACACCGGTGCACCTAGGCAGCTGGAGGGAGTTCGCGGACACCTTCGGAGCGAATCCGGACTACACACTGACGCAGAATGCCAAACAATGCTTCCAGAACGGGGTCTTCGAGGTCGTTGCCACCAGGATAGTGGGGAAGGGCGGTGACTACGCCTCCGCGGTTCTCAAGGACTCGGAGAAGGCCGACACCGTCGAGCTGAAAGCCAAGGCCATAGGGACCGCTGGAGACAACATACAGTACCAGGTGGAGAAGGGGAGCACCGACAACACGGTGAGGGCCCTCTTCAGCGACGGCGTCGTATTCGAGGTCTTCGACGACCTGGTCATGGACTCCAAGGCAGGCAAATACCTAGTCAAATACGTCAACGACAACTCCAACCTAGTCACAGCCAGGGACCTGAAGTCCAAGTCAGCCGCCCCAGCAAACAACCCTGTAGCCAAATCAGGCACGCTGAAGGGTGGCAAGAACCCAGGAGACCCAGCCCCGGAGAGCTTCGAGGCTGCCCTTGAGAAGCTAGAGGCAGAGCCAGAGGTCGACATGGTCCACGCCTGCGAGGTGACCGACCCCAAGATCCACGCCCTGATAGAGGCCCACTGCAGCAACATGAGCACAAACGCCATGGGTAGGATAGGGATAGGGTGCGTGGGGGAGGGCGAGGAGATCAGCGACATCGTGAAGAGGACCGAGGTACTGGCCAGCGACAGGTTCATCGTAGTCGCCCCCCACGGCGTAACGGGAGCCATGGCAGGCCTGATAAGCAGTCTGGACTACTTCGAGTCCCCCACCTTCAAGCCCATCAAGGGAGTAGCGGAGCTGGAGCAGAAGTACACGCCAGCCCAGATGAGGCAGCTGCTCAACGCAGGGATCCTCCCGATCGCGGCCCAGAGGGGAAGGGGGATAATCGTCATGAAGGGCATAACGACGAGCAAGGAGCAGATCAGCGTAGTCAGGACCACGGACCACGCGGTGAGGCTTGTGAAGTCCACTGGAGACCAGTTCATAGGCACCCTGAACAACTCAACTGGGCGATCAGCGCTGAAGGAGAAGCTGACGGAGCTCATGATCAGGATGGAGAGGGAGGGGGCCATCGTACCGAGCACGGACGAGACGGAGCCAGCCTTCATAGTGGACGTTTACAGCTCCCAGCTAGACTTCGCGCAGGGCATAGTAAGGGTGGACTTGGCGGTGAGGCCCGTGAGGGCTATAGACTACATATACGCGACGGTAACGGTTCAGGCATAGGAGGAATGAAAGGTGTCATTAATGATCGTGTCCGCGGCCAAGAGCAAGGTGACCATCAACGGCGAAGAGGTCCTTGGGCTCCAGTCCATGGACTTCAAGGTCAGGAGGAGGCAGGCAGACGTGGAAGCGGTTGGCCTTCTTGAGCGCATAGGTGTGGAGTCGGGGCAGGTCATCGTCAACGGGACCCTGAGGATCAGCTCCCTGAACAAGGCGCTGGACGACATACTGTACGCGCCTAACCCCGAGCCATTCAACATGGTGGCGGTGCTGAACAGGAACGACCAGCAGATAAGGAAGATAACCTTCGACGAGTGCTTCCTCGACGACAAGAGCTTCGAGCTGTCCGCCAGCGGGGTAGGCCTGACTTCTTACAACTTCACCTCTACCAGGGTAAGGGAAGAATAGGCTGCTAGCCGAGGGCGAAAGGGTCGGAGATGAGCGGGGCTAAGAGGCTCACCAAGGAGGACATCCTCAAGGGCAAGGAGAGGCACGAACCTCTCTACATCGAGGACTACAAAGCAGAGGTGGTGATCCGGCCCCTTACCGACGGGGAGCTCACTGAGATATTCTCACTAATCGGAAGCGTCCCCCTAAAGGAGGACGGAACGCCCGACGTAGGGAAGATGGACGTGACCAAGAACTTCGAGGCCCTCAGGATGGCTGCCTCCCTAGGCATGGTGGAGCCCAGGCTGACGCCGGGGGAGGTCTCTGAGATGAAGTTCGGAGTCCCCGAGTACATAGGCACCAAGGTGCTGGAGATAAGCGGAGTCGCCTCAAGCGAAGAGGCTAAAAAAAAAGGCTAGAGATAGAGGAGCTGGTTAAGAGCCCGGAGGGCCTAGAACTCGCCTCCCTCTGCCTCGACTACGGGTACAGGCTCGCCGACAGCCCCGGCGACCTAACGAGGAGCCAGATCAACTTTCTTATTTCTGCTTTAAGCCACAGGATAAGGCAGATGAGCTACACAAGGCCCGCAGAGAGTGGGACCACGAGGATAATATTCGAATAGGCCGAGGGGGAACAAGGGGCAGTCTCCGTATGAGCCGCGTCGAAAATCTCGTAAAAAGGATCTTCGAGTTCCAGAAGGCCAGCGCGGACAATCTCATCACGCTACAACACAACAAGACATTCGCCTCTATGCTGGACAAGGTTCTCAGCAGGAGATACTCCGCAGACTTCGGCGCATTGGTCGAGAGGATGACAAGGGTCCTCATGAGGATAAGCAGCCTCAGGATAACCACTTACGTGCAGGAAGTCCCCCCCATTCGGCTCCCAGAACAGACCCTTCAGGGCGCGGAGATGGGAGGTGTCGAGCCCCCCCTCCAGCCCTTGAGGTTCACAATAACAAGAGGCCTATCCCCCATAAACAGCATCATCAGGAGGGTCGTCAGAAGTTTCAGGGTCGAGAGGGGAGAAAAGGCCGCAGAGGAGGAGCCCCCCGAGCCGAAGGCTGGTCCCAAGAAGGCGATGTACACCATCCAGGGGTACAGTGAGAAGGTTGCGGCGGGGTTGCCCGTTTTGATCCCAATCCCCCCGAGGAGGGGGTTCAGACCAGAACCGGTGAGGCCGGGGTACCACCCCAAAGCACCCCGCGAGGGCTCAACTGTCGCCTCACCCATCCCCCAGCCTGGCACCCTGCCTGAATCCCAATACGGAGGGGTTTCTGAGAAGGTCGACCTGCAAGTGTCTGAGACGATCTCGAAGGCGCTCAAGCCCGTCCCGGAGTTTGTCGAGGGCAGGCCCCCTGGACCCTCTGAGCCCCGCTTGGAACCGGAAGTCTCCGTGGAACCCGTTCTTCAACTAGCAGGGGCCGCCGTCTCTCCCGGGGGCAGGCCCCCTAAGATCGGGGGCGTGAGCCAGATGGTCTACGACCTCTCGAGGTGGGCCGCCAGGATGCGCTCCAAGACCGTGGTTGTGGAGACCAGCGTCGTCGAGACCCTGATGGAGGAGAGGAGCAGGATCGTCGACGCGGTGAGCCAGAGGATCGTCGAACACCGAGACGTAGCCGCCTTTTTTGATTGGAGGCCCTCTATCCTTGCGGCCATCGGGATCTCCAGCAAACGGGTCCTCCACGATGGACGGAGGGAGATTCTTGCGCCAGGCATCGGGGCATCATGGAGGCCGACGGTCAGTGCGGTGACGGGGGAAGCCCTGAGCATCGCGCCAGAGGACATCCCCTCCATCGTCTCGCCCGTTTTTGAGAGGGAGGCGGAGGGCAGGGCGGCCCTCGTGGCCTCAGAGGTGGGGAGGGTTTCAAGGCAGCTGGCCGAGAAGCTGGCTGAGACCTACAGGGAGGGAGCCGTCAGCTTGGCCCCGACACGCATCAGGGCCTTGGCTGGGGGGCTTCTTCTCGCGCCCAGCCTAGGGGGCCTCGCAGCCAAGAAAATTGGCTCTGCCTTTAAGACCATCGGCGCGATGAAGGCCCTCTCTGAGGAGGCCTTGGTGAGGGGGAGGGGGGTGAACGGGGTTCACCCGCTAGAGGACTACTTGGCGATGGCCACCAGGCTCTCTGGGATCTCCGACCGTGACGGCCTCGAAGCGGTTTGGGAGGAAGACGGAGAGCTGATCAAGATGCCTCCACATCCCCTCAAAGAGTACCTGGCCTTGGCGACTAAGTATACGAAGGATGGACTCGATGGGTTCGACGGGCTCCTCGACTCGGTGGGGGAGGGGGTGAATGGGTTCGCCGCCACGGCTCTGGGCTTGATGAGCGCTTCCATCGATTCTATCATTCCTGGAGTGGCCGAAGACGGGATGGGCGCTTTTCCGGGTGCTGCTTGGGCCTTAGATTCTTTGAATGTCGTCTCGGAGATTCTGTCCAAGAAGGTTGAGGCGGAGGGGGTCGTGAAGGGCTACATGGACGGGTTGGTTGATGGCCTGGTCGAGGCCCCAGCGGTGGGGGTAGCCCCTTTGAGCGTGGCCCTTGAGGCCCCCATGGCGGCGCCGAGCGTGAAGCTCCAGGAGATCGTCCCCATACTCTCGAGGGCTACGGCCCCCCTGGCCGAGGCGAGGGGGCCTCCGAGCTTCAGGCGTGAGCGCGTCGCTGACCGCATCCGCCCGATAGAGGTAAGGGTGGAGTCCAAGATGGAGGACATAGACCTAAGGGAGTTGGAGAGGAAGATCGCGCGTATCCTCAGGGAGGAGGCGCGAAGGTACGGTGTCTATTGATGAGCATAGAGCTTGACAAGATACCCCTGATAAAGCACAGCAGGGACGACGAGACGGGGAAGACGAAGGTCCTCAACAGCGTTTACAGCATCAGCGTCAGGGAGAACAGGAGCATAGTGGAGCACAAGATCCCGGGGATGGAGGGGGGGGTACTCCAGGACATGGGGAGGGAGCCAGTCCGAATCCTCTTCGAGGGGGTGATCTACGGGGAGGAGGCCAAGGAAGCCCTCAAGAACCTCAGGTCGAAGTTCAAGGCGGGGAAGCCCGTCCCCTTCTCATCGGACATCTCGGGAGTGGCAGAGGTCACGGACGTCCTCATAGAGGACCTCCAGGTGGACGACATGGGGGGGCTCCCCAATAGTTACAAGTACAGGTTGGCGCTCAGGGAGTACACGCCTCCCAAGAAGGAGGACGAGCCCGCCCCGAGCCAGGAGGAGGAGGCGAAGGAGGCGGTTGAGGAGAAGGCGGACGAGGCGAAGTCCTCCGTGAACTACGTAACGGGTCGGATCGTGGACGGGGAGGGGAACCCGCAGTCGGACGTGGACGTCAAGATAACCTGGGAAGGAGGGGAGTACTCCGTCAAGACGAACGAGGAGGGGGTGTACAGGAAGGACAACCTGGAACATGGGATGTACGTAGTCACGGTCGACGCGCCCGGCTACGAGGACAAGAAGGAAGAGGTCGAGATAAAATAAACAGATATCTCACCCTAATCTAAAGAAAAATAATTTAGCTGTGCATGCAAAAGGGTAGTAAAAGTGTTTTTTATTCTTTCCTTAAGTCATATTTAGGTTGCTTCGACAGTTTATCCTTCAGTCAAAGCCCTGAGCCTCTTTATCTTTTTAATTATAAGGTGTGGTGGTTCTCGGCGTCCGGGTTGTTGCTTGTTGAATTCTTCAAGTGCGTTTTCGTAAACGGATAGGGCTACGGAAAGATTCCCTCTTATATGCTCGATGTCACCAAGCAGGTTCAGCGCTGGGATTGAACTGGGGTTGATCTCTAAAGCTCTCTGGACAAAGTTTAGCGCCTCGTCATAGAGGCGTCTCTTATAAGCATATTCCCCCCTAGCTATAAGTCTCTCTTCCGTCTCGCTTTCGCCCTTTGGCACCTTTCCTTTTAGAAGATTTACGGTAACAACATTTGACTCAACGGCCTCATCCTTAGATAACTCGACTAAGGCTTTGACTTGGAATTCTCCTTTAGGTCTCTTGGCATCTTCAGGATCCAGACCATATTCGACATAACAAGAGGTTACGGCATCTAGGTTGGCCACTTGACCCTTTGGAAGATATATCAACACTTTCAGGGGCCAATTAACCTCTCTCCAAGTATCCCCTGATAGAGCTTGGAACTTGATAATTTGGGGCCATCCCTCTGGGCTTCCCAAGCGGTAGACTCTCTCCCTCATAATCCTGCTCTCGATTTCTTCCACCGAGGCCTTGAATTCTTCCTCCTCCATATATCCTGCTTTGAACCTATTCTCTAGTTCCTTAATCTCATCTTTTAATGGATAGTTGTAGGAGGCTGCCGTAATAGCACCGTCGTTGACCATGGAAACTGATAAGATCAAAGGCTCATTTTCATATACCGTAATACTTGTTCCTCCATCGGCTCTGCACACTATACTAATCCGGTGCGACTCATTCGTTCCCAATATTACCACCAATTTTATTACACATATACATCTACCAGTCCTTGATTCTTATCTGTCCTTTACAATTTCCTCTGTCAGCGTTGTTGGTAAAGTGGCCTGCAACAACGTTGCAACCTGTCCCGTTAGCGGAAGTGCAGAATATGTTGCCGGGAGTTTCAGGATTGGGGATAGGGTGAAGATGGCAAGTTCCACCAACCTTATGGCACCAATGTGAGTCACCATAGTTGGAGTATCTCATTATACATAATGCATGGCCACTAGTGAGGCTTCCTGCCTGATCATGTCTACACGGGGGTGGGCAATCTCCGCTGTCGCCGTGATGTTGTGCATATGCCGCATGTCCTAGTTCGTGAGCTACGGTACAAGACAGTAATGCAGCGGTAGCATGTTTAGCGCGATCAACCGCCACATAATTAACATCCTTTGGAAGAAGGGGCACGTTCGCGCCATATGTATAGCCTTCGTCCAAGCCTCCCATTGCTTCATTTTGCAATCTCAAGCCGTGTTGATCTCCGCCTGTATGACTTGTCCGATTACAGTTTATTACCTGTCTATCGCTGGGAGTGGGTGGAGAATCATTGTTATGACTTGAGTTTCCGTTGTAATAGTCGGGTCCTGGGATTAAATGTATGATTAGTCCTGACGCATTGAAGTAACCTGTTCCGAGGTTGTCTTTGTCGTAGATGAAGATGTCCTTTTTGTTAATGTTAGTCCTTTTATGTATCTTGTTGCCCCCAGCTTTTACTATAAATCCCCTGTATTCTTCGTAGTTAGTGAGACCGTCGCCCTTGTTAGTGTTTGATGGCGATTCATCTTCATCCTCATTCGCTGGGGCAGGTGAATTATCCTTTTTTTTGTCTATGGACACATTATCCCAGCTCTTAGCGCTATCCGCTATATCATTATTATTATCATCCCTGGGGATCTTGACATCGTTGGGTCCTTTGCCTTCGCTTGGCTTTGCGTTATTCTCCCTTGGAGGGATCGTCTCACAGTCCTCAGCCTCGGCCTTCAGAGTTCCGAAGGCGCCGTAGTCCTCGCACCTCACCACGACCTTCGCCTCCGTTACGGCCTTCTTTGTGGTGGCCTTCTTGTAGTGGTGGCTGTGGTCCGGGTTATCGNNTTATCGTCGGCCACGAGGATCTCGGTGGGGCACTTCTTTTTGGCATCGCCATCCGTCTCATCCTCGTCGAAGTCGAAGTCCTTCATCTTGTCATCGTTGTCGGCGAAGAAGAGATCGGGGTTTGTGTTACTGTTTTCCTTTTTAGGATAGTTCATGCAGACGCCCTTCTCCTTAGAGACCTTATCGAAGCTGAAGGTGATCTTCCTCTTCTCGCCGGGGTAAACCCATTTCCCGCCCTTGAGGGCGTAGATCCGTGCGGTGAACTCTGTTCTCTGGTTCCGGGCGTCGGGCACAACAGACTTGGGGCACAACGTGAGATCGATCCCGAGCCTGGGCCGCCCTGGGTTCACCTGCACGACGACCCTCTTCGGGGTCTGGGCTTTGTCCTCTCCGCTCATTCAATTCACCTAGAATTCCACGCCCTTCTCCACGGCGAACTTCTCAGTGACCGTAACGAGCTTCAGATCCTCAGTCAGCTCCGTGGGAGTCTCGTGACTTTCGTACCATGTCCCAACAAGGGCCCGGTTGAGGGCGTCGGAGGTCCTGGGTCCCACACGGCTGTCTGGAAGAAGCAGCTGCCCATCCCAGTCCACATGCGCCTTCTGAAAGGCCACGACGGCTTCCTGAGTCTTGGAACGGAAATTGCCGTCGACCCCGTCCTTGTCGGGGCCGGTGTCGCCGAGGTCGTACTGGAGGGCCTTCAGCATCTTCTGTAGATGCTTGACCAGATCCTGTCGGGAGTCCCCGTTCCTCAGGGGCCCCTTACCCCCATCGAGGCGGTTCCTAAGATCAAGGGTGGGGAGGGGGCCCGGGTTGTCACCACCCTTAGCTTCCCTCCCCTTGTCACCAGCGTCCTTCAGCGTGACCTTCCTCCCGCCGGCTACGAAGTTCCGCTCTCTGATGAAGCCGCTCTCGTCCGTCTTGTTCCCTTCGATTACGCTCCCGTCGGACTGGGTGTGCTTGTACTCTCTCTTTATGATGGGCTTCCAACCTTCATTGACAAACTTGACGCTTTCTATCACGTTCGGGGCGATGACAGGGACCTCGATCTCCTTCTCGGACAAGACCAACACACCATTATCCGTTGAACTTACTGCGATCTCATAAAAAAATATACGCACTTTAGCTTGAATTCCCCGTAAGCGGGAATAGAACAAGCTTGAGGCGGCGGATTTGACCCCGCACGCAAATCGACTAATTCACGACTAAAACACTCCAAAAAACGCGAGATCGGCCTCTATCGTCTGAGAACAACAATTCTGCTTGGGCTGAGGGCCAACGCCTATATTGAAGGATAAGCTGCTTGTCATGGAACCTCCGAGAGACGAGCCTCCCCATGCATGACGGGAATAACACGTCTCATCGACAAGGGTCCCTCCCCACATGTGTGGGCATGAGGACGCCGAGGCCGGGACCCAGACGAAGGGACGACCCATCAGCCCTTGCACACCGCTCCATTATCCCACGATTCATATCTGCGCCTCGTTCACCGAACGCATCTTATAAATACTCAGCGATCTAAGGGACTTTGAAGTTTCGATGCTCAAGCCTACCTTTAAAACTCAGATAAGATCGGAGGTTCGGAGGGAGTGGGAAACCTTCGATCCGGGAGCCCAGAACCCCGTAGTCAGCTTCATGGTGAACCAAGACATGGACATACCGGCCGACGGCTTCGAGGCCGTCTTCGGGGTCGGCGACGAGACGACCGAGACCTTGGAGGGGGACTGGGTCTCCATCCAGCTTGGTTATGAGGATGACCTCAAGGAAGTTTTAAATGGTACCCTTCGACGGCGTCGTGCCGAGGATCTCCGAGGTGAGAGTAAGGGGGTTAAACCTTGCCTATGAGAGAATCTGAAGCTTCTATGCTCAAGCCCAATTATAAGATCAAGGTAGGGTCGGAGACCTTCGAGCCTGGAGCCCAGAGCCCCGTGGTAAGCATCCGGGTGAACCAGGACATCGAGATACCCGCTGATAGCTTCGAGGCCGTCTTCGGCGTGAGCGACAAGACGACGGAGATCAAGGAGGGGGACGAGGTCTCGATAGAGATCGGATACGAGGACTCCCTCGAGGAGGTCTTCAAGGGCACCGTCGACAACGTCAGCCCCGGCGTCTCCGACGTCAGGGTCAGGGGGCTGAACCCCGCCACAAAGCTTCTGGAGTTGAGGCTAAACATGGTCCACCTGGATCGCAGTGCTGGGGACATCGTAAAATGGCTTGCCGATAGTGTTGGCATACAATCAGATGCGGACCCCGGGATCAATTTCCCAGTCTATTACCTGGACGACAACAAGAACGCCCACGAACACATCAGAGACCTGGCCCAAAAATGCGGCTTCGACGCATACATGACTCCGGAAGGCAAGCTGGTATTCAAAAAATACTCGAAGGGTCCTGCTCACGTGCTCGAATATGGGGTAGACATCATCCAGGCGGAAGCCCGAGAGGACAGGCCCACGGTGAAGAGCGTCATGGTCATGGGGGAGAGCGCCTCGAGTTTCAAGGGCGCTGATGCCTGGCCCGTGTATTCCAGGCAACCTATCTCAGGAACCGAAAAGGGACCAAGCGAGGAGGGAGCAGAGATCTTAGTTCAGGACGCCAGCATAAAGAGCACGAGTTTAGCGGGCGACATGGCGAAGGCCCTGATCGAGACCGCCTCGAGGACCCTATCCGGGGCAGTCAAGATCGTCGGGGATGCAAGTGTAAAGCTCGACGACACCATCGAGATCAAGGGCATGGGCAACCCGAAGATGAACGGGGAGTTCCAGGTTAGGAGCGTGGAGCACCACATAACCAAGGATTCAGGCTTCACCACAACAATTGGGTGGAGGCAGTAAGGTTGTCAGGCATGGTTGAAGTCATCAGGAAGATAGTGGAATCGGAGATGAGGAAGGTCCACATCGCGGAGCTGGGGGTGGTCACCTCCATATTCCCCCACTCCAGCGACAGCGACAATGAGAACTACTCTTGCAACGTGAAGCTGAAGAACACCGAGCTTGAGCTGCAGAACGTCCCTGTCGCGACCCAGCTCATAGGGCTCGCCCAAATCCCCCAGGTAGACGACATGGTCCTGGTGACCTTCCTGAACGGAGACATCAACGCCCCTATAGTGATAGGACGCCTGTACACGGAAGAGGACAGGCCCCCCGCCAACAAGGGGGAGGAGGTAATATACGTCCCGCCCTACTCAGAAAATTCCGATCTGAGGAGGGTCCACATGGAGCTCCCCAGCGGCACCATCATCTCTGTGACCGACGACATCGTGAAAGTGGAGGCTGGGGAGACCACACTCAAGATAAACAGAGACGGGGACGTTGTAATCGAGTCGAACGCGAAGGTCTCTATTACGGCGAGCGAAGACATGACCTTCTCGGCAGACAAAATTACCATGGAGAGCAAGCAAGACATGAACATCAAGGCGGGGACTAAAGCAACGATAAAAGGCGAGACCGAAGTCAATGTGGAGAGCTCCGCTACCATGAAGATAAAGGCAGGGGCGACGGCGAATATCGAGGCTGAGGCACCGTTAACGCTAAAGGGAGCTATGGTGAACATAAACCCATAATCGGTGTGCCTTCATGGAACAGAAGAGGTACGGCAGAATAAGATCGCGGCCATGGAAAAACACACCGTCGTTGTGAGCCCACAAAGGAACTCTAAGAATCATAAAGGAACAATTGAGGTGAAAAAGATGTCCAAAGAGCAGCTTGGAAGGGACCTTAGGCTGATGGAGACGGAGTTCGGAAGCGACCTAGCCATAAGCCCTACGGGAGACCTCGCCACGATAGAGGAAGAGTACAACCTCGCCCAGGCCATCGTCATGAGGCTGAGGACCATGCAGGGAGAGCTCAGGGACCTTGGACACTCGAGTTTCGGCTCACGCCTCCACGAGCTTGTGGGCGAGCCCAACAACGAGAGGACCAGGGAACTCGCCAGGATATACGCGATAGAGGCAGTCTCCCAGGACCCCAGGATAGAGGAGATAGTCAGCATAGACGTGGAGACCGCCAAGGACGACCCCAACAGGATAGACATCGACATCTCGGTCGTGGCCGTGGGGCTCACCAGCGTATTGAACATCGTCTTCCCCTTCTACCTGGAGGTTGCTTGATGGCCTTTAGGAGGAGATCATACGAGGAGACGTGCGACAGCATACTCTCCCAGATCACCAAGGGGGTTGTCGACGAGAAGCACGTATACGAGCCCTTCAGGACTAAGTACAAGCTCGAGAACACCCCTGTGAGAAAGATTGTGAAGGTCGAGGGCGTGTTGGGCGGGGCCACGACGACCTTCAAAGAGGGAGAGGATTACAGGCTCTCCGGAGACATGCTCGAGTGGCAGCCAGGAGGAGGTAGGCCCGACGACAGGACGATCTTCTTCGTCAACTATTCCATAGGCGAATCCGCCTCGATAACGGACGTCAACCCGGGGAGCGTGGTTAGGACCATAGTGGAGGCCGTAAGCAGGGAGATAGACTTCCTCTACGCCCAGCTGGACCACGTCTACGAGGCGGGGTTCATCGACACCGCCACCGGGAGCTCCCTGGACCTGGTCGCCTCCATCCTCGGCGTCGAACGCAAACCGGCTGAGCCCGCAACCGGCTTCGTCACCTTCGGGAGGAACACCGCCCCCGGGGAGATCAGCGTGAACCAAGAGGCCCACCTACAGGACGGGAGGGCCTCATACGTGCTGAAGAGCAGCCCGGTGAAAGAGATAGTGAAGATCGAGGGGAACCTAGATGGAGCCGCCCAGGAGTTCGAGAAGGGCGCGGACTACGTTCTGACCGAGAACAGGGTCGAATGGCTGCCCGAAGGAAAAAAGCCCGACCCCAACTCGACCTTCTACGTTGACTACGTCACGTACGAGAGGATCACGATACCGAAAGGCATGATGGTTTCCACGTACGCCAGGAGGACCGAGGACGCTAAGGCCTTCGAGACAACAGATGAGAGGGTCCTAGAGAGGACGCCTCAGGGAAGATGGGAGGCCCACGCCCCCGTGATGGCCGTGGTGCCGGGAAGGGCGGGGAACGTCTCCGCTGGATCGATCGTGGTCATGCCCCAGCCACTCGTCGGCGTGGAGTACGTCATAAACCGTGGGGACATCCTCACGGGGGCGGAGGTCGAGACCGACGAGGAGCTCAGGGAGAGGGCCAAGCACGCACTGGAGGTCGCAGGAAAAGCCACACTGGCCTCGCTGGAATCCGCCGTGAAGGGAGTCGAGGGGGTCAGCTCCGTCCTCATAGAGGACATGCCCGACGGGGTCCAAGGCGTTGTGAGGATAATAGCCCAGGGAGGGAACACGGAGGACATCGAGAAGGTGATCGAAGACACCAGGGCTGCGGGCATAAGGGTGGAGTTCTCCAGGCCGAGGATCGTCAACATAGACATCTCGCTCACGCTGGTCCTCGAGAGGGGAGCCAACCCGTCTAGGGTCGGTAAGGAGGCCGAATCCCAGATAAAGCGCTACCTTTCTTCCTTCGACATCAGCGACGACGTGATATTCAACAGGATCGTGAACACCGCTTTGAACGTGGAGGGCGTCTACGACATCGAAGAGTTGACGATCCAGGCCTACAGGGAAGACGGCGAGGCCATAACCAGCGCCAGGGAGAACATAGAGATAAGCGCCGACGAAATGGCCCTGGTGAGGGAGGTCAACGTCCTGGTGAGGGCGTTCGACAAGAGGGGAGGGTGAAGTGGAGAGGACTCAGAGGATCCTGGAGAGGTTCCCCCTATTCTACAGGACCTGGGACAGGGATTCCTTCGTATACAACCTGGTGTACGCCCTAGGGAAGAGGATAGACGAGGCGGAGAAGGAGGTCGATGCCATCCTGAGGTCGCACTGGGTTGACACGGCCTTCGGAACCAGCTTGGACAAACTAGGGGGGATCTACGGCATCGGAAGGAAGCCCCACGAGGGCGACGCTGAGTACAGGAACCGCCTAAAGCAGGCGATCATAGAGTTCAAGGGCGGAGGCACCATTAACGCTATACTGACCTCCGTGAGGATGACCCTCGGCCTTCCTAGAGACCACCCGATAGAGATGATCGAGAATCCCCCCATGGAGATGCACAGGGAGTTCAAGGTGAACCCGGGCGACACCTGGACCTTCTCGAGCGAGAGCGTGCTGGACGCAACCCCTACCATAGAGGTCAGCATAGAGTCTGACAACGAGAAGATCACCAACCCATCGATCACCAACCTGGAAACGAACGAATCCGTCGCTTTCAAAGACACCATCCTGAAGGGACAGAAACTGATCATAGAAGAGGGAAAGGCAACGCTCGACAAGAAGAACGTCAAGAAGAGCCTCTCTACCACAAAGTTGCCCAAGGTTCTGAGGAAACAGCATAAATGGAGCTACGCTGAACCTATAAGCGAGGAGATAGGGGTGTTCGACACCGCCGTCTTCGACGAATCGAAGTTCGCTATA
>JABAOC010003228.1_pt1 | contig 14338 bp, 14 predicted proteins | sample 7062161 | NCBI WGS metagenome assembly JABAOC01 (sample SAMN14538625, study PRJNA623070) | marine sediment metagenome | biome: marine biome [ENVO:00000428]; feature: marine pelagic biome [ENVO:01000023]; material: deep marine sediment [ENVO:00002113] | place: India: Gulf of Khambhat ... | reverse complement strand
TTTTGTTATAATCGCGATTTGGTTTTGAATCCTAGGAAATTGCCTCGTATTCCGGAAAAGAAAATTTTAACTGATTTGGAGAAAAGAAAAAAATGGGTGGATGGTGTTGTTATTACCGGAGGAGAGCCGATTCTCCATTCGGAATTAGAAAAGTTTATCGGCAAGATTAAAAAATTGGGCTTTGAAATTAAACTTCATACTAATGGCGCTTCGCCTTCAACGCTTCAAAAGTTTTTAAAGAAAAACTTGTTTGACTACGTGACTTTGGATATTAAGGCACCGCTGGATAAGAGTTATGCGGTAGCAATAGGAAAAAAGAAGTTTGATCCAGCGATAATTATTGAGACAATTGGAATTCTTTTAAAATCCAAAATTCCTTTTGAATTACGAACAACGATTGTGCCAGGGATTCACGATAAAAAGACACTGGTTTTAGAAGCAAAACAGTTAAAAAAAACAGTTGGTAAAAAGAAAATACCTTGGTTTTGGCAAGGTTTTCAACCGAAAAATTGCCTTGATCCTAAGTTTGAAAAGAAAAAGCCTTATAAAAAAGAGAAATTAGAAGATTTTTTAAAAGTGGTCAAAAGATATTATTCTAAAGTAGAATTAAGAAAGGAATAATATGGAGAGTATTAAGCTAGGTAAATATAAGCACTACAAAGGAAAGATGTATGAAGTGATAGGACTAGCAAGGCACAGCGAGACATTGGAAAAGTTGGTGGTTTATCAACAGCTTTATAAAAGTAAGTTTCCAAAAGGAACTTTGTGGGTGAGACCAAAAGAAATGTTTTTTGAAGAGGTTAAGATTGGTAACAAGAAAATACCGAGATTTAAATATATTGGTGATAAATAGCTTAATTATCCTTCTTTAATTCAAACATTCCATATACTATAATAATTCCAGTATGGCTCTGCCCGAACCAAAAAAAACTTTAGTCTCCGAAAGAGAAAAAATCCCGATTGTTGAAAGAAAAGAAGGAGAAATTAAGCCTGAGGTTAAAGACTATATTACCAAAGTAGAAACAGCCACGGAAATAGATTTGCCCCAGCCCATTACTGATGACCAGGGTCAAGTAGTGGCTGATGACATTACCCCAAGGAAAGTGGTGATTAAGCTGCCCTTAACCGAAGCAGAGATAAAACGGGGTTTGCATTACAAAATTGTTGACTCACTCCGTTGGTTAGCAGAATGGTGCCGGCGTTTAGTTAAAATTACCCAAGGGAAATTCATTTATCAGGGAGCAAAGAAATGACGGGTCCTTTAGCTGAATTGTTCTCACAAGCGAGCTACTTTCTTTTTATTCTAGTCGCCATTGGCTTTATTTTACTGGCCTTGTTGGGACTTTTTTATGGTTTGATACTTTTTCTTCGCCACTCCCGTCGAGAAGAACAGTCTTTGTCTTATGTTCTTCTCCAAATCGCTTTGCCCGCTGACAATGAGATTAAGATTGATGCTGCTGAGCAGATGTTCGCCTCTCTTCATTCAATTAAAAAAGGCGGCTGGTTTCAGTTTTTCAAGACCCAACCTCACTTGTCTTTTGAAATCGTTGCCAAGCACGAAGACATTCGTTTTTATGTGTCTGTTCCTGAGAAATTTCAAGACATGGTGGAGAAGCAAATTCATGGTGCTTATCCTGATGCGGAAATTACCCAGGTTCAGGAATACAATATTTTTTCTGAGAAAGGAAAGATTGCTTTTACCGAATTGGGGATGAGAGGTGCTTCTTATTTCCCCATCAAGGTTTACAAAGATTTGCCCACCGATCCTTTGTCTGCCACCACCGCCGCTCTAGCTAAAATGGGTAAAGATGAGGGAGCCGCCATTCAAATTTTAATTTCTCCGGCAGATAATAAATGGCGGGGACAGGGCAGAGGTTATATCAGTGCCACTAAAAAAGCAGAGGCTGACCCTGAGAAAGCAAAATTCAAGGTTGACCCGAAGACCTTAGAGGCAGTTGAGAATAAGTGTTCTAAACCAGGGTTTGCTGCTACTATTCGAATCGTTGTTTCTGCGCCGACCCAAGAAGAAGCCGACTCTCATCTGAGTAATATCAAATCAGCTTTTTCTCAATATAATTCTGACCTCAACGGTTTGAAAACCAAGAAAATTTGGTTCAAAAAGGGCTTCATGATTGATTTTATTTATCGCTATCAACCAATTTTTCGTCTTTTGGGCAAACAAACAATTCTTAATTCTGAGGAAATCGCCACCATTTATCATTTTCCCAATAAACAAGTAGAAACACCCCACATTTATTGGCTTTATGCTAAGCGGGCACCCGCTCCTGCTGAGGTGCCTAAAAAAGGACTTTATTTAGGTAAGAGTACGTATAGAGGACTGAGCCGGCCAGTTTATGTTAGTGATGATGACCGTCGTCGCCACATTTATATTATTGGTAAAACTGGTACAGGCAAAACCGAAATTTTGCGAGACATGATTCTCCAAGATATTCGAGCTGGTAAAGGAGTTTGTTTGATTGACCCCCATGATTTGGCTGAAGATTTACTGGCTTATATCCCGCCCGAAAGAGCCGAAGAGGTGATTTATTTTGATCCTTCAGATACCGAACGCCCCATGGGCTTGAATATGCTCGAGGCTCAGACCGAAGAACAACAGCATTTTATTACTTCTTCAATTATTAACTTAATGTACAAACTCTATGATCCCTATAAAACCGGCATTATTGGCCCCCGATTTGAGCACGCGATAAGAAACGCGATGCTCACGGTAATGAGTGAATCGGGTAATACTTTTGTGGAAGTGATGCGCTGTTTACAAGACCCCAAGTTTGTTCAAGAACTATTACCCAAAGTAAAAGACCCGATTGTTAAGCGTTATTGGACAGACCAAATTGCTCGGACCGCTGACTTCCATAAATCAGAAGTTTTGGATTATATTGTTTCCAAATTTGGTCGTTTTGTAACGAACAAGATGATGCGAAACATCATTGGTCAGTCAAAATCTTCTTTTGATTTCCGGAAAATCATGGATGAGGGTAAGATTTTGATTATTAATTTGGCCAAGGGAAAAATAGGGGAGGAGAATTCGAATTTCTTGGGTTTGGTTTTGGTGCCAAGAATTTTAATTGCTGCCATGAGTCGGGCTGATATTCCAGCTGAAAAGCGACGAGATTTTTATCTTTATGTTGACGAGTTTCAGAATTTTGCTACCCCTGATTTTGCCCAGATTCTTTCTGAGGCAAGAAAATTCAAACTAAATTTGACGGTCGCTAATCAGTTTATTGGTCAAATGGAGGATGAGGTAAAGAACGCCATTTTCGGTAATGTGGGAACAATAATTGCTTTTCGGGTAGGGGTAACCGACGCGAATTATTTGCAACGCGAATTCCAACCCACTTTTGCTGAAGATGATTTGCTTAATATTGATCGTTTCCATGTTTATATCAAGACGATTGTTAAGAATGAACCAATACCCGCTTTTTCAATGGACTTAACCAAAAACATTAAGGTCCAGCAAAAACAAGCCAACCCCAAAGTGGCAGAGATGATTAAGCAACTCTCGCGTTTGAAATACGGAAAAGACAAGGAAATTGTCGAGTCGGACGTTGCTCAAAGGGCTCGACTTTAGCTTCAAAATTTGCCTTTTCCTCCATAAATCAGTACAATTGAATTATTATCTCTAAATTAGTTTTCAATGGTTCATTATGGCTAGAGTTAAAGACAGACAAAAGGCTTTAGAACTCAGGCTAAAGAAAAAAATGAGCTATAGTCAAATAAAAAAAACACTTGGTGTTAGCAAGAGCACTTTAAGTTATTGGCTGAGAGATTACCCATTGAGTAAAAAAAGAATTGACGAGCTTCGGGGTCAGAACGAGACAAGGATAGAAAAATATAGAAAAACTATGAGAAAGAAGCGAGAAGAAAGATTGAGGAGATACTGTAGAGAAGAAAAGCGAAAATGGTTACCTCTTTCTAAAAGAGAATTTTTCATTGCTGGACTTTTTCTTTACTGGGGAGAAGGAGGGAAAGCTATTCGCCACACTGTTAGTTTAAATAATACTGATCCACAAGTGATGAAATTTATATTACATTGGTTAATTGAGGCACTCGAAATACCTGAAAAAAAAATTAGAGTCTATCTTCATCTGTATAGTGATATGGATGTTAAGGAAGAGATGAAGTTTTGGAGCAATGAATTAAAAATTCCTCTCTCGAGATTTAATAAGCCATATATCAAAAAAAGTAAAAAAGCAGACATTGATCATAGAGGGTTTGGCCATGGAACGTGTGGTTTATTAGTGCACGATACTAGGTTAAAAGAACGGATTTTAATGGGGATCAAAGCAATTGCTGATTACTATGGGGAAATGATATAATAAGAAGGCTAAATCGGGGCCTGTAGTTCAACGGTAAGAACAGGTTTCTTATAAAGACCAGACGAAGGTTCAACTCCTTCCGGGCCCACTAAAAAACCGCCATCTTGGCGGCCTTTTTGTATTTAGATTTAGTTCGATTTATAACTCTTCCAACTTTACTTTTTCTTCTGCCTTTTCGCCAATTAAATCCAAATATTTTTCCGTTGTTGAAAGACGCTTGTGACCCACTAAGCGCTGAACCGTGGTAACCGAAGTGCCGGAAGTGAGTTGGTGAACAATAAAGGTATGGCGTAAATCATTAACCGTTGCCTTTTTAATTCCCGCAATTCGGAAGTAGCGACTAATTGAAGCTCGAATGTTCCTAACTAAAACAGGACGGCCAGTTTTAGTAACAAAAACCGCCCGACTCTTGGTTTTTGGTCGGACTTCAAAGTAACGATCAAGAGCTCTTTTAGCAGGCTGATTAAGAGGAACGGTTCTTTCGGGATGGGATTCATAAGACCGGACACGAATTTCCCTTTCACCGATATCATCAAGTTCCAATCTGGCGAGTTCGCCAATTCGCAAACCGGTTTGAAGAAAAATTTCAATAATCGCCGCCATTCTGGGGTCATCTCGGCAGGCATCTCGTAGAGCCCGATATTCCATTTTGGTGAGAACCCGCGGCGGTTGAATTTCGTATTTGGGATGTTCAACCGAAGCAGCTGGGTCTTGGTCAATAAGGCCTTTTTCTTTGAAGTAGCGGAAAAAGGTTTTTAAAGAGTTAAGTTTTCGGGAAACTGATTTTTTCGTGTATTTTTGTTTATCGAGGTAGTCCTTAAACTCCTCTATCATTTCTTGAGAAACGGAGGTAATTTGAGTAATTTGTTTTTTGCTAAGGAAGTCAACGAACTGCCCGATGTCCGCCCCATATGCTAAAATGGTGGATGTAGCTTTGCCACTGTTTTTGAGGTAATCAATAAAATTTTTGTGGGCAGTTGTTAGCGATTTATCGTCAGCCATGATTGGAATTATCAATCCCATAATAACACCTATAGGAAGGAGTGTCAACTAGGAAAATGAAGGTTAATCGCCTCATCAAGATAGTTGTTGTCATCATTGGAATTGGGCTTATAATTAGCCTTTCTAGGAATATTTATCGTCTTCTTAAGGCTGGGGACCAGGTAAAATTAGCTCAACAGCGCCTTGAAAAGCTGGAAAAAGAACACCAAGAGTTATTGGAAAAAAAAGAATATTATCAATCCGAGGAGTTTATTGAACAAGAAGCAAGAAATAGACTCAATCTGGGCAAGCCAGGAGAAATGTTAGTGATTTTACCCCCCAATGTTGGTGAAACCGGAGAAATTAGTTCCCCTTCTGCTCCTGAATTGCCCAATTGGAAGAGGTGGCTGAAGCTGTTTTTTTAGATTTTCTTCCAATAGAAATAATCTCGATGCATAATGAGATTAGCCAGCCAAAAAGGAATTCCCATTTTTGGGCGAAACATGGCAAACTGGGATTTATGACAGGTAAAGGCTAGATATCTTTTTTGTAATGCTTTGAATCCAGCGAATCCAAGACGAAAGAATGAAAGGCAAAATTCAGGCTTAGGTGTATTAAGCTTCTCTTTAATTGCTCCCTCAATTATTTTAGTGATGTTTCTTGGCATCACTGCCCAGTAAAGTCTGATTGGCCATTGATTTCCAATTTTTTTAATCGCTTCTGTCGTTGCCTGAGAAACAGCAATGTGGTCTTGGTTTCCAGTAAGCCCTGAGTTTTCCTCAAAAGTTAAAACTAAATTGGGTTTTTCTTTTTTGAGATATTTTAAGATTATTTTTTTTAGTTTTTCTTTTTCTATTTTATGGATGGTTGTATCGGGATAATCGAGAAAAATGAGTTTATCGATTTTCAATCTTCTAGCTGCTTTTCTTAGCTCTTTTTCTCGAACATTTTTAAGCTCATTTTTAGCAAATTTTTGTTTACCCCAGTAGCCTTCACCACCTCTAGTTAAAGTCAACAGAACAGTGGCAGTATTAGGAAGAGGAGAAAGATAGGCTAGAGTGGTAGCAACACAAGTTTCATCATCGGGATGGGGAAAAATAGCCATAATTTTTTTTCTTTTTTTATCAGATTTGGGGAAGAAATCACGCTTCATGGGGACATTAAAATCATGAAGCCAAAAATGAAGAGTGAAATAAAAAATAATTAGGGAAGAAGACAAAAAAACAAGAAGCAGCCAGGCAATCATCTATTAAAGGATAGCAGATTTTTGGAGTTAGTAGCAGGGGTGAGATTCGAACTCACTAAAGGACGCTTATGAAACGTCCCAAGGCACCAGCCTACTCCCTGCCTGGTTGCGGGGCTAGGAGTTGAACCTAGTCTGTGAGATTATGAGCCTCACGTGCCACCGTACACTACCCCGCTTATCGCCTAAATTTTATCATACTTGACACTAATTCTCAACTAAGCTAAAATACTCCCAATGCTCGAAAAAATAAAGGAAACAATCCTTAATTGGTGGCGTCAACTAGCCGGTAAGTAACCGCCGGAGAGTTTGCGTGGATGAAGAGTTGACTCGCCGAGCGGCGGCGAGTTTTTTAATGGAAATTTAGGCCCGTGATGTCAATGGTAGCATGGCGGTCTCCAAAACCGCTCGTGGGGGTTCGAATCCTCCCGGGCCTGCTAGATGAAAAAAAGAGTTTATTCTGGTTCAAGACCAACTGGGAGGTTACATCTAGGTAACTACTTAGGAGGGATCAAAGGCTACATCGCCCTTCAAGAGAAGGGGGATTTGGACTGCATTTATGGAGTGGTGGACCTCCACGGGATTACCACTCCTTATGATTCCAAAACTCTTCAGCAAGATATTCGGGAGGTGGTTTTGGATTATTTAGGAGCAGGCTTGGATCCAAAAAAGTGCCATTTAATGATTCAGTCCCAAGTTCCTGAACACACTGAACTTGCCTATCTTTTTAGCACGATCTACCCTGTCTCTCGTTTGAAACAATTGCCCACTTACAAAGACAAAAAAATCCAATTTCCAAAGTATGTTAATTTGGGACTTTTGTATTACCCGATTCTGATGGCGGCTGACATTCTTATTTACAAAGCGGAATTAGTCCCAGTGGGGATTGATCAAGAACCTCATCTTGAGTTAACTCGGGAAGTGGCCCGTAAATTTAATCGCATGTTTAAGCCCATTTTCCCAGAAACTCAAAGATTTGCGACTAAAGGTGAATCCATCCCTTCCTTAGTTGGCGAAGGAAAAATGAGTAAAACCGCTGAAGGTGGTCAGATTCTTCTCACCGATAACCTCAAAACTATCAAAGAAAGATTAGCTAAAGCACCAACTGACACTGGTAAAGGCAAGGTTGTTCCTAAGGAAGGGGGAGTGGCTAATTTATTCCAATTGGTGGAGCTTTTTATGGGCAAAAAGGCCCGAGAGAGTTACGAAAGGCAATATTTGGGCAAAGGCGTTAAGTATGTTGAACTAAAGGAAAAACTAGCCGAAGCAATTTACAAAGAATTAAAACCGATTCAGAAAAAAAGAAAATATTATGAAGAACATCCTCAGGAGGTTGATAAAATCCTTGAGGAAGGAAGAAAGTATTGTTCTAAGATTGCTCGTCAAACTCTTCGTGAAGCCAAAGAGGCGATGGGTTTAATTTAGCTTCTTCTAGAAATCAAACCTAAAATTTGGTAAAATTAGGCTGTGGAAGTAAAAATTGTTGATATTAATGCCAAAAACTTCGATTTAGTTCCCCGCCCGGCTGACCGACGCTACAATTGCCAAGAATGTTTTTATTGGATGGGTAAGTGGGATGGCAAACTTGATTTAACCAAACAAAAGAAAAAGTGGTTTGTCAGAAAAGCCGAAAAATATGGCAGTTTGGGTAAACTCTTGCTCTGGGGTAAACGCCAGAGACCAATTGGTTACATCCAGTTTGGGCCAATCGCTGAGTTCGAAACGGCAATAATTTTTTATAGAGACACGGCTCCGATTCCTCGTAATGGCTGGGCGATTACTTGTGTGGTGGTGGACACTAATTATCGAGGCAAAGGGTTAGCAAAGCGTTTGGTGAGAAATGTTCTTCGCGATCTCAAGCGTCGTGGGGTCAGGACAGTTGATGCCTATCCAGTTAAAAAACCAAAATCATTGAATCAGATTCCCTGTGGTCCGGTAAGTCTTTGGAAAGATTTAAGTTTTGAGCGGGTTTTTAAGGCTCCCTCTAAGAAGAAAATTATTCGTCGTAATAACTTTGTTATGCGCAAAAAATTGAAATAATTATGCCTAGAAAAATACCTTTTAAACCAGGTAAAAAATTTGAGTTTAAGTTTAAATTAAATCTAAGAAATGTGCTTCTTTGGGGTTTGGTTATTGTTGTGATTGCTTCTTTTTTCTTTTCTTTTCGAGGCGAAGCCATTAAAAGTGAAGAAATTCCTCTTTCTCAGGCAATTAGTGATATTAGAGAAGGCAAAGTTAAAGAGGTTGAAGTCGTTGATGACTTACTTAATTTGAAATATGAAGAGGATAAAATCTTGACCTCCCGAAAAGAGGTTGGGGCTAGTTTAACCGAAATTCTTCAAAGAGAGGGGATAAAACCAGAAGAGGTGGAAATAAAAATTAGAGACACCAGTCTTTCCAAGGCTTGGGTAGAGATTTTGGCCACTCTTTTACCCCTTGGATTAATGGTGGTGTTTTTTTTCTTTATCTTTCGTCAAGCTCGAGGGGCTCAAGACTCGATTTTCTCTTTTGGTCGCTCTCGCGCCAAACTTTTTGCCAAAGGTAGACAGCCAGTGACTTTTACGGATGTGGCGGGAGTTGAAGAAGCAAAAAAAGAATTAGAAGAGATTGTTGATTTTTTAAAGCATCCTGGAAAATATCGCCGTCTTGGAGCAAGAACACCCAAAGGAGTTCTTTTGGTGGGACCATCTGGGACTGGCAAGACCCTTTTAGCCAGGGCAGTGGCTGGTGAAGCTAAAGTGCCTTTCTTTTCCATGGCTGGTTCAGAATTTATGGAAATGTTGGTTGGAGTGGGAGCGAGTCGAGTGAGAGATTTATTTGATACCGCCAAAAAAGCAGCCCCCGCCATTATTTTCATTGATGAAATTGATGCTATTGGTCGACAAAGAGGCATAGGCATTGCTGGTGGTCATGATGAAAGAGAGCAAACCCTAAATCAAATTTTGGTGGAGATGGATGGTTTTACTCCTAATGACAATGTGATTGTTTTGTCGGCCACTAATCGTGGCGACCTTCTTGACCCTGCTCTTCTTCGTCCGGGTAGATTTGACCGGCGAATCACTTTGGACATGCCCGATATTGAAGACAGGGAGGCAATTATTAAAATTCATGCTCGAGGCAAGCCTTTTGTTAAAGGCATTTCTTGGAAAAGAGTAGCCAAGAGAACGGTTGGTTTTTCTGGGGCAGATATTGAAAACATGTTGAATGAGTCAGCGATTTTAGCGGCTCGCCACAATAGAAAAGCAATTGATATGGAAGATATTGAAGAGGCGGCAACTAAAGTCAAACTAGGACCTGAGAAAAAACGACTTCAGTCAGATGAAGAAAGAAAAATGACTGCCTACCATGAGGCGGGTCACGCCATTGTTACTCATATGTTACCTCACATGGATCCAGTTCATCGGGTTTCGATTGTTTCTCGGGGATTAGCCATGGGATTTACTCTGATTCCGCCCAAAAAAGACCGCTACACCGAAACCCAAACACATCTTTTAGAAACGGTTACTAGCCTTCTTGGTGGTCGGGCAGCCGAAGAATTGGTTTTTAATGAGTTTACTGGTGGAGCTGCTTCGGATATTGATAAAGCTACTAGAATTGCCCGAAGAATGGTGGTTGATTTTGGCATGAGTGGTCTAGGGCCAATTTATTTTGGTCCCCAAATTGAAACAACGGAATGGGGACGAACTTGGGCTCAACCATCAGAACTAAGTCCAGAAATGCAAGCCAAAGTTGATAAAGAAATTAAAAGAATTGTTGATGAAAGTTACAAAAAGGCTTTAGAAGTTCTTAAGAAAAACAAGAAAAAACTTGATTTAATTGGCAAAAAACTCCTTGACCAGGAAACGATTGATGAGGATGAGTTTGAAAAGCTGATAGGAAAGAAGAAAAAAGTCTAGCCATGAAGCGCCTCGTACTTATTGATGGTCATGCCATTCTTCATCGTGCTTATTATGCTTTTCCTAGCACCCTTAAAACTCGTCATGGCGAGATAGTTAACGCTGTTTATGGCTTTACCCGAATGCTTCTTTCGGTTTTAAAAGATCTTCATCCTGAGTATGTGGCGGTTGCTTTTGATTTGCCTAAGCCCACTTTTAGACACAAGGAATTTATTGGTTATCAAGCCCAGCGTCCCCAAATGGAAGCCGAGCTAGAAGATCAATTGGAACGGGTTTTTCAAGTAGTCAAGACGTTAAACATTCCCATGTTTATGATGGAAGGTTATGAAGCCGATGACCTTATAGGCACCCTTGCTAATCAAGCGGCTAAGAAGAGAGTGGAAACAGTCATTGTTACTGGTGATAAAGATTTGCTTCAATTAGTTAAACCAAAAATCAAACTTTATGCCCCGAAAAAAGGCTTTTCTGACCCCATCATGTACGACCCAAAAAAAGTTAAGGAGGAAATGGGAATTGCTCCCAAGCAGGTCATTGACTACAAAGCTTTAATTGGTGATTCTTCAGATAATTATCCGGGAGTGCCTGGAATTGGACCGAAAACCGCTCCCAAACTTTTAAACAAATACAAAGACTTGGATACTATCTATAAAAATATAGAGAAAATCGAGAAGAGTGAACCAAGAGTGGCAAAGAAATTGGCTGATGGTGCGGAAAGCGCTGCCCTTTCCAAAAAATTAGCAACGATTGTCATTGATGTTCCGATTGAACTTAATCTCAAGGCTTGTCGAATTCATGATTATGACCAAGAAAAAGCAATTAAACTTTTTCAGGAATTAGGTTTCAAGAGTTTGGTTAAAAAATTGCCTGGGATAGAACTCGAAGAAAAAAAGAAAAACAAAGATAAAAGTAAACAAATGGAGTTACTGTGAAAGTTGCTTTGGCTCATGACTATCTTAGGGAATATGGTGGTGCCGAAAGGGTGCTTAAAGCCTTTCATGAGCTTTATCCTGAGGCGCCAATCTATACTGCTTTTTGTCTTAAGAATTCTGCGGCGGGAAAGGCTTTTGCTAATGCTAAGGTGATCGAATCCTGGCTAGCCCCCTTGATTAAATACAAAAATTTATATAGTCCTTTGCGTTTTTTTACTCCTTTGATTTGGAAAAGTTTTAACCTTTCTGATTATGACTTGGTGATTACTTCTGCTTCTTGGTACATTACCCGAGGATTTAGAATTGGACCAAAAACTAAAGTGATTTGTTATTGTCATACACCGCCACGCTATCTCTATGGCTACCCAACCTCAATTGAATGGCAGCGCTATTGGTTGGTGCGAATCTATGCTGCAATTGTCAACCACTTTTTAAGGCTTTATGATTTTCGTTCAACCCAACAAGTGGATGAATTCATTGTTAATTCCAAGAACGTTGCTAATAGAGTCAAGAAATTTTACCGGCGCGATTCGACTCTTATTTACCCACCGGTTGAAGTAGAGAAAATTATTCAAGCCACTCGCAATCTTAAACCCAAAGATTACTATTTGATTGCCTCTCGAATAGTTGGGGGTAAAGGAATTGAAATGGCAGTTGAAGCCGCCAAAAAAGCAAAAGCTCCTCTTAAGATTATTGGCGAGCCAGCGGGTTTGCGCTGGTTTGGAGGCAAACTTGAGAAGCTGAAAAGTAGAGAGGTAGAATTTTTGGGTTGGATTCCTGATGAAGAGCTTTACCGTTATTACGGTCAATGCAAGGCCTTTTTAGCTCTAGAAACGGATGCTGATTTTGGCATGACACCGATAGAGGCAATGGCTGCTGGACGACCGGTAATTGCTTTTCGGGGTGGGGGATATTTAGAATCAGTTATTGAAGGGAAAACCGGAGAATTTTTTAATCAATCCACGGTTAAGAGTCTAGCTGAAGTATTGAAAAGATTTGAGCCAAAAAAATACAAACCAGAAGATTGTCGTAAACAAGCAAAAAAGTTTTCCAAGACGAGATTTAAAAAAGAAATAAAAGAGTTTATCAAAAAGCATGCCTGAATTACCCGAAGCTGAACAAACAGTTGAAGAAAAAATAGTCAGGCTCAATAATTTTGATGAGTTAAAAGAGATTTTTGCGGCAAAAGAGGAAAAGGAAGCAGGAGGCGTTGTTAATATTTCCTTTTTGCGTCATTGCAAACCAGTTTCTGATGAGCGAGATGCGCCCTTGGGCAAGGAAGGAAGAGAACAAGCAGAGGAATTGGCTAGAACAATTAGCCAAAAGGCTCCGTTCGTAATTGCTTTTGGTCCTTTATCAAGGGCAAAAGAAACAGCGGAAATAATGGCAGCAAAAACTTTTTCTGAAAAAGTTTATTTGGTTGAGGACGCAAGATTAAATAAACCTTCTTGGAATCTCCCTGAGCGTAGATTTGGTGAGTTTGTTAGTAGGCTTGGAAAAAGGCCTCCAAAATCTCAAGCAAGACTGCTTCAGATGTTCTATGGAGCTGTTGGGGAGGAAGCAATGGCTGAAGAACCAGCCAAGAATTTAGAAAGCTTCTTAGATGATTTTAGTGAATTAGCATCTGTGTTACCTGGCGGGTGTCAATTAAAGCTTGTTGCCATTACTCATATTGAGACAATGATGCCCTATTTAATTCGTCGCTGGGGGCTAAATTTATTTGGGCTGGAGGAATGGAAGCCTTGGCGGGAGCTACGTGGTATCAAAGAAGGCTCTGGTTTCAAGGTATCAGTTGATATGTCAGGCGGTAAAACAAAAAAAGTATTAGAAATAGCTGGCGAAAGATTCACGAAATGAATAAAGATGAAAGAATAGATAGACTTCTCGACACCTTGGAGGTTGCCCAAGAAGGAATGGATGGGACCACTTTTTGGCCCTGTCATCCTGCCCAAATCGAGGCTTATTTTTCTCATTTTTTCGCCCTAGATTTACTTGATAAATTTAAAGAAGATAAACGGAAATTCGAAAGAGGTCTAAAGATGGTCAAAATTGGTGTTTTAAGACAGCTTTTTTATTCTTTTGCCATTGTTGGTTTAAAAGTGGCTAACAAATTTGAAGGCTATAAAATTCCAACTAGAGACATTGTTGATTTTACAGTTTGCATTTTGGATGTGGTTAAGAACCAGACCCAAGGTGACGAATATTGTCTTGATGGGAAAAATCTTCTTTTAGGTAAGTTTGAAGCCGAAAAAATTGTTGAGATGAGTGGCTGGCAAAAACCAGAAAATCTCGAAAAAAAGAAAATCCTTGCCCACTTGACGGTTGGTGCTGAAGCTCTTGTTTGGTCTCTTTTTTATGATTTCCTGCGCCAAGGGGGAGTGGAAGTTCATGGGCCATATGAGACTTCAAAGGGAATGCTTTTAATAAGGGATTTTTATGATCTAGATCCGCCTGTGTGGAAAACTAATAATAAATATCCACAATTAAAAATGCATCTCCTTTATCAATTTCCGATTGACATAAAAATTGATTTTGCCAACCATCTTGTTTATAAAAAGGCGATACTTGAAAAACTAAAGGGCTTTTTAGTGGTAAGTAACAATAAAGTTATTTCTATTGAAGAAATAAAAAAGATTGATGAATATTATGCAAAATTGAGAGAAAAACAGGTTAAATCCGTAGAGTCACTGCCACCACTTGAAATGGTCAGAAAAGGAGTTGAAATTTTTTATTATTTAATGAAGGATTTTTTTGATTTCTATAATCAAGACTGGCATCCGCCTGAAGAGGTTTACAATAATATTAAAAAGGTAGGACTAAAGTATTGGGAGAGATATAAACCCACCAAGAGAGAAGGGCCGTCAGTATTTAGAAAATTATATGATCCAAGAATTGAATGGGTGAGGTAGTTATGCCTGAATTACCTGAAGTAGAAACTATTAAAAGAGATTT
>JABAOC010028820.1_pt1 | contig 14346 bp, 13 predicted proteins | sample 7062161 | NCBI WGS metagenome assembly JABAOC01 (sample SAMN14538625, study PRJNA623070) | marine sediment metagenome | biome: marine biome [ENVO:00000428]; feature: marine pelagic biome [ENVO:01000023]; material: deep marine sediment [ENVO:00002113] | place: India: Gulf of Khambhat ... | reverse complement strand
ACCCAGCTCATTGATGACCTCGGTATACTGGGCCGTACCATGGGTCGTATGGGTATGCTTGGACTGTCGAACGTTTCTCCTCGCCTGAGCGACATAGACTTTGAGAGTCTCTGGATTTGCAATATCAAGGTCCCCTGTTCCGCAGGACACCAGGGCCTTGACATTCTTTCGAGCCATTACAGCCCCGGCTCCTCCACGGCCGAAACTCCTTCCATCGACCTGAATACAGGCGACCCGGACGCCTCGTTCCGCTGCCGGACCGACAGACAGGACGCCGATCTTCTTACCGGGCGGGGTCTCCTGGAAGTATTCGTCAACCTCCGTCGTCTTACTGCCCCACAGATGTGACGAATCCTGGAATTCGACCCCATCATTACCAATCACAATGGACACAGGCGAGGAGGCCTTTCCCTCCAGGATAACCCCATCATAGCCGGCAAATTTCAGATGGGGGCCAAAATTCCCGCCTGAATTCGAGCAGAGGTAGTATCCTGTGTCAGGTGACCGGGTTGCCAGCTGCATCTTGGTACTCGCGAGAACGGGTGCCCCTGTCAAGGGACCTGTCATAAAGAAGATTCTGTTAGCCGGGCCCAAGGGGTCGACCTCAGAGGGCATCTCCTGATAATAGAGATAAGCGGCAACCCCCCTACCTCCAAGATACCGCCTCTTCAGATCTTCAGAGTAGTCCAACTCCTTGACTCGAGAATGATCAAGATCAATCCTCAAAATCTTTCCAGCATAGCCCCCGCGGAACATAATCTCTCCGTTCCCATATTTATTAATACCGAATGAGTTTCAGATGACATCGATACCGATCCGCGTGATAGACACCCTTGACATATTCTACTGGATCCCCCTCGGACGAATAGGCAATCCGCTTTATCACAAGGGTTGGAAAGGAAGTCTTCAATCCAAGCAAGGTAATTTCCTCTTTTGTTGACATGGAAGCCTCAATGATCTGATCCCCCTCCCGAAGCCGAACGCCATTCTCTTCGAGGATCTGATAGAGGGATTTGGAGTAGTCCTCGTCGAGGCTGAGCTTGTACCGGCCAGGTATATAGGAGTTGAGAATACCCAAAGGAGTTTGATCCACAATCATCAGTCTTTTCAGGTAGAAGACCTGCTCATCAGGAAAAAGCCCTAGAATTTCATTTACTTTGGGAGGTGGCTTGACGTAGGCTGCCGTGATGACTCGCTTGCTCGCATCCCTTCCCTTCATCTCTTCGGTAAAGCTCTTCAGCACAGGAAGATTCTCTTCAANNCTTCTCTCCCCTTCATTTCTTCCGTAAAGCTTTTCAACACAGGAAGATTCTCTTCAATTATGGGCTTCTTTACAAAGGTGCCTTTACCTCTCTTCTTTTCCAAGAAACCCTCGTTGGCCAGGAGTTCCATTGTCCGTCTCACCGTGACTCTGCTGACACGATAAGTTCTCTGGAGATCGTTTTCCGAGGCGATGAGTTGTCCCTCACCCCATTCCCCACTCTCGATCTTTTCCAAAATAATCTCCTTGAGTTGGTAGTAAAGAGGGATGACACTATTGTGGTCAAGTTTCTGAAATTCCTGGTTCATGGGATATTCCGCGATCTAATCGGTTTTTCGTGCTCGAGAGCCGGTCTTTGAAGATTTGTTATCTAACCATCCGCCGGTGTATCTAAAACTATAATAATCTATCGATTATTATCAAATAAATTATCAAAAAAATGTTGACAAGTTCCAGCGGTGATGGTATTTATATTGACGTCCTAATGTTAGTACAAGCTCTATCTCCTGTCAAGTGATCCTTTATGTATCATTCCGTGGAGACCTTGGGAGGGGCGATCCGTCGATAAACCTTATATATCAATACTTCGAGCTCCTCGAAGAGGAAGTTGGTGAACAGCTCACCAGTATCGGAAACCTGGGCCCCTTATCCGGTGTGCCATGTTGGGCATCGATGCCAGGGCGTTCTCATAAGAATAAATCCAGAGATGTATTTGATGAGATCATTTTCGAACCAAGGGAAGGCAAAACGAAATGTGATTTAAGAACTGAGGGGAGGGTCGGTGCCCCATGAGAGGGCTGACGTTCAATAGAGTCGACTGCGAAGATGACCCTGACTGGGGTCAAAACGGAGGGCGATCTAAACAAGCTCAAGGAGACCATTATCCTCCTACACTTGGAAGGGGGAGAGCCCCCCATAACTGCATGTGGAGCAAAACTTGAGGGACTCTGATGGAAGAAAGGAGGTAATGGAGCAGAGAGGTAAATGGCTCGTAAATAACTCTATCAAAGAAAGGAGCAGATGAAACAGAGAAGTGTCGAAAGGTTAGTTTCTCTGTTAGGGGAGCTTCGGTGGAAAATCAAACTAAAACTGGATAAGGAGGGAGAAGATGAAATTAAAGGTGAGGATTCCGGTATTGTTCGTTATTTTACTGCTGTCCGGCATGCTGGTATGTGCCGGAGGCCAGGCAGAAGAGAAACTCCAGTTCGACAACCCGGATTTCTACGACGCCAACGGCAAGTTCCAGGAGGACAAGGCTAAGGAGGCCTACGTGGCGCTGATGAAGTACCACGGCTATCCCGTCTACGAGGGCATCCGGGAGAAGTTGTGGGTCACGGACTACGGGAAGGGTGAGTTCACGAAGGTCGGCCTGGGCGTATTTTTCTTCATCAACAACGTCGAGAACCGTTACATGCTCTTGGATCTGTTCCTGCTGCCCAACCAGATGCTACCCGAGCATTGGCACGTGGCAGGCGAGGGTAACCCGCCCAAGATGGAAGGTTGGGTCGTCCGCTACGGCCTGTCGCACATCGTCGGGGTGGGCGATCCGAACCTCGGTCCAGATGTCCAGATCCCCAAGTGCCACATGAACGGCACAGTCACCGTCAAACACGATGTGGCCGCCAAGCCGGGTAACTTAGTCTTTCAACCGGTCATTGAGGGGAAGCATTGGCAGTGCGGCGGCCCGGAAGGCGCTATCGTCACTGAAGTAGCCAACGTCCACACCGACAGCGTCATGTTATACTCCGACCCGGCCATCAACGAGTGGTGGCAATCTACGGTGGTTAAATAATATAACAGCGATAAGGAAAATCCCTTATCTTACCTGCCCCCCACTGTTCACAGTGGGGGATAGGTGACAATTAGGAGAAACAATTTTCCGCATTGCTAAAGAACGGGGCATGATCTACCATTGATAAAACTCCGATTCATTCCTGCGGCAGGTTGTGGGGTATTCGTGGTGTTTTCTATAAGAAAAAGATATTGCTTTAAATGAATTAACACAGAAAGACGCCTCTTGATACAAAAATATGTGTTAACAAGAGTTTAGATCCTTGTTAAGAGAAGAGCCAAAGAATAGGGCCGAAAAGGAGGTGAGAGATCAAGAAAATAAACAGGTCTGTTAGCTTGGGAAAGGAAGGCTTTACAAGAAAGTGTTGAAAAGCTATTTTCTCTGTGGGGAGCTTTCCACAAAGAAATGAACGATGTCTGTTTAAAGGAGGAAAAAAATGAAACGTCAAAAGACCATTACTCTCTTTCTCACTTTTCTGTTAGTCTTTTCCTTTTTTCCGTTGACATTTGTAGGAGCAGAGGAAATCGCGACTGAAGGTTTGCCCTATCCCCTTCCCCAATATCCAATCAAACAAGAGAAGGAGGCTATTCTCGCTACCAGAGAAATAGTGAAGGAGATGGGAGTTAAGGTTACGCTTAGGTTGCTTATATCTCCTGATAACGTTCCTGATTTTGAACCGTTTTATCCGGAATGGGAAAGGGAAACTGGAATAAAACTTGAGACTCATACTGTACCCTGGCCGGATTGGTTTAAGGAACTTATGGATGTCTCTATTACGAAAACTGATAAGTATGATGTCTTTATGTTATGCCCACAGTGGATACCGGACCTTGCTGAGGCAAAAGTCATTGAGAATTTGAATTCATACGTCAACAAGTATAAACCTCAAATCACTGACCCTAGTTCACCCCATAGCATACTGCCCGGATTAGAATCCTATATGAAGTATCAAAACGATTACTATTTCCTGTTTTCAGATACTGACGTTGCAACCCTTTATCTACGAAAGGATTGGTTAGAAGATCCAGATAACAGAAAGAAATTCGAGAGTAAGTACGGTTATCCTCTAGATAAACCAAAGACCGTAGAAGAATGGAGGGATCAGTTAGAGTTCTTCCACAATCCCAAGGAAGAGCGCTACGGGATGGCTATGAGCTGGGGTTTGGATGAAACCGCTTTCGACTTCTATCCCAGATTCCTATCCCAAAAAGTAGCTTTCTTTGATGATGAAATGCATCCCAATATCAATTCGCCAGCGGGAGTCAAAGCCCTTGAAGAGATGAAAGCCGGCTTGAAATACGCTATGCCTGGAACACTGGAATTTGATTTTGCAAGAGCGCTGGAAGCGTTTGCGGGTGGAAAAGTCTATTGTACATTAATAATGACCTGGGCTCAGGCAGCATTTGAGGACCCGAAAATATCTAAAGTGGTCGGCAAAGTGACTTATGCTCCACATCCTGGAAGGATGATTGACGGGGAACTGGTAAGTCCTCAACCCCAATACTGGGGGTGGGGCTATTCAGTATCGGCTTACTCTAAACACAAAGAATTGGCCTATCTTTACTCCCAATGGATGAGCGGTGCAGCAATGAACGCGAGAGTCGCACTCACCCCCGGTGGGTGGTACGATGTGGCTAAGGCTAGTAACTATGATGAGAAGCAATTCCCTGAGATTCGAAGAAAAAACGGCGGCATATACATGGATGAATGGATGGAGAACCAGAAATGGCAGGTTGCACACTGTTTTCCACCAATAGCTATGAGAGGGGGAGCAGAGTATAGCGGAGTTCTCCTCGAAGCTGTTTCAGGCGTGCTTAAAGGAGCGCAAGAACCGAAATCGGCTTTAGACGGTGTAGCAGAGAAGTGGGAGGAGATAACAGAGAGGTATGGCAGAAAAGGACAAATCGAGTCTTGGAATAGCTTGAAATCCATGTATTCCCCTGCTGTACAGAAATGGCTTGGATTCTAGAACTAAATCAGTAACCGGTCTTCCGGCATCGCCGGTGCTTTTGTTCATGATCCAACCTGAATGGGGCGCTCCCAGAGGGGACGATTCAGCCATTCACGCTGAGTTACTCAACTTGGCGCTCTTTAAGTTCTTGGGCGGACCGCTCAACGATCCGCGCGCAGGTGACCTTCTGCCCAATCTTGCCACGCAGAACGCGAAAACAGAGCTTCGGGCAGAACACAACATGCCAATTGCACATATCTGTCGTTTGTACCGGCTCTTTGTACGAATCCCTGGTATGCCTCCATCTGATACGCGTGAGAGTGGCGATTACAGAACCGGCTCGGAGGTACACCAGTTTCTCCTTGTGGGCAAGGCGTAACCGCACCACCCGCCTAGCCGATGGCTTTTGAAGTTACTGAAAGCTCTTTATCTGTCGAGGAATACCCTTTCGTGCCTGGATTGGTCCTCAAAAATATCTCTAAAAGGTATGGAGATGTCCAAGCATTGCATGGCCTAAACCTAGAAATCCAAGACGGAGAATTCTGTGTAATCGTTGGACCATCCGGCAGTGGAAAAACTACCCTACTCAACATAATCGCTGGCTTCACTAAACCAGATGATGGAGAAGTAATCGTCGATGGCAGAGTATATAACCGCCTATCTCCCAGAGATCGAAATATCGGAATGGTTTTTCAAGATATTGCACTCTTCTCTCATATGACCGTAAGAAAGAACATCTCTTTTGGCCTAGAGGTTCAGAAAAAGAACAGCACGGTAGATATAGACAATCGTGTAAAAAAAATCGCTGATAGGTTGAAGATTGGAAACCTTCTGGATAAGAAACCGGGATTGCTTAGCGGAGGAGAAGCCCAAAGAGTGGCCATTGGCAGAACTCTCATTACAGATCCTTCGTTTTTCTTGTTCGATGAACCTTTGGGCAATTTGGATGCTGACTTAAGGATGGAAATGCTAACCGAGATAAAGCGATTACATCTGAATTTGAAAAAGACGTTTGTCTATGTCACTCATGACCAAGAACAAGCGCTATCTGCTGCCAGTAGAGTCATGATAATGAAAGACGGGAAAGTATTACAGAAAGGACATCCCCGAGAGATATACAACAATCCAGGGGATAGATTTGTGGCAGAGTTTTTCGGTGTTCCATCTATGAATCTGATCGATGGGACGATTATCCCTGAAGACGATGGCTCTTTATTCAAAGGTGCAGGCCTTCGCGTTAAGTTACAAGGGTATTCTCAACCCAAAGAAGCTGAAGTAACCCTCGGAGTCAGACCGGCAGATGTTATCGTCGGAAGCAGAATCACAGAAGATGGATTTGGGACAATAAACTCCATCGAACTCTTAGGCGATAAGAACCACATATATTTGACTCTAGACCATGAGCAAACGATAATTGCCATTACTCCGCCAAAAACAACATTTGAATTGGAACAAAAGGTGAGAATAAAGCTCAAAGAGAATAAGGTTTTTATTTTCGATAGAGATCAAGGAGGTAGGCTGCATCCGTGATTGAACGAATCAAGAGAAGGGGAAAAATACCAACCAATATTGTTATGCTGTTGCCTACCAATATTATCTTGCTTTTCTTAATCATCATCCCCACCATACTCGTTATTTGGTTCAGTTTAGTTAACTTTCAGCCTACTTTCGGATTGAATTTCTGGGAATCTAACTTTGTCTTTCTAGACAATTATTCGAAAATCCTAATGGATAATGAATTTGTCAACGCTGTCACCAGAACAGTCTTCATGTCTCTGATCTGTTTGGCGTTGGAGTTCACAATGGGTTTGTTAATTGCATCAGTCTTAACGGGAGACATATGTGGTAAGAACATTCTTTTCCCCCTATTGATCGTCCCGATTATGATTCCTCCAATAGTGGTTGGGAATAATTTCTGGCTAATCTTCAGTGCCAATGGCCCAGTTAATCAAATAATTAGCCTTGTTCTGAATACAGAATTCAAAGTCTCTTGGTTCTCACATCCGCAGTATGCCAAAATCCCTATCATCTTGTCAGAGATTTGGCATTGGTACCCCCTGACATTCTTGATTCTCTTCTCAGGTCTGGTAAACATATCAACTTCTGAGATAAGGGCGGCAAGAATCCTAGGAGCGACCGAATGGCAAACCTTCAAACGAATCAAGTTTCCAAAACTGAAAGGGATTATCATAATAGCTCTGGTGATCAGAATGATGGAGGCCCTGAAGGTCTTCGACGTCGTTCATCTTCTAACACGCGGCGGCCCCGGTACTCTAACCGAAACCATATCCTTCTATCTATTCAAATCGGGATTCAAATACAGCAGGATCTCATACATATCCGCTGGCGCTTGGATAATACTATTCATTTCCTTGCTGGGCTTCAGTTTAGCTTTGAGATCGGTTTTGGTTAAGGAGAAGTAGGAATGTCTGACAGCATTGCCAGGGATAACATCAGGAAAGCGTTAGTCCATTTCTTCCTTTATGCAGTAACGGCATTTCTGCTATTTCCTCTGTTCTGGATGATCATGACATCATTCAAGCCCCGCAATGAATGGGTAACCTATCCACCAGCTTGGATTCCCACCGAACCAACTATGAGCAATTACTCATTCATCGTCTTTGGCAGTGTGGGGCATTTCACCAGAACGTATGCCAGTGCTGCTATTCCATACCTCAATACTCTCATTGTATCCGTAATCGCCACTTTTATCGCTGTTGTAATTGGAGTGCTGGGTTCTTACAGCCTGTCGCGTTTCCGGACAGGAGGTCCCGCAACGTTGATATCCATCATAATGCCACGGATGTTTCCTCCCATGGCTATGATCATTCCCTTAATGGTGTTCTTTCAGCTCATACATGCCATCGATACTTATTGGGGTTTGATCATCGTATATATCGGATTTACGCTTCCCTATTCCGTCCTAATGCTAAAAGGCTTTATGGATGGCGTGCCGAAGGAATTCACAGAGGCCGCCATGTTAGACGGTCTTTCAGATCGGCAGATCCTATATAAGATATGGCTGCCCACTATAAAGAACGGACTAATGACGACCAGTCTCTTTTTGCTTATACTTAATTGGACGGAATATACTTTTGCCTTGACTCTGTCGTCCCGTGGGGTGGAGACGATAACCATAACGCTTGCGAAACTATTTTCCAATGAGGCAGGAACCTATTATGGACCCCAGGCAGCGCTTGGTATTTTAGCAGCAATTCCAACTATAATATTCGGGATGTATATACACAAGCATTTAGCATATGGTTTCACCTTCGGAGCCCTTAAGAGGTAGAATACACTGTCAATGAACTCGGAATCTCATGAATAGAATGATCAAATTCGGGAAAAAAGCGACGTCAAATTCCAAGTCGCCTAGGCACACCACCGTAGAATCCATAACTGGTTGCTAAATTATGGCACACCTCAGCATCAAGAACCTGAGTAATAGTTTTGGCGATATAAGGTGCCTTGACAAAGTGAGTTTGGAAATTGATGATGGTGAGCTGGCAGTAATCGTTGGCCCATCTGGCTGTGGTAAAACGACTCTGATGAGGTGCATTGTCGGATTGGAGACGTTTTTTGAGGGTTCTATTTTCATCGATGATGAACTGATCAACGACAAGGAACCAAAAGACAGAGATGTGGCCATGGTTTTTCAGTACTATGCCCTCTATCCACATATGACTGTGCTCCAGAATCTGTCTTTAGGACTAGAACACACAACGAGCCTTACGAAAGACGAAATTCAAAAGAGAGTTGAAGAAATAGCAGGCACTCTGAAGATCTCAGGGTTGTTGGAAAGAAAACCGGCCCAACTCTCAGGTGGAGAATCTCAACGCGTCGCCATAGGGAGGGCATTAGTCAGAAAACCGACAGTATTTCTGCTGGACGAACCTTTGAGCGCCGTTGACGCAAAACTCAGGCGGGAATTGAGAACTGAGATTAAGAGAATTCAAAGGAAATTCGCGGTAACCACGATCTATGTAACCCATGACCAAGAAGAGGCCATGGCTGTAGGAGATAAATTAGTCGTTTTGCGCGACGGCAGGATCCATCAAGTGGGTACTCCAGAAGAAGTGTTCAACCGCCCAAAAGATCAATTTGTAGCACGTTTTATTGGGAAGCCTCCGATGAATTTTCTCGAAACAAGAATACGAAACGAACATAGCAAGCACTTCCTTAAAAACAGAGGGTTCTCCTACGAAATCTCGAACAGATATTATGAAAGGTATTTGTCGAATCTCTCAGAGAAAACTCTGATCGTTGGGATAAGACCATCATCGATTCAAATAATACTCCGAAGTATCCCCTCTTTGGCTACTAGAATCAATGTCGCCACTGTTTCATTGATTGAGAATATGGGGAATGAGAATTATATCCACTTAACTCTAAATTCGGAAGAGATAATAGCAAAGACAACCTCTGAAACTGTTCCAAAATTGGGAGATAAGATGGCCTTTTCATTCGAGGAAGAGGATATGCATTTATTCGATGTAGATACCAAAAAATCATTGAAAACATGACAGTATTTAATGTGGACATTCTTGATTTCAACATTCCACTTGTATGACGTAGTTATCACCTATCCCCTGTCAAAACCATAGAGAAATATAGAATGATTCCATTGGAAATACAAGCGATTCTATACAGCATGATAAATGGACTGAAAGTCTGTATAATAGATCTCGAATAGCACAGAAAAAAGAAGGGAGGGAATCATGAAAAAATTTAAACCTGACAAGAAGAATTTTTGGCATTACAAGGAGATTCCGCAAGATCCGGATGTAACGAGATTAATGCCGGAATTCAAATTAGAATATGTGATTACTGAGGATACAGTTCCAAACAACACAACTACCGTATGGAATCACAGCATTTTCCCGGCAGGAGCGGAACATCATAAACATAAACACATGAATGCGGATGAAGTTGCCTATGTTGTGAGGGGGCATTGTATCTGCGGGGTAACGATTGAAGGGAAAGATGTTGAACAGGTCTGTGGTCCGGGGACAGCGATTTGGGCAAGCAGGGGACAGGCTCATTGGCACAGGAATCCCTTTGACGAACCATGTGAATTTGTCGGCGTTTATACTGGCTGTGGTAGTCGGGAGAAAAGTGGTTATGTCGATTTGAGAACCGATGAAGAAAAGGAAAAGTAATTCATATCTTATTCAACTCTAGAGTGTTGTAGCATGCATCAGAGCATAGTAGCACGTGCTTTCTTCTATTCTTGTAGACCGTTTCTGAATTGTCAACACCAAAATGCCAATAGGTCGAAGCAGTGTTTTCATGCAACTTGAGCCCATTTTGTCAAGCAAATGAATACTTTTTTTGCGTAGAACACCCGAAAAGATCCCCTGATCTCCTGGGAGCTTTAAAGGATAGGTGATCAAAGGGATCGAGGTTTGAATCCACAGTGAATTTACCTGGCTGCCAATACAAAATTGAACCTCAATCCTTACCATGAAGTCGATTCATCGCTTGAAGCACACCTTTAAGAGGGGAAATATCAACTATCACGGATGGTTGGGCTGGCTGGAATAATACTGTGGGCAAAACAGTAAGAAGCGGCATTTCCAAGGCACGTGACATTTTTACATAGGGTATCATATCACGGTCACAGAAGGCATTGCTGCTTTAACTCCCTGACCCAGAAGTATTTCTGTATACCCAAGGGCAGTCTAAAATCTATTGGGGTGGATCAGATGAGCGGAGAAAGGCGGCTGGTTTCAACTTGTTTAATTTATCAGGTACCACAAAAATCGTAGCCAGTGGTAGCCAGCCGTCACATCTTTAGTTCGGGTATCGTTGCTGCTCCGCGGCAGAGTGTAGATTCCACAACCTTAGGAAGGAGGTTTTTCAATGGAAAAGAGAAAACTGGGTATACTGACTTTTTCAGATGGACGAAAGCGTGTACATGAGGAACTCCTGGAGATAAACCAGGGGTTCCTCGATCGACTGGTTAAGACTCTCCGAGAAACCGGTGAGCTTGATCTGGTTTTGGGAAGCGAGATTATTTACACCCCGACCCAGGCCAAAACCCAGGCCGAAGCTTTGAAATGTGCGGGAGTGGACGGGACCATTTTGAACTTTTCCATATGGTCTTTTCCTCATCTTCCGGTCATTGCTGCCGAGAGCGGGCAGGGGCCCTATTTGCTCCTCTCTAATCTGAACCCTCAATCTCCTGGATTGATCGCTATGCTAGCGGCTGGTGGCTGCCTGGACCAGGTTGGTATCCGGCACGAACGCCTCTGGGGTGATGTGGAGGACGAAAAGGTACTCAAAAGAATCATGAGTTTTTCTCGAGCTGCCTCGGTAGTAAATCGGCTAAAAGGACAGACCTGTGGCCTGATTGGAGGCAGAAGCATGGGCATGTACATCGGGGCCGTGGACACGAGGCAATGGCAGACTCAGTTTGGGGTGGACCTGGAGCACGTGGATCAATTGGAAATCCTGATGCGGGCGGAAAAAATCCCGGAGCCCACCGTAGAGAGAGCATTCCAATGGTTAGCAGAGCGAGTGGGAAAAATCGAGTACGATGGAAAAGGGCTGACTCCCGAGAAGCTGAAACAGCAGATCCGTTCCTACTATGCCACCAAAGAGATCATCGAAGAGATGAAGTTCGACTTCGTAGCCATCAAATGTCAACCAGAGTTGAGCGAGCACTACGTGACTCAGTGCCTGAGCCAGGCGTTTCTCAATGATCCGTACGACATGGATGGGAGAAAGGAGCCCACCGTCACTGGCTGTGAGGCCGATCTGGACGGAGCCCTGACCATGCAGATATTAAAGCTTCTTACCGATTCACCGGTTCTGTTCTTCGATTTACGTCATTACGATCCCCAGGACGACGTGTTTGTATTTAGTAACTGCGGCGCTCAGACAACCTATTTTGCAGGAAGATCTGCTAACCCGGAAGAAAACCTCAAAAACATTACCTTTTATCCGCAGACTCCCTTCTTCTACCGCGGGGGTGGCGCCACCGTTCAGTACATGTGCGCCCCTGGTGAGATCACCATGGCCAGGTTAGCGAGAAAAGACGGGAAATATTGGATGGCTATCATTCATGGAGAATTTGTATCCTACCCAGAGGATAGGCTCAAGGAAACATCCCCGGAATGGCCACAGGGTTTTACGAAGCTGTCGGTCGCCGCTGATGAATTGATCAAGGGGCTAGGAGGAAATCATCTCCACACGGTCTACGGGAACTATATGGACGAATTGAACAGTGTCTGTGACATGTTGGGCATCGATGCCAGGGTGTTCTCATAAGAAGAAATCCAGAAATCTCCTTATGAGCCGTGGCTGAAAAAGAGAAGGCTAGATATTGATTAAGACAAGGGGAGGTAGATGGCATGAGGTTGAAGGATAAGGTGTCTGTTATAACGGGGGCTGGTGCAGGGATTGGCAAAGCGACGGCACTCCGATTTGCGCAAGAGGGGGCCAATCTCGTCGTGGCGGATAGGGATGAAACAGCAGGGGAGGAAGTTGTCCGCCAGATCAAACAAAGTGGGAAAGAAGCGGCTTTTGTCTACACCGATGTCTCTATATCCGAGGATTGTCGTCGCCTGATGGAAAAGACCTATGAAACCTTTAAACGAATCGACATCCTCGTCAACAATGCGGGCATTTATGTGCAAGGGGACATCACCTCTACGACAGAAGAGGATTGGAAGCGAATTCTTTCGGTCAATGTGGATGGCATTTTTTATTGCTCCCGACATGCGGTGCCATACATGATTAAAGCCGGAGGAGGAAGCATCGTCCATGTGGGTTCGGAGGCAGGGATAGTCGGAATCAAAAATCAGCTAGCCTATAACGTCTCGAAGGCCGCCGCCATTATGATGGCCAAGAGTATGGCCATTGATCTTGCCCCTCACAATATTCGGGTGAATGCGGTCTGTCCAGGAACCACCGAAACACCTCTTGTCAAGGCCGCCATTGAACAGAGTTCCGATCCTACTCAAGCTCGAGGAGTTCTGGAGAGCTGCCGCCCGGCCAACCGGTTGGGGCGTCCTGAGGAGATCGCCTCGGCCATTCTGTTCATTGCCTCTGATGAACCAGGGTATGCTACGGGATCGAGTTTGGTGATTGATGGGGGCATGACCGCCTGGTAGCCGTTGGTAGGAGTATGGAAATGGCACGATTATTCGACCAGGAATTCACACGTCCCGATTTACTTGAAAGGGTGGGAGATATCTCTCAGATTGGTGGCGTCCGGCTCATGAGACTCGAGGATGGGAGCGAGGAAGGGGTCCGGCTGATAGAAACTCGGACTGGGACGGGCTTCCGTTTTACCGTCCTGCCATCCCGGGGAATGGATATCTCCTTTGCTGAATACAAGGGGATTCCGCTTTCATGGCGGTCCTGTACAGGCGATGTGTCACCTGCCTTTTACGAGCCAGAAGGCGACGGCTGGCACCGCATCTTTTATGGGGGCATGGTCATAACCTGTGGATTAACGAACGTGGGCCCTCCATGTCAGGATGAGGGTGAAAAGCTCGGACGTCATGGGAGAATTTCGGCAACCCCTGCGCAGTGCGTTCATGCAGATGGCTACTGGGAGGGAGATGAGTATGAGATTTTGATTCGGGGGAGAATGAGACAGGCTACATTCTGGGGAGAGAACCTATCGCTGACAAGACGAATTCATGCCCGATTGGGTGCGTCCATGCTCAGAATTGAGGATGAGGTGGAGAACCTGGATTTCAGCCCCTCGCCCCTGATGTTCCTCTATCACGTCAACCTCGGATTCCCCGTTGTCAGTGAGGATAGCATTCTTTTCATCCCCACCAAAAATGTCGTGCCAATGGAAGTATCTGTAGATTCTGAAATCTATGGCCATTTTCATCCCCCAATGGCCGGGGCGCCAAGCCAGGTCTTTTATCACGAAGTCGCTTCCGATCCTGAGGGAAGGGTCCTGGTGGCCCTGTTCAATCAGAAGCTTTCCATTGGAGTCTACATTCAATACAACAAGAACCAGCTCAAGAACCTCGTTCAGTGGAAGATGTTTGGCCAAGGAGTCTATGTGATGGGGATTGAACCGGCTAACTGCCATGTGGAGGGACGGAGCCGTGAGCGTGAGAGAGGGACCTTGGAATTCCTTCCGCCTGGCGGAAAGAGGGATTTTCATTTGGAAATCGGTGTGCTAGAGAACACCTCTGAGCTGAGAGAAGTTAAGGAAAAGATAGAATCACTCATTCCTGAAGGGTCTTGATACTCCCGATGATTGTAAACTCTCATGAAGTTTCCTTGATAACCTCTGGGCTTTGAAAACACATCGTTGGACTGGCCTGCCCCCAAGAGTGATATCAACTTTTAAGTTAGTCTTTGCACAATCTC
>JABAOC010001225.1_pt8 | contig 14349 bp, 16 predicted proteins | sample 7062161 | NCBI WGS metagenome assembly JABAOC01 (sample SAMN14538625, study PRJNA623070) | marine sediment metagenome | biome: marine biome [ENVO:00000428]; feature: marine pelagic biome [ENVO:01000023]; material: deep marine sediment [ENVO:00002113] | place: India: Gulf of Khambhat ... | reverse complement strand
CAGACTGCAGTCTTTTTTTCTCCGGCCCCAATTTCACCTTGGTCGCTGCTTCCTCAACTTCTTCCATCCCAATCGATTTTTTATTCCCCCGAGCTGCCAAAATCGCCGCCTCATTAAGCATATTCTCCAAATCTGCCCCCGAAAACCCCACTGTTCTTCTGGCCACCTTCTCCCAAGTCACCTCTTTCGAGAAAGGTTTGCCTTTGCTGTGTATCTTTAAAATCCTCTGTCGCTCCTCAATATCCGGCATATCCAAGGTTACTCTCCGATCAAACCTACCTGGTCTCATCAGGGCTGGATCCAAAAGGTCTCCCCTGTTGGTTGCCGCCAAAACAATCACATGATCATTAGGAGTAAACCCGTCCATCTCCACCAATATCTGATTTAGAGTTTGCTCCCGCTCATCATGGCCCCCTGCCACTCCCATCCCTCTCACCCGACCAATCGCGTCAATCTCATCAATAAAAATAATTGATGGTGCTTGCTTTTTCGCCGTATTGAACAAATCTCTGACCCTGGAGGCCCCTACTCCGACCAACATCTCCATAAACTCTGATCCTGCCATCGAGAAAAAAGGTACTCCTGCCTCGCCTGCCACCGCCTTGGCCAGAAGTGTTTTTCCTGTCCCTGAAGGTCCCACTAAAAGCACTCCTTTAGGTGTTCGGGCGCCTAATGCTCGATATTTCTTTGGGTGTTTTAAAAAATCAACAATCTCCTCAAGTTCTTTTTTTGCCTCCTCAATTCCCCCTACATCCTTAAACGTCATTTGTTGTTTGCCTTTAGAAAAAAGCCTGGCTTTTGATCGCCCAAAAGAAAAAATCGAATCCTGCGCCCCTCTTGCTTGTCTAAAGATAAACCAGAAAAACACTATCATCAAAACCAACGGCAAAAAAGTTCCCAAAAGATCAACCCAGATTCTTGAAAAGCTCTGATCTTTAACCTTTATCTCCACGCTCTTGGGATCAATCTCCGCATTCTTTAAAATCTCCACCATCGTCTCCTGCCCCTCTTTTCTTGAAGTAAAAACTTTGTCTTCTTCCTTATCTTCTTCCTTGTATGTTAAAACCAACTTCTCCCCTTCAACCAAAATCTCCTTTACTTTTTCCTCCTTAACATCAGAAAGCACCTGAGAAAGCGGGATCTCCTCCTCAATCATTGGTGGGCCAGCCAAGGACATCAGAAATGAAAAAAACAAAAAACCCACCAAAGACCACAAGATAATATTCTTCAAGTTAAACTTAAACTTTACCTCAACCTTCTTCATCTTGCCCCTGGGAATCCCTAGCTTTTTAGCCATCTCCTCCTTCTCTTTCTCTAATTTTTGATCTTCTTTGGGTTTTTCTATCATTAGGGTTTTCTCCACCATATTCCAATTTTATCACACCCCAAACTCCAAAAAAAGAGGCGGACTCAACACTCCGCCCCCTTTAGGCCCAATTATTTTTTATATTATTTGTCATCATCATCGCCTTTACCACATCCTCCGCATCCCATTTTCCCTCACCTCCTTTTTGAAGCTCTGTTCAAAAATTTTTAAAAGCAATCAATTCTACAAAATTTATATCTCCTCCGTCAACTTATCCCTCCTCCACCTTAAAAGTTTCCCCACTTCTTCTCTCCGATCTCCAAGAAGAGAACGTGCTATTTTTTTGCCTGTTTCAAAAATAAAATAATCATCCAAATCCCTCTTAAGATTTTTGTTATAATCCTGAGGCCTAACCTCTTTTCTTATTGTATCCTGCCAAAAATTATAATGCGTAAAAGACCAAAGCCGATCAAGATCAACCATTACTCCTGCCTCCAAAGGCAATTCTCTAACTTTCTCTTTGTTGCTGTGTAAAGAAACCATTTTCAGGATAAGATCTTCCTCATCCCAGGTTAATCCTGGCGTAAATTTATATTTTCCTAAAAGCCTTCTTGATAGCTTCAATCCTTCTTCACCACTCCTCTTGTGCAAATCATCCGCCTTCCCCTTCAACCTTAACCCTTTATACGACATCAAGCTTTCCGCGACCTCTCTTTTACTTAAAGTGCTCCAGCCGCAGTCATGAAGAATTAATCCATAAGCCACGGCCCGTCTATTAATTCTCCTCCCCGTCTCCTTTTCAAGTCTCTTAATATACCTATCAAGAAATGACAAGCTTACCACTGTATGAACATCAGTCGCTCTCACCCCAAGGTAAGGCAAAACAAAAACAAAAAAAGGTCTGAACTTCTCTGGGCACAGCTGCAAATATTTTTTTCTCCAAGGAATATAGGCCAAGCTTCGAACCATCCTCTCTGGTAAATCTTCCTTAGGAAAAACAATTTCGATTTCGTTTGGAATATAAAAAATCTTTTTCCCTGGCGCAATAATTTTTTTAAAAAGAATCTTTTTACCCATCATCCTCCCCTTTAACGCCTTGGTCCAAAAATTCCCTCTCCAATTCGCAACACTGTCGCTCCCTCCTCAACCGCCACTTCAAAATCTTGACTCATTCCCATTGAAAGCTCAGGAAGCTTAATCCTAAACTTTTTTCTAAGGTCATTTCTGAGCTTTTTCAAACTCTTAAATATCCATCTTCCTTTTTCAGGGTCTTGCATGTACGGCTCCATCGTCATCAGACCCAACACCTTCAATCCCTTAAGGTCTAAAATCTCCCCCATCACTTTCTTTAATTCTTCCTTTGAGAAACCATGTTTTGTTTCTTCTCCAGCCACATTCACTTCAAATAAAATCTTTTGTCTTTTTCCTTGCTTCCCTGCTATTTTATCAATTTCTTGAGCCAATCTTAACGAATCTACCGAGTGAATCAAAAAGCAATGTTTTACCGCCGGCTTTACTTTATTTCTCTGTAAATGACCAATAAAATCAACCCGAAGATCCGAAGGGAACTCGTCGACTTTTCCTAACATCTCCTGAACTTTACTTTCCCCAATACAAGTCAACCCCGCTTCAAATGCTTGCCTTATCTCCTCAATCCCTCTCGTCTTCGTCGCCCCCAAAACCAAAACCTCATCTTCCCTTCTCCCTACCCTCTCACAAGCCTTCTTAATCCTTTTTTTAACTAATTGGAGATTTTTTCTTACCATTTCCATCGCCGAAGATTTAAATTCAATAACAAATTAGGTTAATTAGGTAATTCCCATCTTCTCCTTCACTTCCCCCAAAGTCCTCTTAGCAATCTTTCTACAAGCCGCCGACCCCTCTTTCAAAATCCCTCTTACATAATCATCACTTAAGCCCTCTCTCCTCTTTCTTATTGGCTCAAGCTCTTTTGCTATCAACTTTACCAAGGCTTTCTTAAGCTCCACATACTTCAGACTCTTCTCTAAATACTTTTTCTCAAATTTCTTCACTGTTTTTTTATCCCCAAATAGCCTCAAGAGCGCGAATAAATTATAAATTGGCCCCTTCTCCGGCAATTTATCACCCTTAGGGCCCTCATCTGTTATCGCCGCCATTATTTTTTTCTCAATTGTCCTTGGTGAATCTGCCAAATTAACATAAGAACCCTCAACGCTCTTTGACATTTTCCCCTCTCCCAAAAGCGAAGGCACATACTCCCCCTCCGTCTCATGCCGGTAACATAAAGGAAAAGTCTTGCCAAATTTATTATTAAATTTTCTTGCCACCTCCCGAGTTACCTCCAAATGCGGCTCCTGGTCAATCCCCACCGGCACAAGTTCTGCTTTATAAATCATAATGTCTGCCGCCATTAAAACAGGATAATACAAAAGCCCCAAGTTTTTGTATTTTGGGTGTTGCAAAATCTTATCCTTATATGTTGGCAACTGTTGCAATCTAGAAGTCGGATAAATTGTTGCCAAAAGATAAGAAAGTTCCACGTGCTCCGGCGCCATTGATTGCACCATTAAAAGACACTTCTTAGGATCAAGTCCTGCCGCCAAATAATCCTTAGCCACTTCCAAAACCGACACCTTCAAGGTTTTTGGATCATACGGGGTTGTAATTGTATGCAAATCAACCACACCAAAAATACAGTCGTGGGTATCCTGAAGCTCAAGCATGCCCTTGACTGCCCCCAAATAATTCCCCAAATGCAACCTCCCGGTTGCCCTTATTCCTGAATAGACTCGTTTTTTTCCAGCCATAATCCTCCATATTATTCAAAGCGACGGGTGGCGCGAGCCGGGGCGCCCCGCCGCGGGGGCCTCGTGCTTGTTAGCCGGCGGTGCGCGGTGGGGCTGGCGAGCGACAGGACCCGTCGCTAATTTAAAATGGGTAGCGGCGGGTGGAGTCGAACCACCGACCTTCGCCTTATGAAGACGCTGCTCTGCCTCTGAGCTACGCCGCCTCAACTTCTCAATTATATCAAGCTTAGCTTGATTATATCTTAAGAAACCAATTAGGTTCAAGCTTTTGCAAACTCACATATCTAACGCAGGTCGGCCTTTTCTCATTTTAAAAACCCCTCCTTGTCTTGATCTGAAAATTGAAAATTTACTCTACTCCTTTTAGTCCTTTATTCTTGTATTCTTGATTAATCACTTATTCTTTTAGTTCTTTAGTCCTAGTTCTTAAATCCGGTCTTCTTGCTTTAAACCCAAATTTTTAGTAAAATTAACCTGTTAATTCTCGATGCGCGGGGTAGTGTACGGTAGCACGTGAGGCTCATAATCTCACAGATCAGGTTCAACTCCTGGCCCCGCAACAAGAAGCCTACTTCCCAAACTTCTGCTTAAACGCCTCAACCACAATCCCTGCCGCTTGATCTGGGGCAACCTTCTCTGTATTAATCACCAAATCATAATAATTTGCACTCGAGGGGTTCTTATGAAAGTATTCCATTATAAAATCCTTTCTCTCCTTGTCAATTCTCTTCACCCTTTTTCTTGCCTCTAAAACACTCAAGTGTTCAAAATGGGCCGTCTTTCCTACTCTTACCAAATAAGGCGCTATCACCCGCACATGAAGCCCGTCTTCAAAAGGAGTAATAAAATTACCTCCTCTGCCCAAAACCACCACCTTTCCCTTTTTACACAATGACAAAATCACCTGAGAAATTGATTTAATATAAGTCTGCACTGTCACGTTTTCAGAGTCAAACACATCGGAAATAATATCATCAATTGCTCCTCTTATTCTCTCGTCATGAAGTGCCAGAAGATCCTTCCTTACCTTGCTTTTTTCTGCCGCAATCTCCACCAGTCTTTTGTCATAAAACTCAAAACCAAGCTTACGGGCCACCTTTTGGGCCACCAACTTTCCCCCTGTCCCTGATTCTCTCGAAACCGTTATAAAAGGAGGAAATCGTTTTAATTTCTTCTTCTCTTGAAGTTTTTTAAGCCTAAGGTTAAAAACGCCAAACCGTCTATTTAAAATCCTCGATAATGAAATTTTTTTACCTATCTTCATCTCAGTTCTCCAAAGCCTCAAATAATTTACCAAAAAAGGCTTCTCATATCAATAAGTAACAAAAACCCATTAAAACAACTCCACCCATCTTCTCCAGTTTTCCTTCCCTTCCTCTTCCAACCGCTGCCCGCTTTCTTCAAGTTCCCTCTTAACCCCCATCTTTCTTTTCTCCTCTTCCGGTAAGATTACCACTGTCTCTCCCTCTCTCGCCATATTTAGCTTATTTCTTATTTCCTCCTCAGTAAACCCCTCGCTTTCCACCCACCTTTTTTTCTCCTCAAGCTCCTGGTGTTTTTGTTCCAACTCCTCTACTTCAGTCTTCGCTCTCTTAAGTCTCTCCTCCACTTGCCTTAGCTCCAAGCTATCGCGAATAAACGACACTACAAGATAAAAAATTAAAATTATTATTCCTCCTCTAATAAGTTTTTCCCTCATGTCTATGCCTAAAATCCTGCTTATTTACTCCTTATTGACACTTTTTCCTATAGATGTTATTATAATGTCTCCCTGCCCAAAGAGGCTCATAAACTTCTCTGGACGGACAGTCCAGAGTTTAAAATCAACATGCAAAACCAGGTTTTACTCTCACAAGCCCATCAAGAATTCGTTGCTGATCTTAAAGCCAAAAAAAGAGCTACGGCCACTATTTTAGCATACAGCAAAGACATCGAACAATTAATCCAGTATCTTGCTTCTATTGACAAAAAGCACTGCGACGAAGTCCGAACTAAGGATGTCGAAAACTTCATGGCTGATCTCAAGAAAAAAAATTATACCAACAAATCGATCTCCAGAAAAACCAATTCCACCAAAACTTTCTTCAAATTCCTAAAATCAAAAGGCTACATTGTCGAAGATCCTGCTACCCCCATCGTCCATCCAAAATTTGAAACCAAACCTCCACGAGTTCTCTCCAAAATGGAATATCGTGCCTTACGCGATGCCTGCCGCAACGACATTCGGATTTCTGCTGTTGTTGAGCTCCTCCTTCAAACCGGCATCCGGATCGGTGAACTCGCCAATCTCCAGCTTAACGATCTAAGCGACACTCAAGTAAAAATCAAAGCCTACGAATCTCACGGAAGCCGCATTATCCCCCTAAACAAAACCGCTAAAAAATCCTTAAAAAAGTATCTTAGGGTAAGACAAAAAACTTCTGACAAAACTGTCTTTGTTACTAAAACCGGCCGTCCCTTGCTTGTTAGAAACATCAGAACCGCTATTGACCGCTATTTCCGCCTTGCTGGTATCGAGCATGCCAAAGTCAATGATCTCCGCCACACCTGGATCACCCACCAATTATCCTCTGGCGCTTCTCTTCTCTTGGTCTCCAAGCTGGCCGGCCACAAAAGACTTTCCACCACCGAAAAGTATCTTGATCTTATCAAAGACAAGGTCGAAGAAAAAGTCAAACTCGAAGAACTTTGAAGCTATCGGACTTTTTCTCCAGCAAATTCTATCCCCGTAGAAGATTGGATGGATTTGGTTGAATTCAAACCTAAGAAATCATAACACCACCAAACTCTCCGTTTCTGTGGACCCGGAAGGAGTCGAACCTTCGTTTGGACTTTATAAGAATCCCGTTCTAACCGTTGAACTACGGGTCCAGAATCGATATAAGGATACTAAGACACTCTGATACTGCGACGTTAAGAACCGGAAAATAATCTCCTTCATCCAGTATCCTAATATCAAATATCCCAGTATCGTCCCGATACCCTAATGTCCTCTCGAATCTTACCAGAAAATTGGCCTTTAGACAACTTTTGTGTTCTCCGAATTAACCCCCCTAAAATTACACCAACCCTATCACTTTGACTCCATAATTTCTTGAAATCGTCACTGTTAATAAACTTTAAATCCTTGGCGTCTAGAGTCTGACTTTGTAATTCTCCAATCGAACCTCTAGCATCATAATAAAAATTTAACCTGTCTTTGTAATGGTACCGACAAAATCCTTCGGCTATACAAGATTCAATTGAAACAGCAGCTCTTCTCATCTGGGAAACCAGGCCATAAAGTTCACTTTTTGGAAACTCCCCAGTTGCTTCATAAACAAGAAGAGTTAACTTATGTGCTTCCTTCCATGCATCAAGATCAGTAAAACTCCTTATCTTCCCCATTACAAATCTCCTAATCTCCTAATATCTCAATATCGCAATATCCTCGTATCCTCTTACAATCTCGCCCTCTGTGTAATCCCCTCCTCCACCGCCGACCTGTCTTTGCCAAATTTAAGTCTGGAGAGCTGTTTTACCATCTCCGCCACCTTAGGATTCCTCAACGCCTTCTCCTGGGTAAGATCTTTAGTTAAGTCCATCGAAAAAGGTGTCACCGGCTGATTTTCAACAGTCGTCGAAGCATAGACATTATATCTGTCAATATTTAAAAGGTCGGCCTCATTAAATGTTGGCGTATAATGATGTTGTAAGTAATTTGCATCCGCCACTCCCACCCGAAAAGCAATCAAGGTCCCCACATTACCAAAAACCGCATTTTTTACCTCTTCCTCTACCTGGCCGATAAATTGATTAGCTACCGTCAAGTTAAGCCGATATTTTCTTGCCTCAGACAAAATTTGGGCAAAGTCAGGAGTGGCAAAGTTTTGAAACTCATCTACATAAAGGTAAAAGTCTCTCCTCTGCTCTTCCAGTACGTCCTGCCGACTCATCGCCGCAATCAGAATCTTTGGTACCAAAATAAGCCCTAAAAAGCTTGAGTTTTCCTCTCCTATCTTGCCCTTCGCTAAATTAATAAGCAAAATCTTTCCTTCGTCCATCACTTTCCGGAAATTAAAGGCCGACTGACTCTGACCAATAATATTTCTCATCATCTTGTTAGTCACAAACCGCCCGAATTTTGAAACAATATAATCCAAAACTTCACTTTTATGGAAATCCGCTGTCTGGGCAATCTGGTCTGTCCAATATCGCCTCACCACCGGGTCCTTCACTCTTGGCAAAAGCGCTTGGACAAATTTTGAATCCGTCAACGCCCTCACCACCTCCACGAAAGTATTCCCCGGCTCACTCATCACCGTCAACATCGCATTCCGAATTGCATGTTCAAAACGCGGCCCAATAATTCCTGTTTGGTGGGGATCATAAAGTTTATACATCAGCCCAATAATCGAAGTGGTCACAAAGTGCTTCTGGTCTTCGGTGTCCGCCTCAAGCATGTTCAAGCCCATTGGCCTTTCCGTATCCGAAGGATCAAAATANNAAATATATCACGTCCTCAGCTCGCTCCGGCGGAATCATCTGAAGAATCATCTCAATCGTATCATGAGGATCTATAAAACAAACTCCCCTCCCTGCCCTAATATCCTGCAAAATCATATCTTTTAGTAGATACGATTTCCCCACCCCGGTTTTCCCCACTATATAAATATGTCTCCTCCTATCATCATCTTGAATATAAACCGGTCTCCTCGTCCCCCGATAAACACTCATTCCTAAGTAAAGCCCGCTTTTTGGGATCTCTGCTGGTGCCGGCGCCCTCTTGGCATTAAGCCAATAAAGGTGAGGCGTCTCTACCGTCTTATTTGGAAAGTGATAAATTGTCGCCAATTCCTCACTGTTTAGGGTCGACTTCTTTCCAAACTTAAAAAACGAAAAAACCGGCATGTATCTGTAAATAAAATCAATCATAAACGCTTTTTTAATCAAATGCCTCCCTTTCTTAAATCTGTTCAAATCCGAAGTAAACTGTTCAAATGCTCCCACTATGTTGTTAAGATGCGTCTTTGCCTCACTCATTGTTTTTGCTGAAACCACAATTCTTACCACTGTCTCAAAGCCTGGCTTTGAACATTTGCTTTCCACTGCCTCCAAAGTCTTTGGGTCCACATTGTATTGCGCTTTCTCCGGATCCGCTTCAGTTGCCTTAGTCTTTGAGACCCAACTGCGCCCCGCTCCCCGCCACTTGCTCTCTGCTGGCCGAAAAAGAATTTGTACTGCCACCCCTTCCTCCTCTTTCATTTTCGCCATTGCTGAGGTCAGAAGTGATAAAGGATCAGTTGGTAAGTCCTTGTAGATCTTAATCGGGTTAAAGTTAGCGCTTTCTAAATAAAGCGAAGTGAAGGCCACTTTGCCATCTTCTGAAAAAATCTTATACTCTTCTACTTGAATTATCTCTGCCCCTGGATAAGCTCCGTGAATTTGCTTTTCAATTGTGTCTTTAAATTTTTCCGGAACTGAGACATAAAAACGAATATCCTCTTTTTTACCTACAATCTCAAATGAAACATGGTCTTGGGGCTCAAGAAACGACAAAATCCCGCCCTTTTTTATCGAATAAAGCGAAGCAAACATTTGCTCAGCCGCGTCAATTTTAATCTCATTTTCTCTCGGTACCGCCACCTGCAAAAGAACCGAATTAAGTGATCGCTGCTCCCTCCCCCGATATTTCCACCACAACACCAGAAGATAACCAAGCAAAACCAACCCCCCTATCGAGGCGGCCACCAACAAAAGCAGTACCAAAAAATAAGTAAGTTGCCCGACTGGATTAACCATTATTCTTAAAAAAACTATTCAGCTTTTTTAGCCGCAAACTTCAGTCTCCCCTTCGTCATTTTAATAATCCTTCTACACCACTCAGCCAACCACCTTATACTATCAACCACCTTATGATGCAGACCACTTTTAACCTCCATTTTAGTCAACGGCAAAACAATCTCAGGCTTTGGCGGCGCTGCTGGTTCAACTAAAGCTCTTCCTTGATCATCCGTCACCGGCCCAGGCAACGTCACTTCTTCTCCTTTCTCAAGCCTCTCCAACCAGCTCTCTACTTCTTTTTCTTTAATCTCCGGCGTCTTCCCCACCTCAACTATTGGCGCCTTTTCCTCTTCCCCAAAAACCTTTCCTAATATCTCCTTCTGTTCCTTTGCCCCCGGCTCTTTTGCCTTCATTGTCCTATCACTAGAAGTCCCCCTTGTTTTATTTTCATCGGGCAGGTCACTCATATCAACAATTATAATATAAAGTCCGCCCTAATTAAAAGAAGTCAATGTCTCCTCATTAACCTCCTCAAGGCTCCTCACTACCAAGTCAGCTTTACTCAAATCTTGTTTAACCCCCAGTCTTTCATAAGCAAATTTATTATGAACGCCAATGCAATACATTCCTGCCCCCTTTGCTGCTAAAACTCCATTTTTGGCATCTTCTAAAACAAGACACTCAGAAGGTAAAACTCTAACTTTCTCTGCAGCCTTCAAAAATATATCTGGCGCCGGCTTGCCTTGCCTTATCTCGTCTTCTCCAGAAACAGTTGCTTGGAAAGTGCCAGTAAGTTTTAATTTTTTTAAAATCACCTCAATTTTTGCTCTTCTCGCTGAAGAGGCCAGAACCAATATTAGTCCGTGTGACTTGAACAGCTCTATTAACTCAGGTAGTCCGGGCATTGGTTTTACATTTTGCCGATCAAACACAGAAATCATTAACTCATCAAACTGACGAGCCATTTCTTTAGCGTCCGCTTTTCCGTGTAAACCATATTTGCCAATTAACCATTTAAAGACATCAGAAATTTTTAAACCAAACCATCCCACTTCTTCTTCTTTTGTTAGTGGATTCTGTAAATCTTTTAAAGAAACACCGTATTGATTCAAAATCACTTCAAAAACCTTCTTGTGAAGTGGATGGCTGTCAATCACCAAATCGTCCATATCAAAAATCACCGCTTTAATCACCCTACCTCCTTCAAAAGCCTCCTCACTTTTATAAAATCTTTTCTCCCAGGAACTGTCTCCACTCCCCTAATTAAATCTATCGCAAAAGGTCTAAATTTTTCAATCGCTTTTTTAACATTGCCCACATTCAAACCCCCGGCAAGAATAAATGGCTTTTTCAAAACCCTTGCAATCTCCAGTCCTCTCGGCCATTCTCTTTCTCTGCTGTGAATAAGGATTGCGTCCGATATTCTCTCAAACTCTGCTATCTTCTTAAAATCCGGTTTCTTATCGGTATAAAACACCTTCCAGATTCTTAGGGTAGGTATTTTCTCTTTAATCTTTAAGATATCCGTTCTCGTTCCTCCTTTTTGAATCTGAACCACGTCTGTTCCCGTTTCTTGGGCAACTCTGATAATACCCTCCGCCGTCTCATTAGCCAACCCCACCACCGACAGAACACTTGAGGGCAGTCTCTTAATCATCTTTGCCACCAGCTCTAAATCAATTTTATAAGGAAGATATTTTTCTTCAACAATCAAACCAACAATAAACCCCAAAGCATAAACATCATATTTTACCAACCTTCTTGCCTCCCCTTCATTCATAACTCCACAAATTTTAATTTTGGTTCTTCTGGGCATTCTTGTCTTTAATTAATTACTCCCTGTAATCTAGCTTGAGCTATCCAGTCTTCTTTTGAGAAAGTTCCTCTCCCATCTAGTAAACACCTGTTTTCATCTGTCAGTTTTACTGGGGCAGGACTCCCAATAATTTCCAAAAATGTCAAGGACATTATTGGCCCCTCGTGTTTTATTTGATGAACCTGTCCTGGAGGAACAACCACAGTCTGTAATGGTTCAACTTCCCGCCACTCGTTTCCCACCCAAAGCCGCGTCCCTTCTACCATCGGCGTATAGCTCTCCACGCTCCAGTGTGCATGAGCAACTGAAACATCGCTCTCCCCTTGTCGTTGAATTAACGCAACATAGATATTAGGCTCTTCGCTCATAAGTAAATGATAAAACATCCTATGTTGTCCCCTTGGTTCTTTTCTCCGGTATTCTTCATTTGGAGAAAACCTCCAAGTGCTAAGAATCTTTCGGATAAGAACCAACGCGAATGGATTTTCAAAAGAACTTTTACCCTCACCAACAAGTTTACAAAAAGGAGGAAAGATCGCCGCCAGCAGTTCTCCGTGCCTCATCGCTGTCTTGCAATATAATTCGATCGTCCCAGGAGAAGTCTCTAATGTCAAGGGCCCATGTTCTATACCATCTTCAGCAAAAGCTCTTAAGTGTGGTCTCAGGCTTTCAACCACTAAACCCGCCACTCCTTGTGCCTCATCGGCTTTTTCTTGTTGAACACCATAACCGACCATGAACCTTATCGTCTCTGGAGTAATAAGTAGTAGACTTTCTCTAGTTCTACCAGTCATCAAGAGTATTTTACTAAATATCGGTCTTTTTTTGAAGTTTTATATCAACTAACCTCTTCATTCGTATCTTCTCAATTTTACCCCAGAAAGAATCTTTCTTGCCATTCTCAAAAATTTCTGAAGCTTTCCCTTGCTATATGGTTTTATCTTTAAAAACTTTGGATCCAAACAGTTTTTTGGCCTAAAATTCTGCCACACCCAATGAATTTTCTTACCTCCCGCCATTTTCTTCAATTCTTTCGCCATCTTCACCAGCACTTTTTCATCATGCAGCCCCGGCACCACCGTCGTCCTCAACTCATAATCAACCCCCGACTCCAAAATCATCCTAATTGAATTCATAATTCTTAATTCATAATTCTTAATTCCAACAACTTTTGAATACTCTTCAAAAGTTGTTTTTACATCCATCGCCACAAAATCAACAAGTTTTTTATCAATTAATTTTTTTAAAATCTCTGGTCGACTCCCATTAGTATCAATCTTCACCAAAAAACCCATTTTCTTAATTTTCCTCACCAAGCGCTCGATTTCTCTCTGTATTAGTGGCTCCCCTCCTGTAACACAAACCCCGTCTAACAACCCCTTCCTTCTTTTCAAAAACTCAAAAAATGATTTTTCACTTACTTTTTTTAATTTTTTATTCATGAATCTTTTTAAAATCACAAGATCTTTATTATGACAAAATCCACAACGAAAATTACATCCCGCTGTAAAAACTGTGCAGGCAATCTTCCCTGGATAATCAATCAGCGTTGTTTTCTGAAGTCCCCCAAGAATCATATATATACAACCCCCATTTTAAAACACCTGCCAAATCGGCAGGTGAACCAAAAACAAGGAATTTCCCAATTTCTCAATTCCCCACTTCTACATTATAAATTCTAAACTTAATTCTTGGTTCTTAATTCTTAAATCATAAATCATAATTATTAAATAGTCCCTGACTAATCATTTATTCCTTTAGTTCTCTGTTCTTAATTTCATACGTCTTCCTCCTCTTAAACTCTGACACTTTCCCTGGATTCCACTGACTCACCGGCCTAATATACCCCACGATCCTTGAATAAACCTCACATTCCATCCTTGGATTGCATTTGGGGCAAGTCTTGTGTTCTCCAGCCAAGTATCCGTGTCTCGGGCAAATCGAAAAAGTCGGCGTTAAAGTAAAATAAGGAAGGTGGTAGTTCTCAGTAATCTTTTTCACTAATCTCTTTACTCCCGCTGTGTCCGACAAAGACTCTCCTAAAAATCCATGAAGAACCGTTCCTCCGTTGTATTTTGTTTGTAAATCATCCTGATGATTTAAGGCTTCAAAAATATCATCCGTCTCGTCCACCGCCAAATGAGTTGAGTTGGTGTAAAAAGGCTCTATTTTCGGTCCATTTTTATCAGCCGTCACTATTCCTTTATGGTTTTCCCTATCAATCTTGGCAAATCGGTAAGTCGTCCCCTCCGCCGGCGTTGCCTCTAAATTAAACATTTCCCCTGTTTGCCTTTGATATTCCAAAATCCTCTTTCTCATAAAATCCATCACCCTTAAAGCAAACATCTTCCCTTGAGAATCGGCAATGCTCTCCCCCATTAGATTCAATAAGCCCTCATTCATCCCAATAATTCCAATGGTGTTAAAGTGATTTTTCCAATATTTCTTGTGTCTTTCATAAACTTGGGACAAATAAAACTTGCAATACGGGTAAAGCCCCCTCTCTGTAAATTCCTCTACCGCCTCTCTTTTAATCATCAAAGACTCTTTGGCTAGGCCCATCATTTTTTTGAGCCTTGCAAAAAACATCCTCTTCCGCCCCTCTTGAGTCTTTGCTCCTTGTTTTGCCAAAAACCCAATCCGGGGCAAATTAATTGTCACCACCCCAACCGAGC
>JABAOC010011987.1_pt12 | contig 14350 bp, 20 predicted proteins | sample 7062161 | NCBI WGS metagenome assembly JABAOC01 (sample SAMN14538625, study PRJNA623070) | marine sediment metagenome | biome: marine biome [ENVO:00000428]; feature: marine pelagic biome [ENVO:01000023]; material: deep marine sediment [ENVO:00002113] | place: India: Gulf of Khambhat ... | reverse complement strand
CACTAGAAACCCTTTCTAAGAAATTTTTTTGTTCTTTGATCGTTTGTTTTAAGTTAATTAATTCTTGGCTCTGGGAAGAAATGTATGCAGCCTTAGATAGTCCTCCTGGCTCAATTGAATCCTTTATTTGTTTTAACTCCACACCTTTTTCTTGTAATGCGTGTTCAAGCGCCTGTTTTTCTTCCCAAATGGTACTCAAACGTTTCTTCAAATTCAAATTCTCATTATTCACTATTCTTAGTTCGCTACTTAATTTCATTAGTTGTACTTTGAGGTTTACACCCGTATCCTCGGCAGTCACCAAGAAACGCCTCCCAAAATAATATCACTCTAATTATATCCAACAATAATAATTATACCCTATTGAATTCCAACCTCTTAATGAAATATTGATTCTTAGAAATGAAAGAAGGCGAATTGATGAAGTTGGAGGTGCCCACTGCAGTATTTAGAGAATTAATTGATCATATTGAAGATGTTTTTCCTAATGAAGCATGTGGGTTACTCTTTGGGACAGTTCAAGACTCAGACAACCGGTTTATTGCCCAAGAGGCGAAAAAATTTGAAAACATTTCTGAACATCCAAAAATTTCTTTTATTATAGATCCTGAAAAACTTTACAAAGCACTTTGTATCTATGAAGAAAAAGAAATGCAGATGGTGGCTATCTACCACTCTCATATGGCACCTCCAATCCTGTCTAGAAGTGACCTCCAATATATGGACAGTTGGAAAGGAGTGGTATGGTTGGTTTTCTCGATGATTTCCCATGGCGCAAAGTTTCCATATGCTGGGTTCATTATGAAAAAGGGTGAGGTTTTCCTAGTTCAAGTTCAAATTTTTAACCGGATTTCATAGTCAACAAATAAGGCGATAAGCCATGGAGTCAGTAGAACTCTCAGAAGCAGAAATTAATCACTTACTACAGAAAGCAATTGAAGTTAGGAACAAAGCCTATAGTTTAACTGGTATCCGAGTAGGAGCAGCCTTACTTGGGAGAGATGGCACGATTTATACGGGCTGTAATATCGAGAATGATGTAACAAATTTAGGCATTTGTGCCGAACGTGTAGCAGTGTTCAATGCTGTTTCAAGAGGCGAGCAAGAGTTTAAAGCCGTTGCGGTTGTCAGTAACCAAGATATTGTTTTCCCTCCATGTGGGGCCTGTCGGCAAGTCCTTTGGCAATTTGTTAAAGGAAAACACAAAGATCTACTTGTGATCATAGGAGATAAACATGGATCCTATGATTCTCGTCATATTAAGAATCTTAGTGAGCTTCTCCCCCTTGCTTTCTCCCTTAATTCCGAAGCAACTAACCAATAATCGCTTTTCTATCATTATCTCGTAATTAAATCCACCATATCTGGACATTATATATAATGCGTGAATCTCTTCTCAACTCAAAACACTTCTTCTTCATACTTTCTCTTATGAAATAAATAAAATTCTTGAGCCAAGGGGATCTCTATAATTCATATCGGTATCACTGATAAAAAAGTTTAGCGCCTTATTATAACCGAAAAACAATAACGTTTATATCCTGCGATATAAATCAAAACGCAGGTTTTCAACTATAAAAAAAATGGGGTATTCAAAATGTCATTCACATTGTTACTTACACTTGCTGTCATTGGCTTCGCTTTTGGTTTCGGTCTTCGCTACTCTTTTGATCCTGTCAGAACACGCCTTGCAGGTGTTGTCTCCGCTATAACAACACATTATTTGGATGAACGCCATTTTCGAGTGAACGAACTGCTCAAAAACTCTCCTGAACTTAATATGTCCGAGGAAGAACTTGAAAACGCACTAGATGAGCTGGTGGACCGTGGCATCTTACTTTCGAAGAAGGGAGGTTTCTATGTATTGCTCGACCCTCTCCTTTTCTTGACTGAACGCGACATTGATCGCGCTTCAAGAATTACGAAAAATGACGATCTCCTCTACGGTGGCTATCAACACCCCTTCTTGACGCACATGGAATTCTTCACCATTTATGGTATCTTCATCATTGCTCTAATTATCAGTGCCCTGACAATATTTGATATTGGTCCACTGCGGAATTCGTTTGTGTCCCGCCTCCCCACGCAGATCAATTGGCAGATCTTCCTCCTCTTCCTCCTAGTGATGAGCATCATCCTAGTGGATGCAATAGACAATGTGCTCAAAGGTTGGGCACGTGAGCGTTACGCCGTGGTGGTCGGTGCTAAGAGCGGTGTCACCTACGACACAACCTTTGCAGACGAAATGAGTGGACGTGTCTCCCGAGGCAGCATCCGCGAAGCGGATTTGGATATCACCCGCATACAGAAAATCTGGAATTTCTTTGCCAAGATCCCCCGTGGTAATGTCAGACTCTTCACAGGTAAAAAAGAATTTGTCATGTTTCGCAATATGCCGTTTCCACGTGAGCTCTTCTATGTCGTCCGTAGCATCCAACTCCAAGCCTTGAGCTGGCGCAAGCGCCATGCGCGCACCCTTATGATGTGGCGCGCCCAAAATGTCGCTCAGACAGTTAGATAAGTCGAGGTGGTTTCATGGCTGAAGAAGAAATCGATATAACTGATCGTTTGGAAGAAGCATATCGTCTTCGCTTTCCCGCACAGATAATGATATATCTCATCTTCTTGCTTCTAGTTGCCTTTGCCCTCCTTCTATACAGTCCCAAAATAACAGTGGATTACAGGAGAGAAGTCCTCTTTCTCATCTTCTTGTTTGCCTTAACACTCCCTTTTCCTATCATCATCAAAGAACGGAACTCCCTCACTTACGCCACAGCCAATGGCCTATTCTTTGCACTTCTGTTACCAGTTGTCGGCTTTATTCTCCTTCATTTGGGCGAAAGTGCCCTCAATCGCCCTACTATAGGCCTCCTTGTCGCGAGTGTTGAAATTTTTGCCGTAGAAACTTACCAGCACATGTCTCCATTGCAGCTTCGCCGTGACCCTACGGGTTACATCATTTCTGTCATCCTTGCAGTCATATTCTTTGCATCAATCTCTGTGTTTCTCATCGAGCTTGGGTGGACATGGGTCGTTTTCCTTGGATCGGGCTTGACACTGCTATTTCTCTATGCTATCCTGCCAGAGATGCCAATTTAGAACATATCGACGCTACAATTCTATATGAAAAACCATAAGAAGTCTTCGAACCGCATTTATGTAGGAAAAAGGCAAAATCCCTCCCCTTTGTTTTTTTCTTTATAAAACAATTAAAGAATCCTATCAATTTTGACATTTTCATGTTATTTTACCATATAAAATCACGTCATAAAAGTTTTTCATCCCTCAACATTGAGTTCTGAATCACAAGTCGCTCGAGGATGATTCTATTCAGCAATCATCCTTTTAGTTTTTTATAGCATTTTCATGTTTTAAGAAAGATGAAAAAATCTAAAGGCATAGCATATTGACAAGCTCTTGGACCATCATGCGTTTTTAGTAAGTTAAAGGCGTGAAGAAAGTGTGGTGTGATTTTCATATACATAGTATTTTTTCTGATGGAGAGTTGATCCCAAGCGAGCTTGCAAGAAGAGCAGTCGTATTAGGACTACGTGCTATTGCAATTACGGATCATGTCGATCACTCTAATCTGGAACAGGTGATCCATTCGCTTAAGAAAGTGGTTGATCCTTGGCGTGAGGAGATCTTAATCATTGTCGGAGTAGAGATATCCTATGTACGCCCATTAATGATAGCCAAGTTGGCTACTCGCGCAAAGAAACTAGGAGCTCAGCTTGTATTAGTTCATGGAGAAACCCTAGTAGAACCGGGGATTCCTGCAACTAATGATGTAGCGCTCAAAGCTAAGGACGTTGATATACTGGCTCATCCTGGACTTATAACAAAAAAACAAGCTGAATATGCGAGGGATCAGGGAAAATTCCTCGAATTGACCTATCGTCAAGGCCACTGCCTAACAAATGGGCAGGTGGCTCATATAGCACGTGAAATGGATGCAAAACTGCTTGTCAATACAGATTGCCACTCCATTGATTTAATAGATGCCGATGAGGCGTTGAATGTCGCCAAAGGTGCAGGTCTGGAGGACAAAATGGCGAGAAAAGTAGTTTACGAATATCCATTGGAACTCCTTAAGTGTTTGGAACTAGAGATATAACAGTTTAGAATGATAAAAGGATCTTATGATTGATCTTATCATGTTTCAGTTACTTTGACTCACCAAAAACAATTAAATATTACTTGCAATTCATTTGCGATAAAATCCAACCAATATAAAAAATATAAAGGAACGATATGGGAATTAGTTCTGCATTTCAATGGTCCTAAAATATTAGGAAGGGGCAGTTTATTATGTGGTTTAGTAGTTTCCAAGATGTTGTTGCCCTATTGGAGATGAAAGGACTCTATGGGATGAATATACTTCATAACGAGCTATGATCTCCCAAATTTCTTGGCTATGCCTTCTTTTGTAAAAAAATATTTGCGAACCCAGAGTGAAACATAAACCAAGGAAATTAAGACTGGGACTTCAACCAAGGGACCGACCACAGTAGCCAAGGCCTGCCCACTGTTAATCCCAAACGTTCCTACGGCAACAGCAATCGCTAGCTCAAAGTTATTGCTGGCTGCGGTGAACGAAAGGGTCATTGTTTCTGAGTAGACAAAATGGAGTGCCCATGAGATCATAAAGGAGGCCACAAACATGAGAAAGAAATAACCTACCAATGGTATCGCGATACGCCCCAAATCCCAACCTAGGTCTACAATGTTCACTCCTTGCATCGAGAACATTACTACTATCGTGAACAAGAGGCCAATCAATGCGGTCGGTCCGAGTTTCACCGTGAACACCTCATCATACCAAGTTTTTCCTTTCTGATGGATTAGACCAAATCGGGTCATAATGCCCGCCATCAATGGGATTCCTAGGAATATGAAAACGCTGATCGCGATATCCTTCATCGTAATGCTTACAACTGTGGACGTACCTGCAAGCCAACCTGACGCAATGGTGAGGAAAAAGTATGCATAGATCGAATAGAACAGAACCTGGAAAATGGAGTTGAGGGCCACAAGGACTGCGCAGTACTCATTATCCCCACCAGCGAGCAAGTTCCAGATCAAAACCATCGCAATGCAACGAGCTAACCCAACAATGATGAGTCCTTCACGATAAGCTGCAAAGTCGGCCAAAAAGATCCAAGCGAGGGTGAACATGATAACGGGACCAATCGCCCAGTTCAAAATCACTGAAACCCCAAACATCTTCCAGGCGGTGGCTACTTTCCCGAGTTCCTCGTACTTTACTTTTGCAAGCACTGGATACATCATCCAGAGTAATCCAACTGCAATTGGGAGGGAAACCGTCCCAAACTGGACTAAATTGAAGAGATCGACAATCCCTGGCAGAAACCCGAGGAGGACTCCAATTCCCATTGCCAGGAAAATCCAAAGAGGAAGAAAGCGATCTAAAAGAGAAAGCTTACCAACAACAGTATCACTCATATTCAATGGCTCCTTTGAGAGAATATTTTAGTAATTATTATTTTACGCGAATGTGATCAGGTCAGATGTCACACTGTTTTATTAAGAGTTTCTGAAGCACCCCATCCAGTTCTTGTGCAGATCCGGATTTTATGACTCTGTTCCCATCCACGACTATGCCACGGAAGGTTATTTTGAACTTCTTTGCCTCGGAACTTGTAGTATCCTTGACTTCATACCTGATTTGGATATGGCCCTCATATTTTCTTAAGACATCCCAGATTGTGCTTAGCCATGGTCCAATCGAGCAGCCACACACTCCATAAGGTCTTATTATCATTATCTCTATTTTTTGCTTCGAATGAGAACTCATAGCTTGTTCCACCTTCAAACTTCATTTTTTATTAGCACATAAGACTTCTTTGATCTCCTCTACACTAGGTATTCGACCCACTGTGACAACCTCTTCATCGATCACAAGCGCAGGTGTACCGATAACTCCAGATTCGAGGATTTCGAACATATCAGTCACATGCTCTATGTCAGCTTCGACGCCAAGTTCCGCTACGGCTTTCCGAACATTCAGCTTAACTTGCTTACAGCGGAAACAACCGGGACCTAACACACGTATTTTTTTCATATGGGTTCCTCCAATCTTTTTCATCCATATCTTCATTATCTCTTATATGACAAAGTATCCAAAGATAAGACCAGCGCTAGTACAGGCGATGGTGACTAACATCACGTAGACTACATTCCTTCGGTCACCCATAATCTTTCGAGTAACAAGGATGCTTTGAAGTGACAATTCGGGATCTGCCAGCAAGTATGCAAGCAATGGACCTTTTGCCATCCCTAAATCCACAGAAACATCCGAGCTATCGGGACTTCGATAAGCGTTGGGAAGTACATGAACACTCCGAAAAGAACAGCTAACAGATTCGCCGCGAGAGTGTTCTCTCCAAGATACGTCCCAATCACCTCCTCTGGTATTAATTCTTTAGCGACCCCTACACCAAAAACCCCTACTAGGAGGAGTGGAAAAATCAATTTGATAAAGAACTTTGTCTCTTGCATCCAGCTGTCGAATTCCCTCCTTGAAAACCAATGAACAAGTACAAGTCCCAGCGCAATGAGATCTATAACAAGAAACAAGGCTTTCCAACTCGTAGGTATTTTTGCCGTCCCAATTAAGAGCAAGAGAATCAGGAACACAAAGAAAATACTTATTCGGTGTTTCTCATACCATGAGTTCTCGGATACTTGTCTGGAATATGATATATTCTCAATAGTTAGTGTTTGGCTCCCTGCTGGATTCCTATATGTCCCTTCCGGGTTTTCTAGAGTTGTACTTTTGACTGGCACTACCTTTTCCCTAAATATGAGCGTCATAGTCATTCCAATCAAAATTGCAAATGCAATAGAGAGCACAGCTCTCGCGGCAGCTATATCCATACCTATGAGCGAACCCGTATAAACGAGCGCTAAAATATTGACTGCAGGACCTGCAAAGAGAAACGTGATAGCCGGTCCGAGCCCTGCTCCCTTTTTCCATATGCCTGCAAAGAGTGGTAAAATCGTGCAGGAACAAACTGCGATTAGAAGGCCTCCTATGGCCGCGACAGGATAGGAAATGTATTTCTTTGCCTTACTACCAAGATACTTTGTTACTGCTTCTTTGTCCACGAAGGCGCTTAAGGCGCCAGCAATGAAGAATGCTGGAACTAGACACAGCAACACATGGGCGGCAAGATAGTCTAGGAGTGTATATACGCCACCCATGAGTAAATCATAGATTATATTGGCCATTTATTTCCCACCATAGTATAATCTTAATTTAGGATTTATTGCTTCAGATTTCAAATAAAATTGAAATTTATTAAAGATTTCTATTTCAACAAAAGTTGAAATCGGAAGATTTATTGCTGCTTACTTCAATAAAAGTTGAAATGAGGATGCAGTAATGGGACAGAATGAAATTTCACAATCTATTCCCGAGTCTATAGCCGCTGAGATCAGTTCTAAAGGTGGTCTAGAGGAGATCCTCAAAAACATCCCAAATTTAGAACAGATCCAAAGCCAAAGTAATATTTTCAAAGCTCTTGCAGATCCACTACGGCTTCAAATTCTCCACATCTTACGTCAGCAGGCGATGTGTGTTTGCTTAATAAAAGAGATTACAAGAGAGGCTGATTCGAAACTCTCCTATCATTTCTCTATCCTGAAAGACGCTGAACTCATCCAAGGAGAGTATGAAAAAAACTGGATCATCTATAGTTTAACAGATCTGGGTGAAAATGTTCTAGAAACTTGTTCAGAGTAAAAACCAATGGTCTTCTCTACTGAGCATCTTTCCCACTAATTGAGTTACAGCTGAAATTTAGTTTTAGGAATCAAATTCGTCATATAACTGAACGAGGACGAGGGAAGTGAGTTCATAAGCATTTTTGACTCGAAATCAGAATTGTCCTGAATCTTAACAAGATTCAATTGATAGAGTCCCTCGTCAATTAATGAAAATCATTTGATTGCCTTTGTTCTTGTGTTTCTAACAATGGAGAGATTATTTTAGCTTGCATTATTGCTGCTACGAAGTCTTGCGGTATAACTCCAGGTGTAGTTATGCTTTGGTTGTAGAATTCTTCTACTATTTGTTTTACATTTTGGGAGGTATATTGTACTTCAGTGAGCATGTTGCCACTGGTTGAAGACACCACCAGAATGTTTCAGCCCAAAACCAAGGTAAACTTCCGTTTTACAGCAAAAAAGAACCAATTGAGGTTTTTCTAACCTCCAAAAGGATTATTTTAAGAAATTATTATCTCATGACTAGTGCTATACGAATCTAAAGAATTTAGCCCAACAATTTTAAAACATCCAATTCACAGAAACTTGCCCAAATCGACCAAAATGTATAACCCGTAGAGGAAACATTTGTGTTCTCAATAGCTGGTGTAGTTTCACAAGACAAGAAGGCGATGAGCAGGCGGCTTTTAAAGATGATGCAGGTTCTCGCCCAAGGGAAGGATCAATATGTCGGAATTTGTATTGAGGGAGAAGTTTTATATGCAAGTAAAATTGAAGATCTTGATCTTTCTAATCTTGAAGGAACTAAAGGTATCGGGGGGATCTGGTACGGAGATAGTAATGCATCGCCCCAGCAAGAACAACCTGTGTTAGGAGATAAGGGATCAGCTATTGTATTCAATGGTCAGATCTACAATCAGCATGAAATATATAGGCAAGTTCCTCACGGCCAAAAGAATATAGGAATAAATGTAAAAGCAATCCTTTATTTGTTTGAAGAATATTTAGAGCAGGAGTCCCTGACCCACGCCATGAGACAAACCATCGCAAAATTGGATGGGATCTATGCTTTTGCCATCTTGACTCGAGGGAAAATCCTAATTACAAGAGATCCCATAGGTGTGAAAACCCTTTATTTAGGAAAAACAGAGGATTTATACGCGTTTGCATCAGAACGAAAAGTTCTCTGGTCAATTGGAATACAACACCCCACTTTGGTGAATCCAAGCCAAATCATAATACTGGACCCAAAAAGCATACAGCAACATAGCAGCGGTTTAGAATTAAAAAGAACGCGACCTTCAATGATTCCCCTAGATGGTGCACGGGAAAAACTTCGAGAACTCCTGTGTAACGCAATAAAGAAACTGATTGGGATGGGAAAAATCGGTATTCTATTTTCAGGGGGATTGGATAGCTCGATCCTAGCAAAAATTGGAAAAGACCTTGAAGCAGATATTGTGCTCTACTGCGCTGGGGTTTTTAATTCCAAAGACTTGATTAACGCCAGGCATTCTGCAGCAATCATCGATCTCCCAATACACATCGTTCAGTTAGACCTAAATGCGATAGAATCTGCTCTCCCACATATTCTTACAGCTTTAGAAGAATTGCATCCTATGAACCTGGCTATCGCCATCCCCCTCTTTTTTGCCACACAACTTGCAAAACATGAAGGAAAGGTCATTGTTCTATGTGGTCAGGGTGCAGATGAAAGTTTGGGAGGTTATAGGAGATATGTGAATATTTTGGAAACGAAAGGATACACTGAATTATATTCACATTTGCAAAACGATGTTATTGGTCTATCTATAGGATTACAGAGAGAATGTGCTATCTCTACAGCAACTCATGTCGAATTTGGATTTCCGTACTTGGATCGAACCGTACTGCAATTTCTGCTGCAGCTTCCAGCGGAGTATAAAATCTTAAAAGAAGATTCTACTTATATCCGGAAATACATTCTGCGGCTTGTAGCAAAGGATCTCGGTCTTCCAGCTCAAATCCATGAGCGTCCCAAACTTGCAGCTCAGTTTGGTGCTGGAGCTCACAAGGCCCTAGCTGCATTAGCCGTTAAAAATGGGTTTACGCGCTTTTTATCGAGGAAGTACGGGTATCAAAGCAGAATTCAAATGTATATAGATTTTTTAGGTTATAATATTGGTATTCCTATCCCTGAACAGCGGAAAACAAACTTCCTCAATTTTCTAAAAAATAGATCCCGTGAGTAGAATTGCGGAGTTAGAACCAGTTGGAACACATCCTAGTTACAGAAAACTCGGGTTGGCGAAAGCGGTAATATGTGAAGGTTTACATCGAGTAAAAACATATCAACCATCTATGATCTGCATTCAAGGAGCAGCTCCAACTGAAGCTGCATATTGTTTATACGAATCTCTAGGTTTTACTGAAAAGACAGGAGTATTTCTCTGGCAAAAAACTATCTAGAGGGTGAAATATACCCACTCTCAGTTAAGTAAAGAGTCGAAATCGGGATATCTACAGCTAAAAACCCATATAATAAAAGACTCACAGTTATGAATGTATTGGGTTTTGTTGTATTTTATTATCTTCATAGAGCTTTATTATCAGTTGCAGATAGGTCTGTCACCACCGTTATGATTAACAAAAGCTTAAGAAAATGATCCATTAAACAAACTTGAAATATTCATGTTTAGAACCTTCTGGTAAGTGGGTATAATGATTCGAAAGGTAAAAGATAAGACAAAAGAAGCCATTGATAAGGCTCAAGAGATCTCAAAGACTGTTACAGAGTCGATAAAATGCCCTACTTGCAAAGGAACAGGTGTGGTGGGGCGTATCCGAAAAAAACCGTGTAAAGAATGCGGTGGTACTGGAAATATCATCGGAAAGATAGGTCACGCCATCAAAGAAAAAATCGATTCGTTAGAAATGACTTAGTTTCGGGTCATCTTGTGAGAGTTCAGTTTTGAACTCCGATTTTCTCTTAAGAGGGTTTTCATAAAAAAAAGTAATTTGCCGAGGGTTTTCGTCCATTGAACAAAGGACTATCCTGTCTCGCGCGCTATACAATGCTGCGTCACACGTTTAACGCTTCCATTGCTCAAAGGCAAGCTTAATGTCGTCTTCAACAACAGTCTTCCTCTTGGCGTGCCTTGCAAATTCTACAGCGATTTTGCCGAGATCTACGCCCAAATTCTCTAGGATGTCTCGTAAAGTCTGTGCTGCCTCGGCACTAACGCGTCCCGCGCCAGCTTTTCGAACTAAGCGATCGATTGGCGCGAGTGGTATTTTCTTTTTGGCCATTTCGCGTCTACCTTTTGATTTTTTTTATAGGTGTTTCAAAATAGCTGATGCCTTATCCATGAACCCACAATCTTTTTTAAGCAATCTCTGCTTTCGATATTTACCAACACCCGACGGGTTTTACCCTGCTAATTTTACAGGGCCATTTCTTTTTAAGGTTTACTGTTTTTGGTGAGATGTTCATGGGTTGAATTAGGTGCAAAAGGTTTCACATCAGATATTGATTGGGAATTACCGCTCAGAAAACTGTTACCCATTGAACATATTTTGTGTTTAACTCAACTATTTGCTCCCTATTTTTTGAAATACTTATATAAGAACCGCTATAAAGAATATATATTCTATTATGAATATCTACTCTAACTTTATGAAGATTATATGAAATTCTAATATAACAACAAAGTGTAGTTTACCAAACATTGGTTCCTAAATTTTAGTTGTGTTAAAATACTAAATGAGAAGGTAAGAATCTGACAAAAGAAAAGTTGAACCCAAAAAGATTCAAATGTTGATATGGTTATCTTCGTTAACCTTCTGATTATGATGGATGTTATTGATTGAACCATAGCCGCATTAATCGGGGCAGTCATGATGGTGTTCTATCAAATTATTACCCTTGAGGAAGGAAAAAAAGGAACTGTATTAAAATCTCAGTATCCCCCTTCTAATTATCGGGATGTTTCTTATTGTTGAATTGAAAAAAGATGCTGTGTTGTTCCAATATCTCACAGTCAGAATAATGAAGACATCTAGGGGAGAACCTATCAGATTATAGGAGTTGATAGACTGCTGAAACATTTTAGAACCGGTCCAATCCTATCTCTTCAATGAACTAGTCCTAAATACAGCCACGATAGAATATCTCGAGTAGATTATCGCCCCCGAATTCTCAAGGCATCTTGTCTCGATGGAAAAAAGACAAGATCAGTGTAAATCATTGGTCACTCACAATAAAGAATAACCGCACAGGATGCGAGTTATTTTTCAAACAACCTCTTAATTTCGTCAATTTTCGCATGAAGGCTTTGGACCTCATTTCTTAATTGGGACACGTCATGCTCGACCTCTACCATCTTTTGTGTCTCATTACCCTCAAATACCACAAATAAGGTGGAACCTAAGGCAAAAATAATAGCAACAAAAATGAATAACCCAATAAAGTCCAATTGAAAGTATGCTCCAACCACAATGAGTGCTATCGCACCAATCCAAGTAATTAAAACCATTATACTTTTATCATCCAACTTTTTTCTCTCCTTAGCTAAAGATTTACTAGCCTCTTAATTTCATCAATCTTCACATTAAGCATTTGGACCTCATCTCTTAATTGGGACACATCATACTCGATTTTTGCCATATCTTGTGTATCATTGCCCCTAAATGCTAAATATATAATCCATATGGCATAAATCATGGCCACGATAATGATGGCTCCCAAAAAGTCCTTTATGACGGAGATGGGGATTATAAGTAATAAGAGGAATACTATAACTATCCAAGAGCTAAGTAAAATCATATGCTTTTCTTTCATTTTTTTCTCACCCTTTTAGTCCACCAATCTCTTAATATCGTCTATCTTCACATTAAGCATTTGGCCCTCATATCTCAATTGGGACACATCATGTTCGACATCTGCCATATCTTGGGTGTCATTAGCCCCAAATCCCATAAATGCAGAAATACTTAAGGCAAAAATAATGGCAACAAAAATGAACATCCCTATGAAGTCCAATTGAAAGTATGCGCCAATCACAAGGAGGACTATCGCACCGATCCAAGTACTAATTACCACCATATTCTTGTCATCCAACTTTATTTCTCTCCTTAGCTAATATCTCATTCGATATGTGGATTTCANNTCTCACCTTTAATCAATTCTGTGACAATTTTGAGACGAGTTGGATGTCCCAAAGCACTCAATTTTTTCGCTAATGCATCTGGGTTTCTCATCCAACATACCTCATTATTCTACAATTACATGTAATATTTTGATTACATATAAGTTCATGGGCTTATCTGCATTCTGAGGTCGTTTAAGACCATCAACAGCGAACCATCTAGAAAATTGTTAGGTGATGTGTTAAAAAGAAAAATATCAGTACTCACTACTATCTCAATTGTCGCAAATATTTATATCATAAAATCAAATTGAAGAGAATTTCAAATATTAATCATTATGACATTTACATCTCTAATAAGTCTTTTAAAGACCTCCGATTCAGTTATGCACTATGAAAACAATTTCATTTGCTAAAAATTTTTCATTGATATTGGTATTCTTGTTAATATTTAGCGGAATAAATATCTCTCCAGCAATAACTGTCAATCTACCAATAATAGAAGATAACACCTGGACTCAACATGTAAATTCGACACGAATGCTTACTGATATTCAGACTCTTGCTTCTGATCAATTCAAAGGTCGGTATCCAGGAACTGAGGGAGAGGACTTAACCCTCGAATATATCAGTAATCAATTAATGAAGCTCAATGTTTCTATTTTGACCGATAGGAATGATTTCAAGCAACCATTCTCTATTGATCACTGGACTATTCCGATACCTCCGATCAATGTTACAATCAATAATAATATAACGCTCATTCTCAATAAAGATTTTGTTGAACTCTCATATACAGGAAATTCATCTATTCTCATACCAACAGAGATCGTATTTGCTGGATATGGAATTTCAACTGCCATTTATGATGATTACAAAGCGATTGATGTAACAGACAAGATCGTCTTGGTTTGTCGCGGAGTTCCTCAGGGATTTGGACTTGCAAGAGAATATGGGTATTTCGGAGTAAAAGCAAAAACGGCATTCTCAAAAGGTGCGGCCGGATTAATCGCTGTCACACACCCTAACACAAATACAGACAATTTTATAAAAGGAACGATCACTCCATACAATTTTATACCCGACATGGGATCAATTTGTGTAAATAGAACCGTATTGGATCAATTGGGGCTTAAAATTACAGAAAGGATTACTGAGTTAGATTCCGTCCTTTCAGGAAAAACCTCATATTCTGGCTCTAATTCGCGAGTTACCGGGATTTTTGCAACATTTGAAATAACAACCCTTTATAAACAGAATGTTGAGGCAGCAAATATCATTGCAAAGTTTCAAGGATCCTCTGAAAATACAATCATTGTTTCTGCACATCATGATCATATCGGAGAGTCTCCATTAGCAGAAGTATATAATGGGGCTGATGATGACGCTAGTGGTTGTGCAGTAGTCTTAGAAGTTGCAAGAATTCTAAACGAGCTAATTAAACAGTATAAATTTAGTACTAATATCATAAT
>JABAOC010050436.1_pt1 | contig 14353 bp, 11 predicted proteins | sample 7062161 | NCBI WGS metagenome assembly JABAOC01 (sample SAMN14538625, study PRJNA623070) | marine sediment metagenome | biome: marine biome [ENVO:00000428]; feature: marine pelagic biome [ENVO:01000023]; material: deep marine sediment [ENVO:00002113] | place: India: Gulf of Khambhat ... | reverse complement strand
GTTGAAGGTTCTGGAGAATGTTCCGGTTGTTCTCGATTTGATTCCGAGTATAATAGATTATGCGGTTAACGTGGGGTTGAGGGAGACTAGTGATCAGTGGTTGCGGTATCTGAGTGAAAATAGACGTTTGGGTTCTGATGTTAACCTGGAATCTGCTTTGAACCAAGTTCGAGATTAGATTTTGACTTCGTTGATGATTGATTTTTTTTGATGCAATTAGGTGAAGTAGGGTTTAAGATACCTCTAGAACATGTTTTGAATTGTTATAGAAGCCTTTTCCTTATGTTCTTAAATCAGAGATCGAGAGTGGTTAATGTGCCAGAGAGATGAAGATGGCTTTGGCGTCGTTAGAAAGGTGAAAAACAATCCTTGGCATTTCCAGTATTGCGCGCAAATCCCCGCTTCGATCTCGCACTGATTTTGCTAATGGAGGAAATGGAAGATGAAGGATAGCCGAGTGAAGACTGTTGCAATTATTCCGGCTTACAATGAGGAGTACAGCATAGCTAAGGTGATCTTGGGAACCAAGCGTTATGTGGATAGAATCATTGTGTGTGATGACGGATCAAGGGATATGACATCTTTGATCGCTGAGGAGCTTGGGGTAACAGTGGTAAGGCATGATGAAAATCGAGGTAAAGGGGAGGCGTTAAGGACGTTGCACAAAGAAATCGCTAAATTGGATCCAGATGTTATAGTGACTGTTGATGGGGATGGTCAGCATGATCCTCATCAGATACCTATGCTTGTGAAGCCTATAGAAGCGGGAGAGAGTGACGTAGTTCTTGGCTCGCGGTATGTTGATGGTGGGAGAATGGATGCTCCATTTTATAGGAAATTTGGGTTGAGAATAATAAATTTTCTATATAAGAAAGTTGCCGGTCTACAGGTAAAGGATACTCAGTGTGGTTTTCGTGCTTATTCGAAAAAAGCCTTTGATTTTTTGATGCAGGGTTATGAGAAAGGATATGGAATTGAAGGCGAGCAACTTGTGTTGGCTTCGAAGAATGGGATAAGATTGACAGAGGTTCCTATATCTGTGAGGTATAATGGTTTGGGAGTGACTTCAAAGAAGTCTGCTTTGCTGCATGGAGCGGATTTGATGGCAACGTTGTTCAGGTTAGCTGTAGAGAAAAAACCTTTGAAGTATTTGGGGTTGCCTGGGATGGGACTAACATTTATCGGGACAATATTAGGGTTGTATTTGCTATTGATGTTTGGTATAACAGGGGATGTTGGTATATCTATGGTCATATTGACGGGTGGAATGTTAACAATTGGAGTATTATTGATTGTTGTCGGCATCACTTTGACTGAGTTGAAGAGAATAAACGAAAAAATAAATGGATTCAAGAAGCGTGCGCACACAGAGAACTGAAGGGTGCAATGTCGCTTAGGGTCGGAGTACTTGGATTAGGGAGAATGGGAAAGCTCCACTTCCTAAATGCTTTACATATGAAAGATTTGAAAGTAGTTGCTATAGCAGATAAGAGCAGGATGAACAGGAAAGTTGCTGAAAAATATCATGTTAAGGCCTATGAGGATTACACGAATCGCATGCATGCATGATTGGATAAGTTTCATGCTATGAACCAGTAGATAGTCCGAGTTTTCATCTTTTTTATGAAAGTTCAGAACGGAAATACTCTAGGTCGTATTCGGAAACTTGAAAGATCCCATATTCATTACTGAAAACTTACAAGATTAGCATTGTTTTGAGGCTAAAAAAATGAGGATATTGCAGGTTTCGCCTTATTTCTACCCATATATAGGAGGTCAAGAAAGGTATGTTAGAAATTTGGGAAGAGCGTTAGTCGATCGAGGACACACAGTAGAGATCCTTACATCAAATTTCCCGAAAAGCGAAAAATGTGAAACGATAGAAGGGATGCAGGTTAAGAGATTTAATTTTCTTTGCAACCCACTCAATAACCCTCTTTCGCCTACTTTACTTTTCCACCTGATAAGGCGTTGCAGAGATTTTGATATTATTCACTGTCACAATGAACATGCCATTGTTTCCCAATATTGTGCTTTGGCGAGATCTTATTTGAAATTTCCGCTAATCGTTTCTTGTCATGGTCAGCTGAGATTTGACAATGCTGCAAAAAATTTGATTGAATCTGCCTACAGTAGTACTCTAGGCCTAAGATTGTTGAGAAAAGCAGACAAGATCATTACTATGTCAGATTCTGATAGGGAATATGTTCACTCTTTGGGTACGCCAATAGAAAAAATTAGGTTAATCCCCAATGGAGTGGATTTAGCCAGATACAACTTCCAGAAAAAAAATCCACGGAAGAGAGCACTCTTTGAGGGAAATCGGATAGTTCTTTTTGTAGGACCGCTTTTGAGGAGGAAGGGACCGCACGTATTAGTTGAAGCCATACCTTTGATAATTGAAGAACATCCAGATGTGGTTTTCGTGTTTGTGGGAGAAGGAGATTATAAGGAAGAAGTGAAGAAACTAAGCCGAAAATTGCATGTTACAAATTACACTTACTTTACGGGTAAAATCCCCGAAGATCAATTGCATTATCTATATCACCGCTCACATATCTTTGTTTTACCTTCTTTTTCTGAAGGTCTCCCTTACACTATTTTAGACGCTTTAGCGTTCTCAAAACCAATAGTATCAACACTAATTCCAGGAATTATGGATCATTTGAATGGATCAACACTTCTAGTTCCACCAGGAGAGAGCAAGGCGCTTGCTTGTGCCGTGATACGCATATTGAGCGATGAAAAATTAGCGAGAGAACTCGGTACAAGAGGGCGTCACTTGATAGAAACACGTTTCAGTTGGGATGTTATAATAGAAAAAGTTTTGGATGTCTACCACGAGGTCTTGAATAGTCCGTTGATCTAGAGCGCATACAAAAAAATTATTGGTGTTTGAAAATTATCTAAAAATCAATGGTGGCAAAAACCACATGAATTTGCTTATGGTCGGTTTAGATTTAAACTCACCTTGGGTGGAAGGAATTAGGAATACTACGTATGAACTCGCGTTAGAGTTGCGGAACAGAGGACATGAAATTCACTTTTTAACAAAGGGATATTGTTATCATAAAAAGATTGAGCACTTGAAGTGTGGAATTACTGTTCATAGAATTTTGACCAAAGAAAATTCAGGTTATCTCAGAGGTTTTCAGCGTTTTATTTTGGGTCTTCCAAAAGCGATTTTCGAGATCGCAAAAGAGCATAGAATAGACGTTATACATTCACATAGTTCGTATCCTGCTTTCGGTGGATATACAGGAATAATGTCTGCGCTAGTGGGTTCCAGAAAAATCTTCAGTTTATATTCTTGTAGCGAGTCCACACCAACTTTTGAATATTCGCTTCTTTTAAGGTATGCTTTGAGGCTAGCTAAATCCTATGAAACTCTAAGGTTAAATAATGTTAACAAAATAATAGTTAGCAGTAAGAAAGCTTTTAACAACTTGATTAGTATAGGGTTCTCCAGAAAAAGGATACATTATATTCCAATTGCTATCAATACCAACAGGTTTAGGCCACGACGGTTTAATGGGAGAAAAATATGGAATGAGCTAAACCTGCCGACAGGAGCAAAGGTAATATTGTTTGCAGGGGATTTGACACCCTACAAAGGCGTCGAATATTTTTTACTTTCCTTGAAAGAGCTGAAAAAAAGCAACAGCGATGTAGTTGGAATAATTTTGACAAAAGGATTGTATGAAAAAGAATGGAGTAGAAGACAACTGGTTGAACAACTTGCAACGCAGCTTGATTTGAGAGAAAATATTCGATTACTAGGGATAAGAAGCGACATGGAGGTTATTTATAACCTATCAAATGTAGTAGTTTTTCCATTTTTGCAAAGCTATACATTGATGGATACGCCGCGAGCTTTATTAGAAGCAATGGCATGTGGACGACCAGTTGTCACAACGAAAGTTGGTGCTGTACTTGAAATTGTAAAGCATAAGGATAACGGTATTTTGATAGAGCCTAACAACGTAACAGCCCTTAGAAAGGCAGTAGCATTCTTATTGCAAGATGAGGAAAAAGCTCAAGAATTAGGTGAGAACGCGGTTAATCATATCCTAAACAATCATGAATTAGGGGCTATGACTTCAAAAATAGAAGAAGTGTATGGTATGAATGATTAAGCTTTCCAACTGTTTGTGGGGACGTTTTGAGTTTGCTAGGTAAAAGCCCAGGATCCTTTAAACTAGATGCTGGAATATATGTAAGTTTCATAGGGATAGACGGAAGTGGAAAGACGTCCCATGCTATCCATCTTTTTAAGAATCTATCAAAAGTAAGGGTAGATTCAGTTTGTATTAGACCTGAATTTCTGTTGATTAGGTGTGTCCCAAAGGCGTTAATGCGTTGGGCGTCGCTGCATATTTTCGCAGGTTTTAAGAAAAGAAGTAGTAAACATGAAAGACTAGGTGAGCATCAAGCAAAGCACTTGGGCTTTGGTGTTCTTAGATTCATGTTAACCCTACCATTCTTGATCTATGTTTGGGTCACGTATTTTTTGATTGTTAAGCCACAACTGAGTAGACATGTTGTGATTTGTGATCGTTATTTCTATGACTGGATATACTATTTGGATAGACGGCAACCAAGTATTTTGATTCAACTTATTCCTAAGCCAGATTTGATTTTTCTATTGGATATTGCGATTCCTCAAGCTTTTTTCCGTATGCATTCTGAAGAAGATAAGAAATTCTCGATGGATTATTACTCGTCCTTGCGTGAGTGGTACTTAGCTCTCGCGAAACAATGTGGTTTCATAGTGATTAATTCGGATCAAAATTTCGGTAAGACAAAGAAGGTAGTATTTGACCGAGTAATATCGTTGCTATGATGAGGGGATAACGTGTTTCGTAGGAGCATTCAACCATTTCAGGTGATTCTATACTATGTCGATTATGAATTTCAGAGTAAACGTCCTAATCTGGTCAGCAATAATCTTCTTGATAAGTTGCCATGGAGGCGCGTGTTAAGCATAGCCGAAGCAAATGGACTTTTGCATCCTTTTTGTACTAAATTTCTTGAAGAGACTCCTATGTCAGAGAAATCAGATTCTATCAAGAGGAAGATTAGAGATGAAGACAAAGAGTTGTTTCGCTTTCAGAAAACGATGAAGGTAGTTCAACACCTTCTCAAAAAAGGTGATATTGATTTTATGTTCATAAAACTCTATAGGGGCATACCTTATGTCCCTAGGGATGTGGATATTTTGTTAAAGCGCGAGGATCTACAGGCTGCTGTTTCTCTTTTTAGAAAGAATGGATTTAATGTAGAAGCGTTTAGTGATGTTGAGATTGGATGTGAAAGACCCGATCTGTTGAAGGTGGATTTGTATTGTGGTTTTTATTATGTTTCCCTACCTTTTTTGGATACGAAGTTTCTTTGGGAGAATCAAAGAATAGTTAATATTTTTGGTGTCAATTGCATTATTCCCAGCTTTGAGGCTGATTTTCTTTCATTAGTTATACATTCGCTTTTAGGGCATAGACGTCTAAGTCTCCTAGATTTTCTTTATGCGAAAAACTTGTTGCATTCAGAATACTTGAATTTCGAGGATATGCTTCGCGAGACTGAAAAGTATGGATGGACGAGCGCTTTCATAAGAGTCACTGAAAAGATACGTGATATTTATAATCGTTTGTATTTTAAGGCAAATACGCCACGGTCCCTTGATTTTCCGTATATTTTTTCTACAAAATTTGTTTTAGGAGGATTTCAAAGTTTTGCGGGTTTGGGGGTTAATACTAAGATAAAGTTTTTGTTGTCCGCAGTGCTTGATGCTACTTATCATCGGTACATTTCTGTTAGATATGTAATCCCCTTTGAGCTGCCTGATATAGTCAAGAATTTCATAGCGAATAGATTGTACGAAGTCAGAAAACAAAGAGGAGATCGCAAGCGTTTCTTTAACTGAGGCTGATAAGTTAAATCCGCAATTTGAAAAGGATAATTTTACTGCTATTCACGTGAGCAAACTTTTCCGAGTAAAAAAGGCCGTGTTGATTAGATATGAAAGTAGGTATAGTCGCATTCAGCGGTGTTTACCCCATGCACATTGGTGGGCCTTCAAGTGTGGCTTACTTTGTTGCCAAGCGTTTGGGGGAGCTGGGAGACGATGTAACTGTCTTTATTAGGTGTAAGACGCGAAAGCAAGCTGATTCTGTCGAGCAGGTCGACGAGTTTAAAAATTTAAAAAACGTGGATTTTGTGCCAGTTGCAATAAACTACGTTCCACAAACTTTCATTAATATACCCTATTTGGCTCAGGAATTATACAAAGCTTTAAAGAGGTTTAATCATGAAAATTTTGACGTCGTACATTATAATTCCCCCCCTGTTGACGCCGCTTTCTTGTTTCCGATAATGTCGAAGCGCAAGAGAGAGAAACAGACTCTTGCTGTTCATGGTGGGCTTTTTGTCAGAAGTAAATACGCATTAGGAAAACGACTTGTTAAAATGGAGAAATATCTTTTTGACAGAGTAATAGCATTTAATGATTTTTCTAAGGATTTGGCTAGGGAGGCGGGTTTTGAAGAGGATAAAATAGTTGTGATTCCGAACGGAGTTGAATTAGAGGTGATAAGTAAATCAAAGCCTCTGAATTTATTTGGGCAACCAAAGATTCTTTATGTAGGTGTGCTGACAGAGTCGAAAGGTGTAGCGATCCTTTTACGGGCATTTGCTGAACTTTTTAAACAATTTCCAAGAGCTTCTCTTTACATAGTGGGCGATGGTCCTCTGAGAGACTACCTTGAGCAAATGGCTGGGAAACTTAAAATCCAAAGCAATGTCATTTTTACGGGCCATATTCCGACAATGACTGTGTATAAATATTACAAATCCGTTGACATTTCAGTGCTTCCGTCATATATTGAAAACTTCAGTATAACCCTGCTGGAGAGTATGGCATCTAAAGTTCCAATAATCGCATCTGACGCCGAAGGAAACCTCGAAGTCATATCTGACAGGAGAAATGGAGTAACTTTTCCAAGAGGAGACTATAAGATATTAAGCGAGAAAATACGGCTTCTTCTTTCTGATTCTAATTTTGCTCAAAAACTCGTCGCCAACGCGTATAAAGACGTGAAAGATAAGTATAATTGGAAAGAAATTGGGTTGCTTTACCACAATACATTCCAGTCACTCGTGAACTGAGAATTGCAGTCAACACTTGCTGCATAAGTAAGATTATCTTGTATGTGCGCTCATGTAACGAAGGGAAGAATTTCCAATGAAGATTCTTTTAATAGGAAAGACATTAGGTATTGGAGGAACAAAGAGGTACACTGAAGGTTTTGTTGACTATTTGAAAACAACAGGAAAGGTAAATTTTGACTTCATTAACTTAAAAAAGATATACGAAGATCCAAGTCCATCTATAAAAAAAATACTCAAATTGTTTCATGAATTTCCAAAGCAAGTCAACTATGACAAGTATGATTTAATTCACTACTTGCAGGGTGACCTGTCTCTGTATGGAATGTTGAGGTACTTGAAAAAGAAAAAGCATTCGATTAAGCTAATTGAAACGTCTCACGGAATTGCCAAAAGAGAAGAAATTTACCCAGGTTTTAAGGGGTTCATATTTAGACGTTTATGGGGTCCACATTCTCAAAACTACACTCTAAAGAATTTGGACGCAATAATTTGTGTCTCAGACTTTGCAAAAGACCTATTCCTCAAAGAATTCCAACTTGATACAAGAAAGTTATATGTCGTATACCTCGCAAGCGGGCTTAAGTTACACAACGAAGGAGCGAAGAGTTTAACGAACGCTAAACGAAATGAGATAGTCTTCGTTGGCAGATTCGACAGAAGAAAAAGAATAGAGAAGGTTATGGAGCTAGCACGTGTATTACCGGATTATCAATTCAATATCTTGGGCAGGATAACAGATCCCGGATATTACAGAGAAGTGCTGAAAAAGACGCCTCACAATGTTAGTGTTAAGACAAACTTAAGTGACGCTCAGATCACCCAAAATTATCGGACAGCGAGGTTTTTTGTGTCATTTTCCAAGTGGGAATTTTGTCCCGTGACTTACCTAGAAGCGATCTCTCTAGGAACCCCGGTGTTGGCATATTGCCAGCCAATAAAAAAACTAGTAGAGAACGGATGTGGTTTTGAAGTAAAGACGGTACCTCAGTGCGTCAACGTAATTAGACACCTAGAAGAGAAATACGATCAGCTTGTTTGCAAGGCACTAGAGACATCGAAGTCTTTTTCATGGAAGAATACAGTAGAAAGAACCTTAGAGATCTATGAACGAGTTCTCAACCAACTTGCTCAATAATAACCACAGTTGACATCAATAGAAACAGAAGGTAAAAAATTGAAGTTTGAAAAGATTCTTGCCACAATAGCTTTCATTTTTTTAATTCTGGAACTAGGTATCATTGCTCTCACTCCTTCTGCTACAGGATACGAAATCTCCATCTACGACGCCTATCCTTCCTATTTTTGGTTTATCCTCATAGCCCCTATTGCTTGCGGTGTTGTAATTTTGTTGCATCAAGCTTTTTCTGAAAAAAAATCTAATTGGTGGCTTGTCGGACTTGCGATAATTATCTTCTCCAACAGTATTTTTCTGCTTCTGCCTAAGTTCAGAGGCTATGCTTTGTATGGAAGAGACGACGAGCTAACACATCTAGGGTACATTAAAGATATTCTGCTTACTGGGCATGTCGGCGAAGGCAATTTCTATCCTGTTACGCATATACTTGGGAGCATCTTGATCCAATTAACTGGCATGTCTCTAGAAAGCATCCCTTTATTATTCTCTATTCTTTTCGCCAGTATGTACATTTTTAACATATATCTTGTAGCCAAAACCGTTACAAACCAATTTGGTCAAGTTCTTCTGATGATTGCTTTTGCCTCGCCACTTATATACAGCTTTTTCCAAGTAAATTTCCATCCCAGTATTTTCTCTTTGTTTATGGTACCTTGTTTGCTATATTGCTATCAAAAAAAGGAGATGCTTCCGTACAGCCAGCATAAGAATACCGTGCTTTTACTTTTGCTAGCAGTTCTTATTACCTTCTTTCACCCAGTTACTACACTTTTTGTTATAGTCACCTTTTTTACATTTGGACTTGCACGTACTTTACATCTTCACTTTCGAGCATACAAGAGGTCTAGGCCAGATCCGCATGAAAACGTTGGCAAAAACTTCCTTGGAGTAAGTCTCATGTTATTAATAATCTTTTCAATGTGGTTTTTATCGTACTCGTACATCCAACAGTCAATTAAGGCAGTCTTCAACTGGCTCCTTTATCGAGTTGGCGGATCTCTACTTCAGACAACGCTGAATCCACTTGCAGAGGCTAACCTCACGCCACTTCAAATTTTTGAGCTATTTATGAATAGATATGGCGCCATTTTCCTCTTGCTATTAATTTCAAGCGCAAGTCTTCTCTCCACGCTTAAAAAAGGCTTGTCAAGAAGGCGTAACGTTGAAGCCATAAAGTTTATTTATGCTATTGCATTCCTGATAGCCTTTCTTATTGGAGCTTTTATGCTCTTTGGGTATTTTGTTGAATATAACCCAATCCGCGTTTCTAGGTTCGCTTTGCTGATGGGCACAATTCTTAGTGGAATGGTTGTTTACGATTTCATCAAAAGGGAATTTAGAAGAAACACCACAAAAAGAAACAATCAAAGATCAGGAATGCTAATGGTTGTTGCTATAATCATCTTGGTCATGGTTGTATTGAGTATTGGAAGCGTGTATACATCCCCACGGGTGTCTACCGCAAATCGTCAAGTTACTCGGATGGAATTAGCTGGCATTAAGTGGTTTGAAGCAGCAAAGAATCCTGAAATCGCTGTGGTTCTAAACACCATTTCACCAGTTACGCCGATACGCAGATTTGAAGATTATATTTTTGGGGTTGAGACCTTCCCTATTGCCAGAGCAAGAGTGGATACAGAACGTCTTCCTTCTCACTTTGGCTACGATGAATACGAATATATTGCTGAGGCTTTAAACTTTGAAGAGAGGTATCTAATCGTCTTCGAGTTAGACAAGGTAACGCCGCTCTATTTTCCAGAAAATGTTAGACCCAAGGTCTATCAATACACAGCAGAGGATTTTGTCAAGCTTACTTCTGATTCAACCATCATAAAGCTTTATTGTAACGGTGAGTTTGAAGTATGGCTAATGTATGTAAACAAAGAATATTAGTAGAACATTTCCAGTCGATATTTTTCGGGCTACCCAGTTTTTTGGTCATTCTGAATAGATCCAAGTGCTCGTGCAAAAATCTTCACCACAAATGGGTATTGTAGTTGAATCCAGCTCACTAAAGAATGGAACCGTCTTTCAAAATAAAAGTCTCTCTTTTGCGAAATGAAATTTGTATTTGATTTGTATTTCCGTAAAACGGTTCATCAACAAAGCTTATTAATATAATAAATCTTAATATATACGATAACTTATGTATATGCGAAGATCTTTCGTTCTCTTTTCTCTCTTTTCTCTTTGTAGCTTGTTTGCAACAACATCTCAAGGTCTAGAAAACTTTGCGAGTATTTCAAATTCAGGTAATATAATATATCCCGAATTTGAACTGGGGGTTTTCTATGTTTGGTCCGGCGCTTCGATCCCAAACGAAGCAAGTTGGGTAATAGCATCGAGACCCACGTATACAAAACCAAGGGATAACATTTCAGTCATACTGGACTGGTATAATCTTCACATTCCATGGGGGACTGGTCCTGGGGGCGGTCCGACTAACAGAATTTCAACAGCAGAAGAACTTAATGAAATCGAGGAAGGCCTTAGAACTGTTCCGACAGAAAACTTTTGGGGGGCACTTTGGTTTGGGTCAGAGGAGCATAGACGCCAACACTTTGACAGCATCAATGATGATGTAGATACCTATTGGTTTAATGAACATATCGTAGGTTATCCGATATATCTGCGGAGCCATCCTGATGCTTCCTACGATGAATATGTGGATGAGATGTTTCTTCGTATTATGCGTGGAGCTTGCAATTATTGGCATAGCAAAGGCTTGCAGGTGGGTATAACGCTTTCTGGTGGCNNTGATTTTCGAGATCAGAGTTGGAATGGAGGTCCAGAAAAAACCTTCGGTATTCCGGCGTACGAATATTGGAAGAAAAACTTTGACTTTGTCATGTTTTATCCATATACAAGTAACTTGGAATATTACAAAGAGTGGTCTGTTCAATTATGGGATGTAGTAGAAACCACCATACAGAAACAACGGAAGTTTTTGATTACAACCCAGCATTGGTATTGGAATGGTCCCGATGCCTCTGATGAAAGACTCATTTTTGAAGAAGAAGCGATAGCTCTGGAACTAAAATGGGCTTTCGATCACGGATACATTGTGACGCCTTACCTAGGTGGTGGTTTTTGGGATTATGTTGTAAAAGGAAAGGAATTGTATGCGGCCAAAAAGCCTTTCTATTGGGAATATGTTGTGGGAAAAAACCTTTTGACGGAGCAAACTGGAGTGACTTATGGGTGGGTAGAAGTCACTTCATAGGGGGATGTCGAAGCAATTTGAGATTGCCAAGAGAATCATGTCACAATTCCAATCTCTCTGATATGTACGCGCAAAATCTAAAACTATTGTTTCTTTTTTATAAAGAATAACGCGCTCGATATTTAGTTGAATAACTCAAACAAAATATATCTGATAGAATTTCTTGCACGTAGAGACTAATTAGAAGGAACTTTTTTGGATGGATTTATTGTTGCGAACTCTAGAGCTTACATATCCGTAGATTAAGGATGTGCGTATAACATGGCGCGCGAGCATTGCTAAAAGCTTAATGCGTACACACAAAGAATAGATCGAATATAACTGATATGAAAAATGTAATGCGTGGTACTATGAAGACCAAGTTTTCGGTGCAAGACCTCCGATGTCCTAAGTGCTCTGGTCGACTGAGCACAAAGTATTCCTCAGTGGTTTGTCTCAATTGTGGAAAAGAATTCAATTTCTATGACGATATACTAGATCTAGTTGGGAAAACTTCTCCATTTTTAGGCGAGATTCCGCATTCTGATATGCACTGTGTATTGGAGATTGCTAGAGCTGAAGGATGTGCCAAGGCGCTGAGATACATGTTCGATAGATTTCCGGAGCTTGCATACTATGTTTTAAGTCCAGACAGGATAGATTGGATCTTTCACTGTTTAGGTGGAATCGAACAAGGTTCTTGTTTGGACATCGGAAGCGGATGGGGTAACCTTACTTTTTCTTTGGCTAAGTATTTCTCGAAAGTATGGTCTATGGATTTGGTTTCTGATAAAATAGAATTCCAATCTATTTGGAAGCGCCAATTAGAAGCAGACAATGTACGCTTGTTGAGGGCTAATATGACAAAATTGCCCTTTGACAACAATAGATTTGACCTTGTTGTTGCGAACGGCATATTGGAATGGGTTGGATATTTTCCGTCTCATATTTCACCGACTCGCATTCAATTGTCGTTTTTGCGAGAGGCAAATAGGGTGCTGAAAAATAGTGGATGTTTATACTTAGGTGTTGATAACAGAATTGGGCTCCAGTTCTTGTTCGGAGGTAAGGATCATTCTGGGCTATCCTTTACAAGTCTTATGCCCAGGTCCTTAGCTAATATTTATACAAAATTATTTGCGAATACCTCATCAATATATGATCCTGAGAAGCTAGTACCGATCAGATACAGCAACTACACTTACACGCTACTAGGTTACCTAAAACTGCTTAGAAAAGCTGGTTTCAGAAACATAAAAGTATTCTGGGTTTATCCCTCTTATAACTCACCAAAGCACTCCGGACCTTTCGAGGATCTTGAGTCCTTCAGATCGTATTTGAAACATGTCGATAAATTCGATGGCTCGAGTACAAGAAAGAAACTGGTCATCAAAATCGCGAAATATACACCTCTGAAGATTATGGCAGTGCCATTCTATTTCTTCTTTCCAAATTTCCTAATCTTTGCGTATAAGAATAAGATTTCTCCTAACTTTGAATCTGAACTATTGCGATATTCAGGGGCTTCGAAGTATTTCAGAAAGAGCGGATCTAAAAGGCAGAATTACTTTCTCTTAGATAATTTTGGAAAAATTGTGTGTATTGCAAAAACTCAGAGATACCCACAAAAGTTTAGCACTTTAGTCAAGGAGAAAGAATTACTGAAAAGGTTTAGTGGTATTACTTCGGAGCTTACAGAAATAAAGGGGAGACCCACGCTCTTTGTTCCCTTTCGCGGAAAACCTTTGAACATTTATGATATAACTAACAATCTAAAAGTTATTGAATGGTTGACATCATTTCAGCAAAACACTTCGAAAGGCGCGCTGGACATTGAAGCTTTGGGAAGGCAGATTCATAACTTGCTACTGTTTACTGATGATTTGGAGGTCAGTAATCCAACTAAGAGCTGTATAAGAAAGCAGTTGGAACAGTTGATCGCCATCACCAAATCTGCTTCTATACAAACCGTTGCTTCACACGGCGACCTGTGGTACAAGAATATTCTGATTAACGAGTCTGGGACCTTAACTATCTTGGACTGGGAACACTTTAAAGAAAGGGACGTTCCGCTTTTTGATATTCTATTCTTTGTTATTACCAACGCTGCAAAGCAAGGGCTTTCATGTTTCTATGAGAACTTTCTGGGAAGAGGAAAATATTCACATATGATTGACGAAATCCTTAATACTTATTGCACAAGAAGCAAGATTCCAGTTGAACTATGCATTCATTTTGTACCCTATACAATCCTTAGGTTTCTGAGAAGGGAAAGCCCAAAACACGGATCTTGGAAAACCGGATTTCCCTTTTTTAGGAAATTGCTGGAAGTTTGGGCAAAGTTACCTATGGACTATTCTTGGTCATTTGAATCACATGTAAGCGAAATGTAACTTGTCAGATCTTACACTTTAAAGACAGTGACCCTATTTGAAGTTTCGAAAGAAGTAAATAAACGACTTATGGGCACACGCATCAGAGGGAAAATGATGAAAAGGTATGCTGCATTGTTTTCAACATTATATCATTTCTTGGTCTATTCAATTAAAAAGCCAAAGATGCAGCTTGATAAGGGTATGTTCATAATTTCTATCGATGTAGACGTGGGTAGCAAAGAGTTGGGAGTGATAAATGAAGGAAAAAACGATGCTAATGTTCATAGACGTATTAGTGAATATTCTCTTGGGGAGATAGAAGAGCAGGCTCTACTTCTATTTGCCGATTTGTTTAACGATTTTGAGATCCCAGTAACTTTAGCTATTAGAGGACAACTGACTGAAGTGAAAAATTCAATTTTGGAGGTTCTTCTCAAATCCTCAGTTAAACATGATCTAGGAGCACATGGCTAT
>JABAOC010044407.1_pt1 | contig 14354 bp, 14 predicted proteins | sample 7062161 | NCBI WGS metagenome assembly JABAOC01 (sample SAMN14538625, study PRJNA623070) | marine sediment metagenome | biome: marine biome [ENVO:00000428]; feature: marine pelagic biome [ENVO:01000023]; material: deep marine sediment [ENVO:00002113] | place: India: Gulf of Khambhat ... | reverse complement strand
TTGGCGTCGACACCGAGCGCTTCAAACCAAGAAAGGATGTGAGGTACGGCGACAAGCTGACCGTGGGTACGCTGGGCCGCCTCGCGCCCGAGAAGAACGTGGAGGACATACTGCACGCGTTCAAGGCCGTGGAGCACGGCATGGACGTCAGGCTACTCGTGGGCGGAGACGGGCCCCGCCTGGGATATCTGAGACGTCTGGCGCACGAGCTACAGCTAGGGGACGTGGAGTTCATGGGCAGGGTAGCCGACCCAGCCGGTTTCCACCGCAGATGCGACGTGTTCGTCCTCGCCTCGACCCGGGAGGGGCTCTCCGTTTCGATGCAGGAGGCCATGTCCTCGGCCTGTGTCCCGGTGGCGGTGGACGGCCACGGCTGCAGGGAGCTGATTCAGCACGGGAGAAACGGGCTGCTATTCGAGCCCAGGAACGTGGACGACCTGGCGTCCAAGATAGTGGAGGCGGCGGACAGCCCAAGACTGGCGGCGGAGGCCCGGCAGACCATACTAGGGAGGTTCAACATGGACAGGAACTACAGGCGCTACCTGGAGATATACAGGGAGATGACACCCTAGACGGGAGGCTTAATAGGCTTGGCCCCACAAGACTCCGCCATGAGAGTCGCCGGCGTCGACGAGGCGGGCAGAGGCTGCGTCATAGGGCCCCTCGTCGTAGCCGGCGCCGTGTTCGAAGAGGAAGACCTGCCCCGCCTCACGGAGATAGGCGTCAGGGACTCAAAGCGGCTCACCCCGAAGAGGAGGCTGGCCCTCGCAGACAAGATCAGGGACCTGGCGCTGGACGTGTCTTTCTTTGAGCTGCCTCCAAGGGTCATCGACAAGGTCGTGTTCAGGGGCAGGCCCCTCAGGAGGCTCAACTATCTGGAGACCANNAGAGACCTGGAGCCTGACACAGCCTACGTCGACACGTGCGACGTGGACCACCTGCGCTGCGGGGAGCAGATGAGAGGCGTCCTCGGCTTCGACGTGGACATAGTCTGCGAGCCGAGGGCCGACTCGGTCTACCCCGCCACGGGCGCGGCGTCGATCCTGGCGAAGGTGAGGAGGGACCGCGTGGTCGCTGGGCTCAGGGAGCTTCACGGCGACTTCAACTCCGGCTACCCAAGCGACAGTAAGACCTCGGAGTTCGTGGCGGAGTGGTTCAGGGAGCACGAACAATGCCCGCCGTGGATGAGGGCCTCCTGGGCCACGGTTAGAAGACACACGACGAGGATCAAGCAGACTCGGCCAACGCCATAGCGTGGTCCTTCTCGTAGGGGTCCAGCTCGACGAGCTCACGCACCTTCAGGCCGCCGCGCTCCAGCACATCCACCTGGGAGGCGTACACGTCCCTGGGCCTCTGCCTGACGTCCACGCTCCGGGACTTTATGGACAGCATGGCCCAGCCGCCGCCCTTCAGGAACATGGACGCGTTCTTGACCACTATCTCGGCCTGGTTCGGCTGGGCGACGTCGGCGAACAAGGCGTCCACCATGGGCACGAGAGAAGCGTACTCCGTGGGCTTGTTGGCGTCGCCCAGTATCGGCGAAACGTTTGAACGGTATCTCGCAACCTTGTCGAGGAGGTCCCTGAGAGCCCGGGGCGCGAAGTCCAGCGCCCAGACGTGGCCGGCCTCCCCCAGTATGTCTGATACGTGGCTCACGGTCGTGCCCGACGCGGCCCCCAGGTAGAGAACCGTTGCCCCGGGCCTGACCGGCATGTAGCCCACTCCCTTCATCGTGGCGGCGGCTAGCTTGCTCCTTGTAGGGTTCCAGCTCCTGTACTCGACGCCGTCCACCTGGTAGGTGGGCTCCCCGTAGTATGTCCTGCCGGGCGTCATGTTCCTGGTGACGAGAAACGTGTTGCCGTCTAGTTGCAGCCTGTATATCTCAGGGAAAAACTGTTCTAGGCTACGGGGCAATGGCATCGCTTAGAAGGTCGGCGTGGCGGATTTAAGTCTGTGTGGCCTCGATGTTGGTGGTCATCATCTTGGCCTGGTCCACCGCCAGCTTCTGCAGCCACGTGAGGGGCGTCTTAAGGTCGCCCATCCGCTTGGCGAAGTGGTGGCAGTTCAGGTAGGCCGGCGTCTTGCAAACCCTGGTGAAGAAGTCCTTCGTGACGGGTACGCCGCAGTCGTGTAGGAACGGGCAGTCTTTCCTGTTGAACTTTTCCTGCAGCGCCTCGGATAGAGTGGACACCGGTTTCGTCTCCTGAAACAGTAATATAGATCGGTGATATATAGAGGTAGTCCCTGACAACCTGCAGGATCAAAGGTATGGATGCTAGATCCATTGATTTCTACAGCGTAAACACCCAGTATGCCTTCATCATTTGTTGACTTGAACATGTACTATCTATTGATTAGTGTTTATCCATAGTATATTGTTTATCTTCGATACATTATTGCATGTTTAAGTAAATACGGTTATTTACTGTTCAAAGTAATATCAGAATAAAAGTAGCATCATGCAAGCGGTTTCATTATATTTTTAGCCTCCAAGGGTTGCCGGCCGCACAGGCGTGGGGAGTTCCGAGACAAGGGTGTTACTGGTTAGTATAGCTTAAGTTAAAGCCTCTATGAGTCAACCTGATGAACCCATGAGCGAGAACATCTACGTAGGCTCCAAACCCATACTCAACTACGTCACCGCCATCGTGACGGCGTTCCAGAGGGCGCCCAACGTCAACGTCCTGGCGCGGGGACGCGCCATAAGCAGCGCCGTAGACGTGGTCGAGGTATGCAGAAGAAGCTTCCTAAAAGACCTGAACGTCGACGAGATCAAGATAGGCACAGAGCAGATGGGCAGCGACGACGACCTGAGAAACGTGTCCACCATCAACATACAGCTGTCGGTGAACGCCTAGCCTTCCTCAAGCTGCCGCAGCAGGTCCTCCGCTATGAAGTCCCCGCTGAACACGTCGGCCCTAGCCGCTATCGCGATCTTCGCGGCCAGGCTGCGGGCCCTGTTACCCCTTCTACCCCTCGGGGCCCCGTGCACGTAGGGGTGCTGGAAGAGCAGGCCGTGCTTCGGCGGCCTCGCGTTGGTCTTGAGCGCCCTGAACATGGCCTTCTCGGCGCCCAGCACCTGTATGGTGCTGGAGGGCATCATGGCCATGCGTCTGAGGCTCCCCGCCTTCTGGATGAGCTTGGCGCCGAGGACCGGCCCAGCCAGGTACGCGACGTTGGCGGCGATCTCCTCCGTCAGACCCGAAACATAGTCTGTGAGCTCGTCCCTGCCTCTGTATAGGTTGAGCAGGTTCGTCGCGAAGGACTGGACCATCGCCAAGTCGTCCGGGTCGAACGCGGCGCCCATGGACGCCTCGGCTGCGGCGGCGATCCCCTCGGCGTCCCTCTTCTTGAAGGAGAGCTCCTGTAGCCCCTTCACGGTGATGCTGGACCTGTCCCCGAACGCCTGGATTACCCTAGCGTAATCCCTGTGTTCCTCGACTCTCCGCCCCAGCTCGGGGAAGTGGACGCCGTACCACTCTTTCATCCTCCCGGAGAGGTTGTTCAGCACGGTGTCCATCTCCACGAGCAGCTGAACCGTGGGCATGAGCAGGCTCTCCCGTTCCGAGAGCGCCTCATGGACCTCGGCCTTGGCGACCTCGGTGTTCACGGAGTGCGAGAACTCGCCGAACTGCTCCACGGAGTCTATGAACCCGGCCTCCAACGCCATGCGCTGGATGTTCTCCCTCAGATACTCGCCGGCGGCGGGCACGGCCTCCACGCTTACACTGAAGCCCATCTCCTCGACGGACGCCATCAGCGCCTCGTTCTGCCCGGCGACCTCATCGACGCCCATCCCCCGCAGCTGGCCGAGTACGCCGGCGGCCTCCCTGGTCACCTCGCCTTCCCTCAACCGTACCAATGCCCGGGCGATCTGTCTAGCGTCCCTCGGGTAGTGCGACTCGGCGATGACCTCGTCCTCCTCGTCGAAAGCGTGCACGCCTATGATCGATCCAAGTAGTGTTGCCTTCAGCTCACTCATCTCCGAACCTTTATCAATGTGCTGGGTGAGTACGTAGGGGAGACTTGTCTAAAATAAGCTTAGCCGTGGAGGTAGCCGGGCTAAGGCTCCGGTCCCCCCTCATGAACGCGGCGGGCGTCCTAGGCATGAGCCCACCCATTCTCAAACGATTATACGACGGCGGCGCAGGCGCCGTGGTCACCAAGAGCGTCGGCCCCGTGCCCCGGACAGGACACCCGAACCCCACCCTCGTCAGGACGTCGTGCGGCGCGTTGAACGCGATGGGGCTGCCCAACCCCGGCGCCGAGTACTTCGCCGACGAGATCAAGACGCTCAAAGATATGGGGGTACCGGTCGTGGCAAGCTTCTTCGGCGGAACAGTCGAGGAGTTCGCCATGGTGGCGGGCACCCTGTCTGAGGCAGGCGCCGACGCGTTGGAGCTCAACGCCAGCTGCCCCAACGTCCAGGAGGAGCTGGGGATGCTGGCGGCGGACGCCGGGAACGTGGAGAAGGTCACCGCCGCCGTCAGAGAGGAGACCCGTCTACCGTTGTTCGTGAAGCTCAGCCCCAACGTCACAGACATCAAGGAGATAGCGGAGGCGGCCGAGAGAGGAGGCGCGGACGCCATAACGGCTGTGAACACTCTGAAGGGCATGGCCATAGACATCGACTTCAGGAGGCCGGTGCTCGCAAACGTCACAGGCGGCCTATCCGGACCCGCCGCGAAGCCCGTCGCACTCAGATGCGTCTGGGAGGTGGCGGAGGCGGTCGAGCTGCCCGTCATAGGCTGCGGCGGTGTCACGACATGGAGGGACGCCGTCGAGTACTTCCTCGCCGGCGCCACGGCGCTGGAGATGGGCACCGCGGTGATGACCCACGGATTCGAGGTATACGGCCAAGTCAACGAGGGGGTCCGACGCTACCTGGAGGACAACGGGTTCAGCGGCGTAAAGGAGGTTCTAGGACTTGCACATCAAACCGGAGAACAACAGAGCAGTAGAGCTGACGGATGTAGTGTCAGAGTGTAGGGACATCTCCTCGCTCCATTTCCGAGACGAGGAGACCCGCGGCGCCAAGCCGGGCCAGTACCTGATGGTTTGGCTCCCCGGCGTGGACGAGGTGCCTATGTCCGTCAGCGGCATAGACATGGACGGCCTGTCCCGCATCACCGTCAGGATGGTGGGCGAGACGACCTTCAAGCTCAACGACCTCAAACCCGGCGACAGGATCGGCTTGAGGGGCCCCTTCGGGAACGGCTACAAGGCGCAGGGAGACAAGCCGCTTTTCGTGGCCGGCGGCTCGGGCGCCGCGTCCCTGATGCCCCTCGTGGAGGAGATGCTAAGGAGAGAGACCACCCCCACCTTCGTCCTCGGCGCGAGGAGCGCCGACATGCTACTTTTCGCGGATCAGCTTGAGGACACCCTCGGTGATAGACTCATAGTGACCACCGACGACGGTTCACGGGGCTACAGCGGCTACGCCTCGGGCTACGCCGCCTTACTGATGGAAGAAGACGGTTTCGACACGGTCTACACCTGTGGACCAGAGCTCATGATGGCGAAGGTCTACCAGTCGGCACAGGAGCATGGGATACCCGTACAGGCCAGCCTCGAACGCTACGTGAAGTGCGCGGTGGGGCTCTGCGGCAACTGCGCCATAGGCCCCTACAGGGTGTGCAAGGAGGGCCCCGTCTTCGACACGGAGATGCTGGACGATGTCCGAGGCGAGTTCGGCGTGACCCAGATGGACGCCTCAGGCAGGGCGATACGGGTGGAGCACTGACCAGAGAGATTATCAACCCAATCCAACCCAAGTATCCATAATGCCTGTGAGAAACGTGCGGAGAAGGTACCTTGCCCTACAGCTCCACTGCGAGACAGAACCGTCTAAAGCCGAGTTGAGCCGAGCCATCTCGGACGAGATCCGTTTCCTGTACGGCGTCAAAGGAGCGGCCGAGACGGACTACAGGATGATAGAGTACGACCAGAAGCAAAGACAGGGGATAATCAGGTGCAACCATGACAGGCTCACCGAGACCAGNNATAACGGCGATCAACGACGCCCCCGTGTCGGTGCAGGTGGTCACGGTCTCGGGCACCATCAAGACGCTGAGAAAAAGATTGATAGAGTCGACATCGGAGACTGTGTAGATTATGGCTGAGATAAAGGTGGAGGACGCGGCCCACGGCTACGTGGAGACGCTGCACAGGCTCGGGGTGGACTACGTGTTCAGCTCACCGGGCTCGGAGTTCATACCCCTCTGGGAGCACCTCGCCCGGTACAACTCCGAAGGCAAGAACCCCATATACCTCAACATACGGCACGAGGGCGCCGCGCTCAGCATGGCCAAGGGCTACTACATGGCCTCGGGGCGGGCCCAGGTGATACTCACCCACGTCCTCGCGGGGCTCCTGCACGGAGCCATGGAGCTCAAGGCCGCGTACACAGACCAGATCCCGCTGCTCCTCTTTGTGGGCCAGGACAGGACCCACGACAGGGAGGTATACGGCGGCACCCCCGGCGCCCACTACCTGAGCTTCACCGAGGTCGGCGGCCAGCAGCGCCTCGTCCAGCCGTACGTGAAGTGGGGGGACGCCCCAGAGACAAACGCCAACATCCTCTCGACGATCCAGAGGGCGTACCAGATAGCGTCAAGCGACGTGAAGGGCCCTGCGCTCCTCAGCGTCTCCAGGGAGATGATGTTCGAGAAGAAGGAGACCATGAGGCTGCCGCCGAACACCGCCCCGCCTTCACGGATAACCGCTGAGCCCAAAGCCCTGCGTGAGTTGATGGAGATGCTGGTGAAGGCCGAGACCCCCCTCATCTACACCAGGTACCTCGGCCGGAACCATGGGGCGGTGGCCTCGCTGGTGGAGATGGCCGAGCTGCTCAGCGTCCCCGTTTTCGAGCTGCCCGGCTACATGAACTTCCCCACGGACCACCCGCTCCACATGGGCACCAGCGTCGCCCCCTACCTGAAGGAAGCCGACCTCCTGCTGGTCATAGACAGCAGCTCCTGGCCGCCATGGTACCCGCCGGGAAGCATCCGAGGGGAAACCAAGGCAAAGATAGCGTTCATGGACCTCGACCCAGTGCAGCTCAAGTACCCCACGTACGGGTACCCGGCGGACCTCCTGGTGAAGGCCGACTCAAGCGTCGCTGTGCCCCAGCTAGTGGAGCTCATAAGAGCGGGGAGGCTGGACACGGCCGCGGCTCAGGCTCGCGGTGATAGGTGGGCGACCGAGCACAGCCGCATAAGGGACGAGTTAGAGAAGAAGGCCCTCGCCGTCAAAGACGAGACCCCCATAGACCCCCGTTGGCTCTGCCACTGCATAGACAGGGTCATCGACGCGGAGACTGTCATAGTGAACGAGACCATTACCCACGGCGCCGTCATCCACCGGCACATCGAGAGGAACCGCGCCGCCCCCGGCACAAGGTACGAGTCCACGGGCCCCGTTGCGCACACGGGCCTCGGCCAGGGAATGGGGATAGCCCTGGGGGTCAAGCTAGCCGACCCGGACAAGACCGTGATTGCCCTCGAGGGCGACGGCACCTTCAACTACAACCCGGTGCTTGCCTGCCTCGGGGCAGCCCAGGAGCACGGTATACCCTTCATGACCGTCATCTACAACAACGGGTGCTACGCCGCCATGAAGAGCCACGCCCGATACTACCCACAGGGATACTCGGTGACGAGCGACAATTACTACGGCGTAAGCTGCGGCCCCACCNNACCCCCAGCTACGCCAGGATCGCAGAGGCCTTCGGCGGCTACTCGGAGACCGTGGAAGACCCCGGACATGTCGAGGCCGCGTTAAGGAGGGCCCTAAAACACGTGCGCGAGGGGACGCTTGCCCTGCTCGACGTGAGGCTCAGAAGATAGCGGCTCGGAAGCCCCATTCTTTTATTTCATACATACCCAAGTCTGATGTATGGCGACGCGAGCCATCATATTCGACCTCTTCAAGACCCTCGGCGAGTTCCAGCGGATCATCACGGACGAGGAAGCCACCTCCCCGCTAAGAGATAGAGGCTACGAGGTATACCCTCAGGCTTGGAGGCACGCGTTCAGCTTCGTCGTCTTCGTGGACTACCCACGGCACGGCTTCGACTCACACGAGGCCCTTTTCAAACAGGTCTTCAGACGCCTAGAGGTCGATGTGGACGACGCCACCGTCAGCGACCTTGCAGCCATGTTCAGGGGCAGCCCGTTCAGGCTCTACCCCGAGTCAAGCGAGGCCTTGAAGCGCGTCCGCGGCATGGGGTTGAAGACCGCCATAGCGACGTCGACGCCCAAGCCTTTCTTCAAGGCCGGAGTAGAGCCCGTCGCTGACTACATCGACTACATCTGCACGGGGTACGAGGCGGGCTACGAGAAATCCAACCCCCAAATATACGAGGTAATCACGGATAGACTGCACGTCAAACCGGAGGAGACCGTCGTCATAGGCGACGACCCGGTCCTGGACGTCATCAACGCCAAGAGGCGTGGGATGCGGGCGATACATATACCGAGAGGAGCAGCGCCCTCGGAGCTCGCAGACGACGTGGCCGAGGACGTGCTTGAGGCGGTGAAGATCATCGAGGATTGGGTCTAGGGGGGTTGGTGCTCCCGCCGGGATTCGAACCCGGGATCTCCGGCTCGAGAGGCCGGAATCCTTAACCGGACTAGACGACAGGAGCACGGTGCACCAAAGGTAAGAGACGCGCGAATAAAAATATTAGGCTAGAGGTCGTCCCTCAGCTTCATGAGTCTGGCGATGTTCGCGCCGGCGTCGATCACCGGCTTTATGGCGCCCTTCGTGGACGTGAACAGCGTCGTGACGCCCGGGCCGTGCCCAGCCACGACGCAGTCGCTGTGGGTGACGATGCCGACGCTGACGGCGCCGCGCCTGTATATCCTACCGTAGCTGTGGTCGGCGTCCATTATCGCCACGAGGTCCCCGAACCTGAGGTCATCCAAACCGTACTCCTCGCAGGTTGCCTCGCAGAACATGGTGATGTCGTAGTCGCCTGAAGCGACGTGGCTCCTGCCCAGCCCCGACCCCATTATGGCCGCGGGGATCGTGTGGGTCACGGGCACCTCGAGCTTCCCGCCTTTTATCGCCGGGTCCAACGCATCGAGGAACTCGGGGCTAACGTTGAAGAGCTTCACCTCGGGGAGGTCCAGCAGCTTGAGGCCGACGCCGTACGCCTTTATCATGACCCTGTCCTCGATGACGAGTTTCTCCATGGTCTCGGGCTGGAAGTCCACCATGACGTGCTCTATGCCACCGTGCTTCCCCACCACGACGCCCTTGTCGCCCTTCGCGTCCTCCTCCACCACCGTGGCCTCGTTGCCTATGCAGCTCAGCACGTTGAGGGCCCTGCTCTGGCCGTTGGGGAACCTACGGTCGGATACACGGTTCTCGACGCTGACGCCGGGCTCCACGTGGTCCGCCATCCAACCGACGGCGGGGTCGCCGACCCTGATGTTGTACGTGATGCCGCCTACGCCGGGCAGCACCACCGGCTCGCCGTCGGCGGAGACCTTGTACACCGAGTCGCCGACCACCGGGCTCACTACTTCACCTATGACCGATATCTTGACTATCTTATCGCGGTTTGTCTTAATCAACTTAGATCAAACTATGAGATTACGCCGCCGTGTTAAATCTATCGAGCGGGGCTACGCATCCTTTAAATCTAGGTAGGGGTCTACTATGTAAATCTGGTTAAACACGAGGCTTGACGTTGGATCTACTCGACATAACAATACTATCGGCGGAGGGGCTTCGGGAGAGGAAGCTCAGGGTGGCCCTAAATATAATAGGCATCATCGTGGGGTGCGCGGCAGTCACTGGGCTAGTCTCCCTAGCAGACGGCATGAACACCCAGGTCAGGGACCAGATCAGCGTCATAGGCGCCAACACCCTGTTCGTCATACCAGAGGAAGCAAAAGATGCGGCCATAAGCCTGAGCGCAACCCAGATAGCGAGCCAAGACGGCATAAGCTGGCGCGACCGGGAGACCATCGAGAACGCCGGAGGCATAGAAGCCATCTGCGAGATAATGATGGGCAGCGGCTCGTACACGGTCAAAGGCGAGGTCTACACCGCCAAGGTCATGGGCGTGGGGGACAGCTTCCAGGAGATCAACAAAGACATCAAGATGATCGAGGGAAGGTTCTTCACCCGAGGCGACAAGGCCGTGGCATTCGTGGGGAAGAACGTCGCACACCCCACCGACGAGGAGGAGCCGATAATCGGCGTAGGAGACAGGATGAAGCTCTCCGTCGACGTCAGGGGGGAGGAAAAGGAGATCACCCTCAGGGTCGTCGGCGTGCTTGAGGAGCACGGGACTATGTTCGGGCTGGACGTCGACAACGTCATAGGAATCCCATTCAGGACGTACGACCAGCTCTACGAGCAGGGGGGAAGCTGCGCACTCGTACAGGTCTACGTCAGGGAGTCCGACGACGTGGAGGAGGTGGCCGAGGACCTGGAGGAAAGGCTCGGCGGCGACTTCTTCGTGGTCTCGCCGAAGGCGGCCATAGAGGTGCAGGAGCAGGTCACGGGGACCGTTCAAGCCGTGCTAGGCGGCATCGCAGCCATAAGCCTCTTCGTTGCCGGCCTCGGCATCGTCAACACCATGGTGGTCTCGGTGAACGAGCGGACCAAGGAGATAGGCACCATGAAGGCCATAGGGGCGAACAGTGTGGACATCATGCTCCTCTTCCTGAGCGAGGCGGCTTACACAGGCGTCATAGGCGGTGTAGCCGGGTCAGCCATAGGCTTCGCCATGGGGAAGATGGTGGGCAACATAGTTGGGCTACCCGTCGGGTACAGCCTGCCCCTGGGGCTGGCGGTGGTGGCCTTCTCCCTCGTCACGAGCATACTGTCGGGGGCGGGCCCAGCCTACCGCGCCTCCAAGCTGGACCCCGTGAAGGCGCTGAGAAGCGAGTAGAGTCACCTTAGGTACGCGCGTATCAGCCGGATTATCTTCATGGGGCTGCGTTTGACGAGGCCCGCGACGGTGGCCGCGACGTTGGTGCCGTTCGCCAGCGAGAGGACGTCGTCGTTTGTGATCACCTCGGACAGCGTGTTCAGGTCGTCGTCCGAGAACCTGTCCAGCATCTCCAGGACCCTGCCGCTGTCCCTGATCCGTTTGCCCCAGTACACGTCGAACTCCTCGCGGTAGGCGGAGAGCCGCTTCTCTGAGACGTCGCCCTCCTTGACTGCCTCGGCGGCTACCCTGCCCGCCATCTTGCCTGCCTCGATGCTGCTGTGGATGCCCGCGCCCGTCATGGGTATGAGCTGCCCCGCGGCGTCGCCCACGAGCATCAGCCCGTCCATGACGATCCTGTCGAGGGTGCCGCTCACGGGGCAGATGCCCCCGTTCTTGTTCAGTATCTCCGCGTCCCTGAACCGTGGGTCCTGGGCGACGAATTCCTTGAGGTACTCTATGGGCGGCTTGGTGTGCTTCACGCGGACACCTAGGCCTACGTTGGCCTCCTCCCTGCTTTTGGGGAAGACCCAGGCGTAGCCCCCCGGCGCGTACTTCTCGCCCATCCAGAACTCGTTGACGCTGGGGGTCTCCAGGTCGAGGCCGCCCAGCCGGTACTGGGCGCAGGTCACGTAGTCCTTGAAGTATCTGTCGAGGCCCGCGGAGCGTCGCGTTATGCTCCAGTGGCCGTCTGCGCCGATGACCACCTTCGCCATGAACTCGACGCCTTCGCCGTTGTGGACCGCCTTGACGCCTACGATTCTGCTACCGTCCATTATGACGCCGGTGGCCCTCGTCTCGGTCATGAGCCTGGTGCCCGCCTTCTCCGCGTTGTCGGCGAGGGCCTTGTCGAAGACCTCCCTGTTCAGAGTGTACCCGGTCCAGTCCTCGCTGGTGAGGTCCACGGTGTTCCCATTGGNNGTGAGGTCCACGGTGTTCCCGTTGGGCGCCACTACGCGGGCCATGGTGATCTGCTGCGAGACGTACGGCGGCTCGGCCACGAGCCCACCGTCAAGTATGCCGCCTATGCTCAGCCCCTCGGCGCAGTACACCGGCGTGCCGGCGACGGCGTGTTCCTCGATCAGTATCACGTCGACGCCGTTCTCGGCCGCGGTCCTCGCGGCCATGCTGCCGCCCGGTCCCGCGCCGACCACGAGTATGTCACACTGAATAGTAGCCATCTTAAGCCAGAATGATGCCGACGGGAGAAATATATTATCCTATCGCTCAAGGACCTTCTTGGCCGCGATCTCTATGTCCCGGGCCTTCACGGTCTTGCGGCCTGCGTGCTTGGCGTAGTCTATGGCCTCCATGGCCATCTTCATGCCTATCTCCTCCAAGGCAAATCCAAGGGCGACTGCACTCTCCTCGCTCACCCTGTCGGCGCCCGCTCTCTTAATGAGCTTGTGCATCGGCGCCACCTTAATCTCGTTGGGCATCCTGTTCCCTTCTATTTCCTCTTTTCGTTTCGAAGAATATTTAATACTTGCGAACCTTTCCACCGAGAAGGCTAGATTCTTCCTTTTTTTATTTTTTAACTCTATAAGATGGATTTTCAACCCGAACGCCCCCGAAACACCTGCATGATTCTCATCTTTGGGGGGTGTTGTGGGTTACATCAGTCTTAAATCGGGTTCGACTTAACCCACTCTGAATGGGCTTCATCGAGAAAACGTTGAAACAAAGGGGCAGGCTAAAGGTGGCCTCCGCCATACTGGTGTACACGGCGGCGCTGTCATGGTACACCGTCTCGAAGCACAACTCGTTCTTCACCTACGCGTGGGACCTCGGCATATTCGACCAGTCCTTCTGGACGACGGTGAACCTGGGCATGGTCTTCTACAACACCTGTGAGCAGCACCTCGTGGAGTCCGGCAGCTTCTTCGGCGTACACTTCAGCCCCATACTGTTCCTGCTGGTCCCGTTCTACTACCTATACCAGTCGCCGGTCACCCTGCTGGTGCTGCAGAGCCTCATACTGGGGCTCTCCGCCTACCCCATCTACCTGATAGCGAGGACGAGGCTGCCAGAGGAGACGGCGGCGACCCTGGCCGCCGTGTACCTCCTAAACCCCGCCCTCCACGGCGTCAACTCCTATGACTTCCACGTCCAGAGCATGCTGCCCCTAATACTCAACTACCTCATCCTCTACTCTCTGCGCTGGGACACGAAGCGCATGGTCGCCGCCTCCATACTGGCGCTGTCGGTCCAGGAGCAGGTCGCGGTGGTGATGCTCAGCTACGTGGCCTACCTCGTGGTTCACCGGACGCTCAAAGGGGCGAGGTGGCGCGAGAAGGTCGCGCTGCGACGCGAGATCACACCCATCCTGGCGGTGCTCGCCGTCACGGTGATCTGGTGGGTCCTCTCGGCCAGAGCGCTGCACCACTTCAACCCCGACGTGCCCAAGCACCTGAGGGCGGGGCAGAACTTCGCGATCCTGGAGGTGGACTCGCCAGCGGAGGTCCCCCTACGGGTCATCACCGACCCCGGTAAGGCCTTCAGGGCCGTCTCCTACGACTGGCTCGACAAGAACGTCTACGCGCTCTCCCTGTTCACCCCGACCCTGTTCCTCGGCCTCCTCAGCCCAGCCACCCTCATACCCGCCGCCCCCTGGTTCGTCGTCTCCGTGCTCTCCAACTACCCGCCCTACTACAGGCTGGGGTTCCAGTACCCCGCCCTAGTGCTGCCTTTCATAATCGCCTCCCAGGTCTTGGGGCTGGAGAGGCTGAGCCTCTCCCTAAGGGAGGGCAACAGCGTAAGCCTCAGAGCCGTCGTCAAGGGGCTGACAGTCGTCGGCTTCGCCTGCTGCGTCGCGTTGAGCCCCCTAAGCCCGTTCACCGACGGGTTCAGCCTAAGCCCTGCGTACATAAAGCCCCGGGTCGGCGAGAGGAGCCGGCGGCTCACGGAGATGCTGGAGCTCATACCCGAGGAGGCCTCCGTGCTGACCCAGGACAACATCTTCCCCCACGTCAGCGGCAGGCTGGACGCCTACGTCATGGTGCCCGAGATAGCGCAGGACCCCGAGACGTGGCGCAGGGCCAACTCCACCCTCATGGCGCTCAGGACCGAATACATAATCCTGGACATGGAGACCGACCCCCACAGCACAGCCAAGACCGCGTTCCACATAGTCGCCCACGGCAACTACAGCCTACTCGCCTTCTACGACAACATCTACCTCTACCGGCTGGGCGGCGGATCGACGCCCATCCTCTACGAGCCCATGTCCGCCACGTACGGCCCCCGGGACCTCATACCCATGAACGCCGAGATCGTCAGCGACCCCACCTCCACGACGGGGGAGGCCATCCGGTACGTGGACATGCACAGGAAAGCCGGCACCATATGGTACGGCCCATACGAGATAGCGCCCGAGGGAGACTACGCCGCGGCCTACAGGCTCAAG
>JABAOC010026872.1_pt1 | contig 14355 bp, 15 predicted proteins | sample 7062161 | NCBI WGS metagenome assembly JABAOC01 (sample SAMN14538625, study PRJNA623070) | marine sediment metagenome | biome: marine biome [ENVO:00000428]; feature: marine pelagic biome [ENVO:01000023]; material: deep marine sediment [ENVO:00002113] | place: India: Gulf of Khambhat ... | reverse complement strand
CATACTCCTTAACAAATCGGAGCAAAAAATAGGCAAAAACAAATATATACACAATTCTGGTAGACATTCCGATTTGATGGGCCGTTAGAACCCCATACCTCGGTTCATAAACGCGGTTCATAAGTATAAAGAAATTGAACCCCGAAACTAAGATTTCCATCAACCAAACGCGAACCGCGGTCTTCAATAACGGAGTGTTCATAAAAGTCTCAACTCACCCGAAGCCAGTTGTCTTTTTGGCAGGATTACAATAACTGACTTAACCAGTACTGGACGCTAGTAAAGCAATAACAAAGAGGAGAAAAGCACCGGCCGCATAGATCCACTGAGCCCGATTGGAGGTGTCATCGCGCACGTAAATGGAGACCCCTACCAGGAATAAAGCAGCAATCGCTCCGAGGAGGATGTGAAGCCAACCTTGGGCAGGCCAACCCTCAGAAATCCAGAGGATGATGCCCACAACCCCTTGAACGATCACCACGAGTTGACCACAAATGAAGAGGGCCCGCGAATAGACGACGTTCAATTCCTGCTTGCGGATGGCGAGAAAAATCCCCCAAAGACCTAAAATCGGGAGAATCAGCCAAAGCGCAGTGGAGAAAAAATTGTGAATCCGTAGAATGGTGATATAGGTGTTAACATCAACCATGTTTACACATCCTTTCAAAGTGTCGGCCTTTAAGGCACACGTTTATTTATTTATAAACTTGGTAATTTGATTATACTTATTTTCTATAGCAATGTAACAATGATTAATAGCTTCATCGTAAGCGAAATTGATGAAGATATTAGAGGAAACAGACAAACACTGTGTGCTGTAAAGTCCTTTAATCCACGAGCCACTCTTTGATCCATTTTTTCGCGAGTAGATTCTCCAAAACAAACGGATCATTCATAACAAGCCTTGTTGCGTCTTCCAAGGTATCGGTTTCAAATAGGATTAAGCCCCCAGATCGATCCACGAAAGGTCCTCCCAGATAGTTTTTCAAATGGCATTTCTCTCAGTATTCGACATGAGAAGGGACTACTTGGATTTTCTCCGGCTCATTTGTCATAAAATAAACGAACACGAACCGTTTGCCCATCAGGTTCTCCTCGTTTGATACGTTAAACTTTGTCTTCCCCCAAGTTGGTCAACTGTACACTGAGCTTCCAGAGACGTTCTTGTAGAGCAGAATCATAAGTCATGGGAGCACTCTTCACGGCCTTTTTATTCACAAAATATTTGCCCGTAATCCCATCAACCTCTGGGGAGGAAGCTAAATAGATAGAGGTTTCTGCCCCTTTCTCTGGAGGTTTAAAGAAAGGGCTAAAGAGTTTATACATAAGTTTCTTTGAAAACGAAACATCAGGATCTTTATAAATCGATCCAGTTCTCACTGCACCTGGATGAAGGCAGTTTACCGTCACCTCCTTTGTGCCTGCTAATCTTTGTGCCAGTGCATACGTAAATAAGACATCTGCTAACTTGGCTTGATTATTTGCGCGCGAACCGCTATAATTCTGCTCTAAATTAATATCATCAAAGTAGATCTCGCCCTTGGCATGGTACGCCCCAGCGACATTGATGATTCGAGCCGGAGCACTCTGTTTTAAGACATCCACTAATAAATGCGTCAGCAAGAATCGGGATAAGTAGTTGACAGCGAGAGTCATCTCTAAACCGTCTTCAGTCACTTGCCTTTTTGTAAGGAAGGTCCCAGCATTGTTGATTAGGACATGTAACTGGGAATATTGGCTTTTGAAGGTTTGAGCAAGGGATCTAACAGACTGTTGCGAAGAGAGATCGGCCAGAAGGAAGTCGACCGAGGGATTACCACTGGTGTCTTGAAGATCACGTTGAACAAGTTTCCCTCTTTCTTCATTGCGCCCAACGATTATGACAATTGCCCCCATTCTTGCCAGTTCTAATGCCGTAGCTTTACCTATACCTGAAGTCGCACCTGTGACCAAGCAAATTTTTCCATCGATTTGATTCATTGTTCATCCTCTAGTCTGTGTCCNNATCCTAATTTAAGTTGCAGCTGATGCTTCTTTTCTCAGATAACCCGGCTATGGGACAGAGCCACCCACACCAAAATCGCCCAATAAGTAATGAGGAAAGGAACAAAACCGCAAACACCACAAAACTCCCATTTATGATTCCATGCGTTGCGGACTCAATTATGAGAATAGGTGAGAAATAGTTCATGACCACTGGAAAAAGCATGAAGGTCGTTAGTATACCAATTTTTCGACCTTTTTGGGATGCCATGATCTCACCAAATTAGGATCTGCAAATCATTTCATAATGCTTTATAAGTATATCGAAAGATTTGTCATGATTATATATCTTTTTTTCAATAAATAATAAGTTTTAAAAGAGATCATGAATCTTATTATGTGGAGACGATTTTAGAAGAGGGAATAGTTCTGTATTGTTTTTGTTAGCATCCTATCTTAGCCTCACTAGCTGTGTTGCCTTATATTGAGTCAATTGTTCTCCTACAGTGACTAAAGGAAAGATATTTATTATTGTGACTAGGTAGTCAAAAAATCTCGGCAAAAAGTGTTCGTAGGCTCATCGCAAACACATTTAGCGGATTTAAACAATCCNNAATGGAAAATACAAACCTAGATTCAAGACAAGCTACATCTACCATAACAACCAGTCGCTTGATTTTCGTTGACAATATCCGGATCTTTCTAACCATCCTAGTGATTCTGTTCCATCTGATGATTACCTATGCCGGAACGGGATCATGGTATTATATGGAGGGCCAGGAGGATCTCTTCACTAGTGCTATCGGCGCCTGGTTCCTTACGGTCACCCAGGCTTACTTCATGGGCTTGTTCTTGCTCATCTCGGCCTACTTTGTGCCAGGCTCCTATGATCGCAAAGGGGCAGGCCGCTTCCTGAAGGATCGTGTGATCCGTCTGGGCATTCCGCTTGCGCTTTATAGCTGGATTATCCGTCCGCCATTGGCGTATCTGGATCCGGTCAGGTTTCCAGCTGGGCGCCCTCCTTTTTGGGACTTCCTCACAGCCAACTACTTCAAGAATGAGGCAATATTTGGCAGCGGACCGCTGTGGTTCATCGAGACGTTGCTTATCTTCTCGGCGGTGTACGTACTGTGGCGGATCCTTGCACCGCGTCACCCGGTAGAACCAACCGCACAGATCGACTTTCCCCGCAACAGATCTATCGTCTTCTTTGCGTTGCTGCTGGGAGCGGCTGCCTTTCTGATCCGACTGTGGCTGCCTGTGGGTTGGAACTTTATACCGTTGAACCTGCAGTTCCCTTTCTTCGCCCAGTATGTTGCTTTGTTCATTGTCGGGCTGATTGCCTACCGGCACGATTGGCTGCGGAACCTGCCCAAGAGGACTGGCCGCCTCTGGCTAAGAATTGCTTTTGTCTTGATTCTTTTGTTCTGGCCCATTATACTGGGTGGTGGCGTTTTGGAACAGGGCCTCGATCCTTTTCGCGGCGGCCTACACTGGCAAGCCCTTGTTTACGCTCTCTGGGAGTCTTTTCTTGGTCTTGCTATGTGTATTGGTTTGATCTACGCCTTCCAACGCTATGGAAATCGCCCGAGAAGAGTGACCAGTTACCTCTCGCGAAATGCATATACTGCCTACATCATTCATGAAGTGGTGATTATCGCCATTGTGTATGCGATGATTGATGTTACACTTTATCCATTGCTAAAGTTTGTTGTAGTGGGGCTGGTAGCTATTCCTTTGTGTTTTACACTCAGTACCCTGATCCGGAAGTTGCCTTATGCGGATCGCGTCCTTTGATTGCGCTGAGTCTTTGGTAAGTTAATTAGAAATGAACCCAGAGGTACTGAAAAGAATTCAAATTGGAGGGATGATTTGAATGAAGACAATAGGCGCGTCACACTGTGAAGAAATCGCTAGTTTACCTGTTGAACAAGCGATGGAAATGTCGGATGAAGCAGACTGTAGGTATTGTGGGACAAAACTAGAGAAACAAGACCGAATCTGCCCGGAGTGTGGAAGCCTTGTAGTTTCTGGCTCCCGTAATGGGAGCATGAATTAGATCGGTTAAACGAGGTGAGGTGGGAAGCTCCTTGAGGTGAATAAGATGAAGAAGTTTGGTTCAAAGAATTCATTGGTTCTGTTTTTTGTGTTGACAATCTCCCTAGCCTGGATTTGGTGGATTCCAATGGCCCTAGGTCTTTGGCCGGCGGAGCTACGAATTGTTCCATCGAGTCTGGGTGGGATCTCTCCCATTCTCACCCTGTGGATTCTTCAGAAATGGTCAAACCATAAGGTTGACCTTAACCGGATAATTGCCTCCGTACACAATTGGAGAACCAATATCCCATGGTTACTTGCTGCGGTCTTTATCCTCCCTGTTCTTACAACTCTGGGGAATATTTTGAACTACATCTTAGGGTTTGAGGATCAATTCACACTTCTTGAACCAGGTCCTGCTGAACTGGGTCTAATTCTGATACCAGTGATTCCCATTACTTTTGTTGCTAATCTCATCACAAGTTCCCTATTTGAGGAACCAGGCTGGCGAGGATTTGCATTACCGAAACTACAAGAAAAGCTAGGTAGGGAACTGGGTAGCTTTGTTATAGGATCCTACTGGTGGTTGTGGCATCAGATGTCGAATATTCGCTTTTGGGGAGTATCCAACTGTCCTAGGATACCTATTGATGCTGGGGCACTCTTTCACTATCGATTCTTTATTCAACCTCTCCAAACGGAATCTGTTAGCCGCGATGTTTGCCCACTCATCTCTCTTCGTGACAATCACCTACCTCTACAAGACTGCGAACATTTTGTCCTCAATAATCCTCCTGATCATCATATGGACAGTTATCTTCTGTCTGAGAGTTATTGAGAGAACGTATAGACTTCCTAAAAGCCTGACTACACAAGGACACCAATCTGAGACCTGACCAACAGCCATTACCGAGGGGATGATATGTCGTATGGCTCTCACCACGAAGCGAATAAGAATTATTCATCCCACGACGGATCGTCCCCCCCGAGAGGACTGGAAGGTCCACTCGACTGGCCCACGAGGGCTGTCGAAGCAGGGGGGGAAACCAAGGCGCGAGTCCGCAACAGGAACAGTCCCCAATTGGCGACACTAAGCAATTGATTCCGAAGCTTCTCTGTCGGATATGCTTTGGACGTGGTTAACTGATTGAGCATCATCGACTGGTAGATCATCAAATAGAGGTATAGAGCAAGTAATGAGTAGCCTCTTTTAGCTGATGAGTGAGTTGTTGCGTATTGATCGGAATCAGCTTACAACGACATGTGAAAAGGGGAAGGAGCCGCGTAAAGCGTGAAATCCGGACATCCGCTTCTAACAAGAGCTGTAATTCGGGATCGTCTGGGTGTACCTTCGCAGTATGATACTGTGCACACAACTACTGCACATAGGGGTCTATAACAGCCACTCCGTCTAGTTCAAAGATTGACTGCATGTGGCATCGCTCAGATTATCGCTTAGTCTTGGACTCATCCTTAGGAATCTCATCTTTAGGAAGATCTCCAGGGATTACGATTTCATGACGTCGTATGGGACGGTGTGGTGGGTGTAAGGGCCTAGTGGGATCTTGACCAATTTCACCTGCGCGTTTTATTGCCAATTTCACACCAGATGGGCCAATGATTTGCACGATGAGGGTGGATACTGCTATGACGCTGATGATTAATTCCGCCAATTCTTGCCCGGTGGCTCCCAAAACTGGAAATTCGGAATAAATTACCATTGCGAGTCCTAATGTGACTCCCGCTTGGGACCAGAGACACAGTCCCAGATTCTTTTGAACCACGGGCGCAGCTTTCGCCATTCTACCTCCGATGAATACTCCGCCAAATTTTCCGACGGATCTCAGGATTACATACATTATACTAATACCGAACACTACCCTTATGATGGACAGATCCAGGCTCGCGCTAATCAACACAAAGAACAGAATATAGATGGGGGTTGCAGTTTCTTCAACTTCCTCAAATGAGTGATTTGCTTCCTCAGACAGGTTCGCCAGCGTCGCTCCGAAGGTGATATTAGCTAAAATCGGAGATAAATCCCACATTTCCGCCAATCCGGTGCAGAGGAGCACACTCGCAGCAGCTAAAACGATAATTTCGCCTTTTTTATGCTTGATTCGCACGATATTTGAGACTAGCCAACCTAGGATTATTCCTAATGCTAACGAGCCTCCAATTTCCCCTAATGCGAATAGTCCAATCTGTGTAAATGATATCACTCCTTCGGTGAGGATGGCTTTTGTATATGCGATCGTTAATCGTGTCAGGATAACCCCTATGATATCATCAAGTGCTAGAATGAACAGTAATGTCTGCGTCAAGACTCCTCGGGCTCGATACTCCCAGATCACGTCCACTGTTGCTGCTGGCGCGGTAGCTGCTGCTAAGGCTCCAAACAGCAGGGCAGTTGGACGATCTCCAAAATAGATAAAGAAGCCTATGAATACGAATGTAAATGCTAACAGGGTTTCAAACAATAAAATAACCATAATTGCCCTACTTCCACGCCGAAACAGGGATAGTTCCATCTCTCGCCCAATATTAAAGCCGATAAGTCCCAAGGCCAAATCAACAAAGGGTTGGAGGCTCAGCAAAATCTCTTGGTTGATAAAATAAAGGCCGGATCTTCCTAAAACGATTCCAACCAGCATAAATCCGATAACTTGTGGCACTCCCGCCCTCTGAAATAGTTTTGAGACGATATAGGCTATAGCAACGATAATTCCAAGATCGACCAGAACATTCGGATTCATTCGAGCTCACCAGTTCTTTTAGCGGATATACCTCCTACTAATGTGTTTCCTCCCTCTCAAAAAAAGCCCTATTGCTTGCTGCCATATTTGATGGATTGGGTATTTATTTTTACGCAGAACCAAAAGAAAAGAACGACAAACTCTTGCAGGACTTATCTGATGAAATTTTCACTCTATACTTCGGAAACGTGGTACAACTTGCAAAGGGATTAGACGATCTTTAGGATGAAACTCATCCAACATCATATTTATTGGAAAAATATCAAGAAAATGCAAAGCAGAAAATTCTCGACAAAAATTTTATATAAATTTCAAACATATCTATATCTCCGCTGATGGAGGAAGCCACAAATGTGCAATTGGTGCATACAGCATGGGGATGGAAAGAAGTGGTACCTAAACATTAAGAACTACTCCAAGGATCTGCTGCTGGATGAAGCCGTGGTCGAAGCGGCAAATAAAGTCTTCCAATATTTTGATGACAAGCCAAGTAGCGAAGTTACAGCGATTCTGAATTTAAAGAATGATGAAGAATATGCCCAAATGGTGGCAAGTACGAAGGAAGCAATTGCCACATATAGTCCCCACAGAGGGCAGGTAGTCCCGATCGAGGAGGTAAAAGAGATTCTCAAGCTGACGGGACCCATCGCACAGATTTCTTGTATCTGTAGGCGACGGGGGAGGGCGAATTTCGCTGAAAAACCGTGCATCTTATTAGGGCCCGTTTACTTAGAATATGCTAAGGAGTGGCCAGACAGTCCGAAAGGAGGGATTCATTATATCTCCAAAGAAGAAACGGGCGAACTGATGGAAGGGTATAATAAGAAAGGGTATGTCGCCACGATTTGGAGGGATTACGAGAGTCCGGCCATCGTGGGGTTTTGCAATTGTGAGTACCCAACCTGTGGCGCCTTACGTATGAGAAGGCATTATGGGGATGGGTTCCATTTCTTCATTAGGAAAGCGGAATATGTCGCGGTGCACGACCCGGACAAGTGTACGGGTTGTCGCAAATGTGTGGCGCGATGTCAGTTTGGCGCGATAACCTATTCGCCCTATTTTGAAAAGGCGATTCTGAACATGAAGGAATGTGCCGGATGTGGCTTGTGTCGGGACACCTGTGCCCAAAAGGCGATCAAGCTGGTCCCGCGGGAGGAAGTCCCAGCAGTACGGGAGTTGTGGTAAAATGGCCCATTTAAGACAACTAGATATCCCAGAGCATACGGTCAGTGTGCAGATCGATGAAAGGAAATGTCTCGGGCCGCTCGATTGTGGGGCCTGCGCGGAAAAGTGTCCGGCCAAGGTGTTCGTGGCCTATACCAAGGAGCGGATCCGAGGGGAGGCCCCGACCGAGTGGGGCATTGCGGCAGCAAATGAAATCTATTGTTGGGGGTGCGAGATTTGTATGAAAGTTTGTCCCGAGAATGCGATTACTATCAGGGCAGTAAAGAAATCCCCGTAGAACAGTTCTTCAAGACTTACGGATGGGATGGATCAGCAATATTGAATTACAGGTCCTCAAGGTCTTTCAACCGTGCACCAGGCTCAGCACAAGTTTCGGTTGGGTCAAGAGCCGTCACACTCATCACAATGGCGACTGGTTTTTGCAAGGGTTTCTTCCAGTCTCTCCCGATCTTGGATCGATATGAGTCCAAAGCCTTGGTAAATTCTCCCAACTTTCCAATCAACCCCTGGAGATCATCCACATCCTCCAAGCAATACGCCAACGCCATAATGACTTTTTGGCACCTGTCTGGGCCCCCGTCTGGAGAAGGATGGCGCATCGAGAGCATAAGTTGGGTGGTAAGGCGATTAAGCGTCAAAGGGAGGGTTTTTAGAGTGGCAAGCCATTCATCCAAAACATGAACCCGGTCCACGGCCTTTGCATACTCTCTCAGTTCCTCAGAATACACTTGCTTACTCAAAGCCATCAAGTCTTGGTGGACATAGTACTGCAAGCTATACCGCTTGTCTGAAACCGTCACATCCTCTTCCTTGTCCACAAGGCCCGCTTCTGACAACAATGCCAGATTTCGAAACAACGTGGCTTTGCTCAGCTCAGTTCTCTTTCTCATTTCTGCCGGGGAAGTCTTACCAAACAGCATAAGGTAGGAGTAAATAAGAAGACAGGATTCCAGACTACTAATCTTAGCTAATAACGCGATTTGCTCGAGCTGCTCTTCCAGAGAGGATGAGAGTTTGGACTCAGATGGAATGGGTAGTTCACCTCAATTGATTGTTTAGCAGACTACTGTGGATTTAAGGAAAAACATTTCGCTTAACCAAATTCCTTTTTCTGGAAACGTTTGAAACTATTCCTCCGCCTTCTCAAGATTGGGATGGTCTGATCCTCCTTAGACGATGGCTTTCTGATCGATAAGGGCAAACTGCTTGGTTGGGTAGTCAATGATGAGTTCAAAGTTTTTCAAGAAGGGGTAGCCAAGCACTCCGTGGTCTATTTTACCACCAAGTGGCGAGACGAGGTTCAAATCTATGACCGCCACAGTGGGACTCTCTTGGGTAGCTGCACCAACTGAAATCCGCTCAAGTCTGATCGGATATCCGACAGCTACGCCCCCAACTCCTGGGCACAGCCCTTCGGAACATCCTCGAGCTTCCGCGCGGATGTCATTGAGTTGCCCTTTTAAATTGTCTTGGGCGAGTCCTAGGGTTTCCGCCAGTTTCGGAGAGAGGACAGTACCGGAGGAGCCCGTGTCCAAAATGAAATCAAATGGCCCTTTACCATTGATGTAAACAGGGACTCCAATTAAATGCGAATCCGCGATATATTCAAATTTAACCCAGTTAAGGCGATCATCCTCCGCGGATGCTCCCCCATTCCTCTTTTCAAGCCGAAAAATCTTCGTGGAGTAATTAAGGGACATCCGATAGCTCTTCAAAACCGAGTGACCAATAGTACCGGGAATAAAGCCTGCTCCAAAAATGGAGTCAAAGTCGATGACCACGACGTTTTCATTCTCAAAAGTCTCGGATTTGATCGTAAGACGGTCCACCTTAGCAGTCATCACAGGAACCGTCCCCCCGACCCCCGCCGCCCTCATCTTGTCATTGATCTGCATTGGGATCCCAAGACTTTCAGCCAAAGACTTCGAGATTGTTGTCGCTCCGGCACCAGTGTCTAGAGTGAAGTTGAATGGCCCTTTACCGTTCACATAAACGGGAATGTGAACATGATTTGAACCTACACCCAATTTAAATTTCAGTTCCATGTGCTTTCACCTCTTGGGAAGAGATTCGGTCGAAGCTTAACTTATTAATGAACCGGGATAGTTGTTTGACCTATCTCATGCATGAGACATATATCCTATCTCATCTATGAGACATATTAATTTTTGCATTTTGATACAGATGACTTAAATTAAAGTGGAGGAAGTGGAGGATTTCTCACCCCATTCCATTGTTGATACGAAGCTCNNAGAAACCATTCATGGATTTGGCACGTCCACGGAGTTATGGCGCCTCGAGAGCCCGAGGATCGTCCATTGATTCTATATCAGGTGTCAACGAGAGCTCAGGGATCAAACCATAACGGTAGTTTATCAGGGCAATTTTATAAGTCAAGGTAGGAGAAGGATGTTTTTTTTGGCCGAAATCTTGCTTGTTAAAGGCTCTCCATATTGATTCCGGGGTAAAAGATCCGTTTTTTGCTTGTTTCTTATTAACAACGGTCAACATTTCCCTACACAGAGGCGATTCCCCTGTTTCAGCATACAAACTCAACACATCGAGAACATGGATAATATTGTAGTACACATTAGGATACTTTAATTTTTGAAAGTCCGTCCCAATCCCAAACAGGTAAATCTTCCGATTTCCTCGGTCTTTCCAAAAATCTAATTGTGCCTGTATGGCGGTTCGACATACTTCCTTGATTTTTGGCTGAGAAAAGGCTGCTAATGCTTTGAGGGTCAATAGATTCGCATAAGGACANNGGATCGAACTATGACATCCGAACCCATTGTCTCTAGCTAGTCCTACTAAGTGGTTAACCGCTTTTAAAACACGTTTATCCGCGTGATACCCCATATGTGCAAGGAAATACAACACTATGGGAGCATCACAGGTCATCCAGTTCCATTCTGGCTTTCCACTACCTTTGAATGATTTCGGGACCAAAAGAACAGTTTGAAAAGCCCCCTCTGATGATTGATGAGCTAGGAGTTTCTCACAGATTTCTGGAATCCCCAGGTCTTTTTGATCAACTCCAAGTTCAACTAATAATTCGAGCCGGTGAATGGGATGAGTCGCATCGTTGTGACTTTTTAAACTATATTTTTCCCAGTTAAGGGCTATTTTTATCGATTCTTGAAGCAGGGGGGCATCCATCATTGCTTTTTTAGCTTTCGTTAGTAGTTTTGCATTAGCATGATCAGGAATGAGGTTCTTTAACACATTGTATGTGATCCATGGTTGGGGTGCTTCGAGTAAGAACGGAATTGGATTATATTTCATTATAGAATCCCTCATATATTTTTAGCTCATTGGTGCGCGATGTCCCCGCCCCCGGAGGGTGTGTCCCCACCGCCGGGGGGGTGTCATGTCGCACGAGCGTCACCACAGAGTTATGAGTCATCTATTAAAATTAATCATAATCTGTTATACATTATCCATTACTTCAATGACAAGAGAATCGTCTTCAACAAGGTTCGGATAACCATCCCAGATTGGAGCCGAAATTTTTGACGAACGTCCTACTTCTTTACAAGAAGTATAACCTTTTTCATAAGATGATGATGTCTCTTGAGAACCCTGCCCACTAAAATATCTTCAAAGTTGCTAGACTGTTCTCTTCATGAAGATCATGTAATCTGTGAACCCCGCTTTCTTCCAAGCCTCTATTGCTGAATGATTTCTTGCTGCTACTGGGTGTTCCACGTATCTGATTCCCTTCTGTTTCAGCCACTCCAGTGCCGCATGTACTAATTTCGTGAAAATTCCCTGTCTTCGGAACGGTTTCAGGACAAAGGCGTCACCAATGAGACCAACCGTTGAAATCTCGTAAATCGGCGGTTTCTGCATGATCCTGGCAGTTAAATATCCCACAATCGTTTCACCTACGATTGCCACAAAGACGACCTGGCTATCATCTTGAAAAACCTGGGTCATGTATTTCTTCCATATGTCCGACATTTCCTTCCTAAAGGCAAAATAGGCGTCAATCTCCTTGTGGTGCTCCATATACTGTTTTTGAAGTTCAACAAGCTCCTCCAACTGATTTTTGTTGGCTTTAACGATTTTCATAGCGAAGGACTCCATCTGTTGGCGATTCATTCCTCATCGAGTTAGATGATTTTTCAAATTGAATATTCCATATAGATAATGTCCTTGTTGAATTGAGCTTGAATTGCAAATAGAAAGATAGCAATTTAACAAATATATATTCATTTTAAAAGAAATTATATTTATTAGACAATGTACTAAAGCATTCTTACCACATATCAGACACCCCAAGCTGATATCTGATAGCATTTTTTCTTTAATTAAATGGAGATGAAAAGTTAATGGTAACCCAAGAATTAAAAATAACGAAGACATTAGTCATTGCAGTATTGATCGTTTTCGGAATAGGAATTCTTCCTTGTCTTTCGGGCGAGGCAACCGCGTTGAATTTTAAGGGGTCAAATTTGATAGACCCTAAGGTCAACTCTCTCGGGAAAAACGAGCTAATGGAGCCCCGAATTTTACCGAGTACCACCACCCATTATTTACCCAATGGAGCGATCACGAATCCCACGGTGGAGGAGCCAACACCACCCCTCAAAAAAGAGGTAACATTATTAAGTAAGTTAAATGAGATCTTTCCCCTTGGATCCGGTGACAAAAACACGGGATTTGATACTTATGTCATGATCGATGATGGGCTGCATAATTACAAGGTCTCTACTCCTTTGTTTGGGGCTTCCTCCGTGCCAGGTATGATATATTCCCCGGCAGTGAGTGATTTCGACGGAGATGGGGTCGATGAAGCCTTTGTTATCCGNNACATGATAAGGATTGGATATGGCATACCGAGGATGTCTTATTCGTGGACCCCCAAGAGAAGGCAAAAGATCCAGAAATAGGCTGGGCATATCCCTCCGGCGGGGGAATTACGAATCTGTACGAGATGAAAATTGCCGCCGGGGATTTTGATGGGGACAGCATCCCGGAATTACTTCTCGTGAAAACGTTGAATCCAAAGAACTTTGCGAACTATGGTAACAGCTTCATTAAGGTGGCGATTTGGGATTTTACAAGAAAACCTTCTAGGTATCTTGATTTTGAGGAGGTGGCGACCAAAACCTTTGCCGACGTGAAATATGATTATATTCAGACCTTTGTGGCGGTCGGAGACTTCGATGGGGATTATATCGATGAATTTGCGATCACCACCATGTTGAATACAAGGCATACGCGCTTGACGAAGCTTACCACAAATGAGTTTTGGCATCCCGCGATACAAGTGAAATTGGATACCCATCGTGGGTGGATTTGTAATTACGATGGGGTGAAACTCACCATTAAAAAACAGTGGGACAGTACCGAGATTGGGATTGGATCCAAGGGCGACCAAGCCGGATACCAAGCGCCGATCGCTGCTGGCGATTTTGATGGGGATCTCCGCGATGAACTTGCGGTTTTTTCGCTTTATGAGTTTATCATTCGCGATCCTTTTCCTTTACTTACATCAACGAGATTGATGAAGCAGTCCCTTTACCTTATCGAAGATGAAGGTCAGCTTTACCGCTCCAAAGTCCTATGGCAAAATCCCGAAGAACAGCCGGAAAAAGTCAAAAAAGTGTACCGTGATCTGGGGCGAATGCCCGGGGTTGGGGCCGGGGATTTAAACGGGGATCGCCGCGATGAAATCCTCCTGTATCTATCTTCATACGTGAGTAAAGATGAAATCCAAGACACCATTGATGTCTGGAATTATAAAACCCAAAAAGCGGATTACAGTTACTTGGGTACGATTATTAATGGCGTGGGAATGCCAACGCATTTCAACTCCGCCAATGGGGGTTATACGCATCATCCCGTTATTGCGGACGTTAATTTTGACAACAAGGCCGAGATCATCACCAGTGATCTAGTGTCGGTCTATATTATCTCGTTAAAGGGAGGTCCTTATATAGCCGCGGAAAGTTGGCCATATGAGAGGGTAATTATCCTTTTCCCTTACATGCTATGGCATGTTGCCGTAGGGGATTTCGATGGGGATGGGGTTATACTCCAATATACCGGGGAGCATTGGGAAAGTTCCGCGCCTCCTGGGATCGTGGCGGCCCTTGCAGCGCCCCCCACCTATGCGGATCCGCTAATTGGCCAAAATCGAGGGGAGAGCACCTCGGCATTTTCCTCGTCCACGNNTCTCCATCGAAGCGGAATTCTTTTTTTCGTATGAAGCGGGGATCACGCTTAGTAAAGAAATGACGCTGTCAAAATCCACCACGAACATTGAGACCCAAACTCGGTCTTTCAGTTCCGGTTACGATATGAATACCGTCATTTTCCATCTCACGGATTATCATAGCTTCAAGTACACGATCCTGGCGTTCCCGGGGAATGCGTCCATGGT
>JABAOC010001644.1_pt2 | contig 14362 bp, 8 predicted proteins | sample 7062161 | NCBI WGS metagenome assembly JABAOC01 (sample SAMN14538625, study PRJNA623070) | marine sediment metagenome | biome: marine biome [ENVO:00000428]; feature: marine pelagic biome [ENVO:01000023]; material: deep marine sediment [ENVO:00002113] | place: India: Gulf of Khambhat ... | reverse complement strand
GTATTACCTACAAACATGACACGCACCCACGCACCCTTCTCGAGGGTGCGGTCGGCATTCGGTGGCCGGTTCTAATTCCTTCTTGCTGCTTGTCATTCCGACCGGAGGCCGAAGGCCGCAGCGGAGAGGGTGGTCTCCCAGGACGCACAGCTCTCGTTTTGGGGACCCCTCCCAAACGTATCATTTCGCGTTTGGGGGCCACTCGACCGCGCTTCGCTCCGCTCGATATGCCAAGTGGCAGCGGCAGGCGCAAGTGTGCCGATGGCGTCCACACATGCGACGAAGTCGTCGACAAGGATTCCCCGGCGCGATACGCGCTTCTGTTCCCGGCGAGAATCGCGCCGGATTGATTGGCTCAATCCCAGTAAGGCTGGGCCGGTCCCCCGAGCGCTTGTGTCCATACGGTCCCCTCCTTGGAGAATTCGACCTTTTCAGGGTCAATGCTCAGAACCCGGACGCCTCGGACCATATCGCCCGGCCGCAGCAAATCATTCACCCCTTCGACCATGCAGAAATATCCTCCCCGTGGGCCGTACCCGATCGATTCGACCACGCCAAGCTTCGTTTCCCGCCCCTCGCTCTCTCTCAGGTAATTCAGGATGCTGGAAACCTGCTCCTGCAGGTCCCGTTCCCGTTGGGATATCGCCCCCAGTTTCTCTTTCTTCTGATTCTCCAGCAGCCGTAAATCCATGATCAACTCCACGTGCACCTTCTCCATCAAAGTCAAAAGTCGCGCCGATTCGTCCTGCAGCAACGGAGCCTGCCAGGACTCGCTGACGATCAGTATCAGCTTCTCCTGGAAGTCCTCGCTCAGCAGGAGCGACGCCATCTTGCTGATGAAGTATTCCTCGATCATCTCATCGCGCAGCACGACCGCCTCGAGACGGAAGGGATAGGCGTAGTGTGGAGCTTCATAGTACCCTTGCGGATACGGCTCGTTACCGAGCACCGTCGCAAACTCGGTCCAGAGGAACCGCAGAGGATGGGTCAGTCGCAGCGCCGCCGCCCGGCGGGCCGTTTCCTGAGACAGTTGGGTACGCCGGCGCTCGTACCATTGCTCGACCTGTTCTCTCTCCTGGGCGGCCTCCTGCTCAATCTCCGTCAATCGTTCCTCCTGGGTGCGAATTCGCTCGGAAAGGTCCGAGCCGGTTGAGGAAGCATCCGCACAAAACGACAGGGCGGCACACGACAATAATGACACTCCGGCAACGATCCAATTCGAGGCTCTCATCTCTACACCCCCCAAAACATGACACCATCTTCATACCCCCGCCGCGGTCTCAGCGCGAACCGACGGCTCACATTGTCTCCTGTGCTCCCGCCCGCGTCGGTAGACGCATTCTACAGCTACGGCTCGTTGGACCGTGGGTGCTGGAAAACGCGCGGAATGAGGAATTGGCTCATCCTAATGCAGCACGAGCCTGCATCCGCAAGCCGTAATCGCCGGTCTTGTGCGTCCAGACTCATCGGTCGGGTACTGAGCGAAACGAGCTGAAGCATCGGGCCGGAGAGCGGGAAATGACAAGGGCGAGTGGTTGTTCGCCCCGGTTGCCTTTCATGTGCATGGCTGGTCATGGAATTCAGTCGCACACCTTTCGATTGTGTTCGGGTTTTGTGCTTGATTTCTCCGTACCTTCCGTGACAATCCATGCGACAAGGCACGATTTCGAGTTTCAGTGCAGGCAGTCGAGGGCTCCGGACCGGTAGTTTGTTGAAAGCAAGGCGCTATACAAAGACAATCGTGGCGGCGGCGATGTTCGCGGCTGTGTGTGGGCTGGCGGCTTGGTTTGGCAACGCGGCCGGCACGCACGCGCAGGCCCCCTGGTACAGTGTCGTCCCGCCCGCGCTGGCCATCATCACCGCCTTTCTCACCCACCACGTCATCGCCAGCCTTGGTCTTGCGCTCGTGGTCGGAGCATTACTCAGCTCCGTGCCCGCAGCCCCGGCCGATATCGGCGCCTGGCTGGCCGGTGTCAACGCGGTCGCCGCCCATGTCGGGAATACCATATCGGACGGAACGAACCTGCTCATCCTCTCATTCATCCCGCCGATCTTCACGATGGTGGAAACCGTCATGGCCTCCGGTGGATTCAGGGGTATCGTCGCCTGGCTGCTAAAACGCATCCGCAGCGCCAAATCGGCCCAGTTGGCCACGGCCTTCCTGGGTGTGGTCTGCTTTGTGGACGATTATGCCAACGCCATAATTGTCGGCAGCATGATGCAGCCGATCACCGACCGCTTCCGCATCAGCCGCGCGAAGCTCGCATTCCTGGTAGATGCGACCAGCGCCCCCGTTTCGGGACTGGCGGTTGTCAGCACGTGGATCGCCTACGAGGTCGCGCTGTTCGCCGGGGTCAGCCGGCAGCTCGGCATGGGCAAAACCGGCTACGCTATGTTCTTTGACGCTCTGAGCTTCCGGTTCTACTGCCTGCTGATGCTCGCCTTCATGTTCGCCCACATTCTCGCCGGCCGGGACTTCGGCCCCATGCGCCAGGCCGAGGAGCACGCTCGCAACGGCAGCGATACCCCGCAGGACCGCGATCCGAAGGCCGTCGCGGCCCTGAGCTTGCCCGGCAAGGCGGCCAACGCCCTGCTGCCGCTGGGCGGACTGGTCGCATTTCACCTGACCGGCCTGTGGCTCGACGGCGGCGGCCCGGCGAAGCTGGCCGGCGCCGGCTCGCTGCTGGCCCCGACCTATTGGCGCGAGGTCATCAGCGACGCTGAACACAGCCACCTGATGCTCATGTCGGCCGCGTTGTTTGGCACGGTCGTGGCCGTTCTTTGCGGCCGAATCTCGGGCCTACTGCCGCTCTCGGTCGTGCCCGGCTGCATCCGGCGCGGTTTCAAGCGTGCCCTGCTGCCCTCCGCGGTCCTGATCCTCGCCTGGTCCCTGAAAAACTGTTGCGACGACCTCGGGACGGGCCGCTTCCTGACCGGCCTGCTGGCCGACCGGATCCCGCCGTACTGGTTTCCCCCGCTGGTTTTCCTTGTCGCCTCCATCGTCTCATTCGCCACGGGCACAAGCTGGGGCACGATGGCCATCCTCATCCCGACCGCCATTCCCATCGCTTTCGCCCTGGACGGCGACACCTACGGCTTGACCACCATGATCAGCCTCGGCGCCGTCCTCGACGGCGCCATCTTCGGAGACCATTGCAGCCCCATCTCCGACACGACCATCCTCAGCTCGACCGCCACCTCCTGCGACCTCGTGCAGCACGTGCGAACCCAACTGCCCTACAGTCTCTTCGTCGCCGCCATCGCTCTCGCGTGTGCCTACGTTCCCAGTGCCCTTGGCCTCGGCGCCCTCTGGAGCCTCGGACTCGGCGTAGTTGCCATCATCGCCGTCCTGCTCGCCCTCAGCCGACGCGACAAGGCAGCACTGCAACCTGCCCCCGAAATCGCCTGAGCCACGCCATCGCCCTCGCACGCAACGGGAATCTCATACGGATTAGGGAGAATTCTTGCGCGTCCGCGATTCCGTCATCCTGAGGCGAAGCCGAAGGATCTGGCCGCCGAAAGAGCGGTTTCTCTCGCTCGCAGGCGAGATCCTTCACGGCGCTACGCTTCGTTCAGAGCCTGCCCTGAGTGGAGTCGAAGGGATGACATGCCGCGCGAGGATTTTCCCGAATCGGCATCATATGGAGCTGGTGGCCTTGGAGGCCGGGGAGAGTGCCCGAAACCGGGTCCGGACACCCTCTCGTCCCTCACGAGAACTGAGACTGCTGTGCGACCTGCCCTAGTCGAGGCTCTCGCCCGGCGGCAACATGCCGTGATGGTAGTCCTCGATGAACAGCCGCTCATAATAGACCGGGCTGGTGTACAGCACGCCGTGCCACGCCAGATTCAGGACCGTCCCATGATGGAAGCACCGAACGATGGGGACGACGTCGCCAAAGAGCCGCCGCTGGGCGAGCTTGTAGTGGCGCATCGTCTTGTCGAGAGGCGGCCGACTGCGAAGCTCGCTTGGATTGAGCTCGTAACAATAGCTGCACGGCAGGTTGGGGTCGCGCCAGTACCTCGTCGTATGCGCGGGGTCGGCCGGACAATAGAGCACCCCGTCTTCGAGGTAATCAGGGACAAGCTCACAGAGCCAGTCGGGCATCCGGCCTCGGTCCGCTTCGTACTCCTTCAGGGCGGCGTAGATGGCCAGAAGATTCGCGGCGCAGGGCCCTAGCGCCTCGGGAATCTGCCGGTTCGCTTCGGGGATCTCAAACGGCCCAACGGGCGGGGCGGGGGATACAGGCCCCGGAAGAGGAATCGCGCCATAATTCTCCAGGATGACCTCATAGGGCTCGCGGTGACGATAGATGCGCAGGATATTGAACTCATCGTCCACCCAGTACTCGGTCCGGCTGCCGGGCCCCTTCTTGTACCATGTGTCGCTCGCCGTCTGCTGCACTTGCACGAAGTGCCTGGCCTTGAATCTCCCGTTGGGCAACGTGACGCCGTCTTCATCGACCAGCGTGAGCGCAATTTCGTATTCGCTAACCCCCGTGCCCTGGTTATCGATGTCATAGACGGTGAATCTCTGCTCGCCGCCCGCGTCCTGATCGTAGGACTGGAGCAGAACGTGCTGAATCAAATAGGGATCGGGACGGGAATTGAGGTCCGGGAGGCCGTGAACCTTCCAGTTGAATCTCTCTACATCCTCGCGCTGGGGCATCTTCCGTTCCCAGAGAAGCTGACCGCGGCCAAACACGTAGCGGACGAAGGCGCCGTGTGATTCACGCCTGTACGCATACTCCACCAGCCGGCCCTTGCTGTCAGTGATCAGCAAATTGTCGATGTCGGCCGTCCTGCTGAGGCAGTAGGCTGCCCCATCGCGATCGATATGCTTCTCCACAACCGCCCGCAGATAGTCATGGCCTCTCGAGCGATGGAGGTACTCGCCTCGAAACACTTGCACAAGACCTTGGTTGGCGGCGACCTCCTCCCATCGCTCAGAGAGTCTCTCTTGCGGGAGCGCCGGCGGCGCAGGGAGTGCCAGAGCACTCTCGTAGAGCCGGGTCCTTGCGGGATCCAGGTCGCCTTCCCACACCAGATTGCTGACGTAGATCCGTCCGTCAAAGGACAGATTCAGACAGCGCTGGTTGGCCCCGTAGTAGCGGACGAGAGGGACCGCATCGCCGCAAAGGGCCCTTTGTTCGTCCTTCCACTGCCGGCAGGTCTTGCCGCCGGGACCGGGAGCGGCACTGGAATACTGATAGCCAAAACTGCACGGCAGTCGGGGATCGGGTGTACGGTACGCCGTTTGGGGACCGTCTTCGGGCCAAATGAGGTCCTCCGCCTTGAGATAACCGGGCACCAGGTCGGAGAGCCAGTTGGGCTTGTCGCCTTTGTCACCCTCATGTTTCTGCACCGCCGCGTAGATTGCCTGCAATCGCTCGGCACAGGGCTGCCACTCTTCGGGTATTTGCAGATTCGCCTCGGGAATGGTGTATTGAGTCGGCGGCGGGGACTGTGCCTCGGTCGATCGGGACGATGAATCCGGCCGTTGGGAGGCTGGGGGCGTCCAGGTACATCCCGATATGCTGTCCGTGACCTCCATGCAATCGACGCGGTGTTCCAAGCCCTGCTTGGCCAGATGAAAGGCCAGGTAGCTTGCATCGTCGGCCGTTTCCAACGTAACGAAACCACACATGACTTCACCCGGCGGCGAGAGGAGGTAGGCACCCGTATACAGGCGCTTCAGTATGGCGCGAAGATGATCTACCTGCTTGCGCACGGCTTCGACCGGATCGCTGTCGGCCAGAGTACCGCCGCTGCCGCCCGCCGTCCTCAGACGCGGGACGACAAAATGCTGCTCGACCGGACATTCGCGGTGAGAGGGAATCGGTTGCTGCGTCAAGATATCCGAAGAACCTATGTAGAAGTAGTCAACACACCAGGCAGAATCGTCTCTCGCCTCCAGGTGGAAGACCAAAGGCTTGTTCCCGGCCCCTTCAAAATGGACCACGACCACCGGCATGTTCTGATCATCGTAAAATCCTGGTCGAATCTCGGCGACTTCGCCGGACACGATCTCGCGCAACTGATGGATCCACCGTCCAAAATCGCTGATGCGGATCATGAACGAGGCGTCTTGGTCGTGCGTGCCGGATGGCAGCGCGTCATCGACTTCGGCGGAGACATCGGCCGTCATGTCGCGTCCTTGTGCCATCGGCAGAACACAGGCACCGATCGAAACGAGGACAGCAGCGGTCAGGGCGAATCGGAGCCGATAATGCCGCCACGGCATGCGCTCCAGCGAGTTCAGCCGGGACAGCAAATGGCTGCGCGTCTCGACCAGTCCAAGCAGGCCGACGCCATAATCCCGCGGCTTCGCGAGGATCTTACAAGCCGTCTCCAGAATTGTCCGGCGATACTCGGCCACCTCCCCTTTGAGGACCCGAGCGACGGTGGCATCGCAGCAGATTTCCCGCAGGTGCTGGAGCCTGCGCTGTACGAACCAGACAAACGGATTGAACCAGTAGAATACCTGGACGAGGATGCAGAAGGCCTGGACCTTGAGATCTCCTCGCTTTACGTGGGCGAGCTCGTGAAGAAAAACGTGCTCCATCTCGCAGCGGGACAGATGGTCGATTTCATGACGCGGCACCAACAGCACGGGCCGAACCGGTCCCACGACGGCGGGGCTCCGGACGGTCTGAGAGACAACCACCCGGGGCAGCCGTCGCAGATGCAGCTTCTCCGCTGCACCGGCCAGCCCTTGTGCAAAGGAAACGGGCAGTTCCGCCGTCTCCTCCCCGGCTATCCGGCAAACGCGCCGGAACCGCAGGATAGTCCACAAGCCGACCGCGAACGTGCCCGTCAACCAGAAAGTCATCAAGGCACTTTGCCACGAAAAGCGCGGACGCGTCGGCGCGGTCGGTACCGCAGCAGCCCTTGTAGGGGCGACGGCTTGCGTCCGTTCCCCCGTGCTCGCCGGCGGCGCGAACGCGGCAACCGACCGCGGCTCCATGCCCTCGCCACGTTCGTCAAAGTCGAGCTTCCGCTCAAACGGAAGGGATGCCCGCGTTTGGCGCTCCGGCGCCAGTGCCCGCCATGTTCCGCCCACCAGCGGCCCCACATGCAAGATGATGCCGGTCGGCAATGCGAAAGTCGGCGGCAGGATTAGTTTCACGATGACCAGGAGCCATAGTCCATATTTGATCTGCGGCCAAAGACGCTTTCGCAAGAGCACGTCGATCGCCCCAACGATGAGGATCAGGACTCCAGCCTGCCAGAACATCGGCCACATCCAGTCCCACCACGCTCGTCCCAGAGTGTTCACCTGCTCGATCATTTTCGCTCTCCTTTCTTCCCCACCTTGCCTTCCAGGATTTTGACCAGTTCCTTCCGCTCCTGCGCGGACAGTCTCTCTTCCTCGACGAGAAAGTGCATCATGGGCCCGAAGGCCCCGTCGAACGCATGGTCCAGGAGAATCTTGAGAGCGGTCGCGCGGGCTTGTCGCCGAGAAAGAAGCGGCTCGTAATAACCGGCGTTGCCGCTCCTGGTCTTTCGCACCGCTCTTTTGACCACCAGGCGGTCCAACATCGTCTTGACCGTGGTATACGCCCATCGGACACCTCCCGGCAGCCGCTCGGCGACCTCACGCGCCCGTGCCGGGTGTCTCTCCCACAATGCGTTCATAATCAGCCATTCGGGTTCGGTCAGTTTCATCAGGCATTCTCCTTTTACTACGTATGTAGCAGATTCTACTACAATCGTAGCAGCACGCAAGCAGAAATTAGGGAATTTTGAAAAAAATTTTCGGGGACGCGGAAAGGTGTCAGGCACGGATGGCGTAGAGTAAAGCCGTTGCGCCTTCTACGCCTTATCCTCACGCCATTCGTGTCGGGTACATTGTCGCGGCATCCTCAATCTCAAGCCGGCTGTTTGCACCGGCTCTCATTTCTCGCAGGGCGGTTGCGGGCCAGCCATGCCAGGGTTGATTATGGAAAACTGATGGACAATTGCCAATCCGTTGCCGCCATCGCCCTCGTGTGTGCCTACGTCCCCAGCGCCCTGGGCCTCGGCTCCCTCTGGAGCCTCGGTCTCGGCGTACTTGCCACCATCGCCGTCCCGTTCGCCCTCAGCCGACGCGGCCAAACAGAACCGCAACCCGCCCCCACGTCCGACGGGAATCGCCTGCCGGGCCTGGCCGCCTTCTCGGGCGCCGAGAGTGCCCGAAGCTGGACCGGACGCTCGCACGACTGCTCCGGCTTTGCCGCTCGCCGTTATCGGTCCGCGAAACCTCTACGCCTTGGCTCCGACCAGCTTATCGAAGTCCTCAACGCGGAGAGCAGGCGCGGTGGCGAAGGTAATCCCCAGCGCCTTGTTCAACGCGATAGAAGCCTTTATCGCCTCACTTGCGCCGGGAAACTCCACGATAAGCAACAGGTCGGTTTCCCCCATTGTGGCGTACGCGGCCACGAGTTTTCCGCCGCACCGCTCGATGATCTCGATCCCTTGCGTGGTGCGCTCGGCGCTTATCTGTTTGACCGCTTCCGCCGAGTATCTCCCCGTCATAATGAATGTTGTCATGGCACTTTCCCCCTTTCCTGGAAATGGATACTCACGTTAACGCCACTGCTTACCCTCAGAACACAATATATATAGGTAGATGGTACGACGCTCATTCCAACAGTCAAGCCGATTTCGCCAAACGGGACGGCGTGGCCCGGCAACAGCGCAGGGTGCAAGTACGACCCCACGTATATCCATGAAAAAGAACGTGTCCTCGCATGTTCGATCCACCAATTCACTTCCCTTCGTTGGTAACAGGGACAGCCAGCCGCTGTTGGCTGGCCCGGACATCCTCACGTTCAATGCGCGGTTTTACCGTTGCCAGGCGCGGGTAGGACCGGCATCGCGTGACAATACCGTCTGTCACCGGAACGCGGTTACTCTCCGTCACCCCCGCCGCACGCAAGATTCCCGTCCGGGACGCCCACACTGCCAACAGGAACAATGCCAGGTTGCTGGTCTGCCCCGTGCAACGAAAGGTGCTCTTAGGGTCGGCTTTATGACCACCGTCAGGGAGTGTGAAGCGGTTCTCAGCGTCTCTTTTCATGATAGCCGTTCTGTCCGGGGGCATGGGCGCCGTCTTCACGGGTCGCGTGCGCCGATAGTCGGCGGCTACCCCCATCAGATCTCCCTGCTACCGGAAGACCGTACGAAGCATGACAAGCAAAGACGCTGCCAAGAGTACGAAAACAGGTACCAGACTCACGATTATGATGATCCACATCGAGTTCAGGTGACGCATCTTCTCAATCTCCGAGCGGCGAGATATTAATCATGATCCGTATGAGTCAATAATCGAATCAATCCGCGGTACCGGGGGAGCCGCCGGGCCGGGCGCTCGGGCGCCAGAGGGCCTTGTCGCCGAGAGCGTTCGGGTCGGCAGTCGCCGGGTCCCTCACGGTGAGCGAGAAGCCCCGGCCGTCGGTCGTGTGGTACCACTTGTCCTCGAAGTGGAATTCGTGGATGACCTTGCCCAGAGCGTCCCGCAGCTCAATTCGCTCGCCGCCGTTGCTCAGGCTGCCGGTGTATTGTCCGGCAACGGGCAGACCCGGCGCGTACTTGCTTTCGAAGGCCGGCCGGTCCTTGACGACGAGACAATAGCCGCCGGGGGCCAGCTCGAAGACGGGGAAGGTGAAGCCGATGCCGTCGGTGAAGCTCACCAGGCTCAGATTGACGGTCTCGGCCCCGATGTTGGTCAGCTCGACGTATTCGGTGTTCGGGTCGGCGGGACTACCACTGTCGGCCGGATGGTACATGATCTCGCTGAGCCGCAGACCCTCCGCCACCGGCCCGACCGCAAAGACCGCCTCGTTCAACGCGCTCCAGGTCGTGCCGGCCAGGGCGCGGGCCTTCACGCGGGCACTGTGAGTCAGGGTCACGGGCCCCGTGGCAACCCGTGTGTGCGCCGTATTGACGGCGCCGCCGGGCAGACGCGGGTCGGCGCCGTCGGTCGTGTAATAGACGAGGGCGGGCACCGGCCCCAGCAGGAGCATGTCCGTCGCGGCTATCTGTCCGCCGGGACGCGGCAGGCCGTTGACGCGGAACTCGGGGGAATCGACGCTCGGATACAGGTTGGCGTCCTTGAGCCAGTTGAGAACATAATCCGTCCGGCCGGGAATGAAGCCGGTCAGCCTGGCGTTCTGGGTGTTCAACCAGTCCAGCCGGGTGTGGGGCGAGCTTTGCCGGTTGTCGCCCCAGCGGGCGGATTCGCCTACGATGGCACGGTCGATCTGGCTCATCCTGAATCGGTAGAGGTCGCTGGCGGCGGGATGGGTGAGCGGGCCGGCATTGAAGAACGCCCGATGAGCAATATCCGCGAATCTCAGGCGATATTCGGCGCTGGCGGCCAGCTTGGCGTGGATGCCCGAGGGGCTCTGGCCCATCGCTCTGTTGCCGTTGTTTTCGACGGTGTGCTCGGCGTCCCAGGAGTGGAAGCGCCACGTGCCGTCAGGCGCGTTGCGATGCGTGGCGTACCAGTTCTTGCTCGGCCAGTCGCCATTGTCGGTGAACCAGTTTGCCAGCAGGTAGGTGATGAAGCTGTCCACGTCGAGCAGCCGGCACAGACTCTCGTATTTCGCGAGGTTGGCCGGGTCGGAGCGGACCGCGTTGGCCGCACTGACCATCGCGTTGAAGTTCGCCGTGGCGCTGCCGCCGATACCGTTATTGATCACACCGCCGGCGCTATGTTTGATGGCGTCGTACTCGTCCGCGTCGCCGCCGAAGACCTCGGCCGCCCAGGCGTGGTCCGGCCGCTCGTGAAGGTAGTACATACCCCAATAGAGCCCGTTGATATACACGTGGGCGTAGGCCCCGTGCGGGGAGTACCCGCCCATGACGTTGTGCAGGTCCGCCACGTACTGGTCCTGAATGTACATCACGTCGCGGTGCTGGCCGCTGTGCAGCCACGAGTGGTTCAGGACCGCATCGAGGACGACCGTATTGTGACGTTTCACGGGCGAGTCCGGGAACAGGCGGAACTCGAGTTTCGTCGAGCCGCCCGTGGGCAGGCCGTCGTCCGTGCGGGTCTTGAAGCGCGGGCGCATCGACAGCTTGAAAGACTTCCACCGCTGCAGGCTGGTTCCCCCGCCGCTGACGCCGCCCTGCATGGCGATGGCACAGTTGGCTTGAGTGTCCCGGCCGTTGACGGGATCGATATACTCCAGAGATGCAACTCTCTCCGTGCCGTCCTGCGATTTGTTGATGTAGATGCCCCGGCTGCCGAACCAGTCGTCCTTGTCCATCACCAGCGAAATGGTCGGCACGGCCTTCAGGTCGTCACGGATGGAGTTCGCATAAAGCCCGCCGAAGATGTCCCGGCCGCCTTGCCCGACGACATCCGGGTCCATCTGGTAATCGCCGGCCGCCGAGCCCCAGGACGCGGGACAGCCCGGCGGCGTCACCTGGGCGCCGGCCGCCGGGTCGGTGGCCTGGCCGATCACGCCGTCGAGAAAGATATAGGTGTGCGTGTCCACGTTCGTGGCCTTCCAGCCGGGCTTGAAGGCCATCGCGCGCAGGAGCGTGGTCGCAGTGATTCGGATCGGCCCCGTGTAGGTTATGCCGTGCGACGGCGTGGGCGTGCTCCCGTCCAGCGTATAGCGTATGATCGCCTCTTCCGTGGCGGTCGTGATCGCAACCTCGAAGGGCTCCGTGTAGAATCCGCGGTCATGGGTGAATTTCGTATCCGCGACGACCGCCAGGAAGGCGCCGTTGTTCGACGTGCCCGGGGTCGGTGACAACGTCACCAGGGTCGTCGCCCCGTCGGGCTCGCGGCCGAACGAGACATCGGGAACCTGGCCGTCGAAACGAATATGGTCGATGAGGGTCTTACCATCGGTGTCGAACAGGGCAACGTCCTCGCCGTCTTCATTGAGCTCGAACGCCGCGTGCAGGCCCGCGGCGCCGAGGTCGTTGTCGGCCCAGATTAGCAGATATCTGCCGGGCGGGACGGTGGTCGCGGCTGGATTGCCCATCGGAATCCGCCAGCGCGTGGGCTCGCACGGATCGTCCGTTAGGTACATGCCGCCGAGGTCGGTCGCCTCTTCACTGGCGTTGTAGAGCTCGATCCAGTCCTCGTACTCGCCCTGCGGGTCCTTGTTGGTCAGCACATTGCGAGCCAGCACTTCGTTGATGACCAGTGTGGCGCCTTCGCCGATGCGCCAGTTGCGGGCCATGATGGCGAAGTCACGGATATCGACGCCGTGAGTGATATTCAGGTCGGCCGGGCTGCCCGCCGGGTCGAGCCACTGCTTCGCCAGCAGCAGCAGGTCCCGCCAGTTCACCCGGTTGTCGCCGTTGAAGTCGCCCAGCAGCGGCTCCGCGATGGTAATCGTGACGGTGGCGCTGCCTTCCTGCGACAGCTCGTCCCAGACCTGGAGCATCAGCTCGTACTCGCCGGGCTCGAAAAAGATGACGGTGGGATTCTCGATGTTGTCGGCCGGGTCGAACGTCACCCGGCCCGGACCGCCCTTCTGCGACCACTTGCAGGTCAGGACGCCGAGATTGCACGGATCGTCGTCGGTGACAATGGGGCCCAGCTCAAGCGTGTGCATCGGCCAGACCAGGGCATCGTAGTCGCCCGCATCCACCTGCGGCGGTCGATTCCCCGCCCCGCCCGTCTGTTCGAGCATAAAGCCGGCGAAGGGATAGGCCCGGCCCCCTTCCGCCTCCGGCGCCGCTTCCGCACGGATCTTGAACGTCCCGTCGGCCGAAGGGACGATCTCGTCCCAGCGCACCACATAGCCCGTGATGCTGTTGTCGCCGGCCAGGAGCTTCGTCGCCGCCCCGGCCTTCGCAACCACACCGGCACTGCTGTTGTTGACGAAACTGACGGCATCGAGAAGGGTGAATAGAGAGACGCGGTCCGGGTAGCTTCGCGAACGGATGGCCGTGCCCACGAACGTGTAGCTGCTCTTGGGGTCCAGGCCGGTGAACTCGATCTCGACCCACCAGCCGGTCGAACCGTAGTAGATGTTGTCCGGGCCAAAATCGATGATCCCGCCGAAGATCTCGTAGGCGTCAGTTCCGGGCACGGGGTTGCCGCCGGCGCCACCCCCGCTGACGGCCAAGCCCGCCCCGCCCATGGTGAAGATGACCACCGGCATGCCTGCCGCGCTGCCGGTCTCGAAGTCGAGTAAGGGTCCGGTAAAGTGGTCCCGGTCGTTGTTATGGATGGTCCAGCCCGTCACATTGGCGGCCGTGGCATCACCATTCTGACGGAGGCAATCGTTGTACGCCACCCACCCCGCCCGGCCCCCGCCGGCGCACAGCAACACCACAGCAGTGGCAACGAACAGAACAGTACTCTTCAGCGTCATTTACCCATCTTAACATACTGGCCGCCCTCAAATCAAGTCTCGTCACGCGCGCACCCACATGCCGCCCATAAGAAGACCGACTCCTGAACGGCACCGTCCTCCAAGGACTCGTTGTCCCGGGAGACAAGAGCGGACGTCTACAGGAGTGAATGGAGATACTCTTCGAGGTTCGTGTATCCGTCGCCGTCCGCGTCCGCATGGGCGTCGGCCGGGTCGCCGGCGTTGAGTCCATGGCTCTGCTCCCAAGCGTCGGGCATGCCGTCGTGGTCGGCATCCGTCGGCGCCACGCCGGCGCTGAGGTCAGGATATCCGCCCACGTCGCCGGGCGTGTCGATGATTCGGCCGGCCCTCGCTCTCACCTCCGAGATGATGCGGTCATCGACCGCGTCGCGCGCGGGCCGCGTGGCCCCGGTGCCCGCGAGGACCATCTCGCACGTATCCGCTACCTCCGAGGTGGTGACCGCCGGGGTCTCGAAGGGAGCTGACGCGCGAAAGACCTCCGGCGCTCGCGGCCGGGGTCCCCAGCCGTGTTTGACGATGGCCCAATCATCCCCCGTGGGCTCGGGCCGGCGCGGGCCGATGTTGCCGGCCACATAGAGCTTCGGCGTCCCACGTTCTTCATCGATGAGAATCTCGTACGGGCACTCGGACGATGGGCCGGGCAGATAGGTGTTGCCCACGAAGTTCAAGAACGAATTCGAGTCCTGGTCCCAGATCTCCGAGCACAGGACGCCCCAGTCATAGACGACGTTGTTCACGAAATCGTGGGTGCCTCCCCCGGCGATGAGCGGGTTGCGAAACCCGTTGTGGGCCAGGAGACAATGGTGCACGGAGACGTTGTACGAGCTGTCGCCAATCAGCAGGCCGGCGCTGTGACGGCCCTTGCGATGCCGGCTGCGGTCCAGGGCCTCGCTGATGATCGACCACGAAATCGTGACATCGTGTGCGCCGTACCAGGTGCTGATCGTTTCGTCTTCGGACCAGCTCGCGGAAATATGGTCGAGCACGACGCGCCGGGCCCCCTCGGCGCGACCGCG